>Ga0307508_10001681_pt1 | contig 24560 bp, 15 predicted proteins | sample 9_EM_MG_FD_203089 | JGI IMG/M metagenome (GOLD analysis project Ga0307508, IMG submission 203089) | Populus trichocarpa ectomycorrhiza microbial communities from riparian zone in the Pacific Northwest, United States - 9_EM | ecosystem: Host-associated > Plants > Roots > Unclassified | place... | reverse complement strand
AATCCTGACGGCGTTTTTGGGATAATCCGCCCCACCATTCTGCTCTATTTTATCGCTACAGTTTTACTGAAACCGCTCTTAAATCTTCAAATGAGCCAATAGCGCGCGTTCCTCTTCTTCCGGCAGCGGCTCGCCGTTTACCTCAAGAATTCGCCGGGCCAAAGGTTCGAGTTGTTCCGCCGGAACCTCTACCACGCCGATACCGTCGCGCCATTGAATGATCGGCAGACCAAAGGATTTGTTTTCAAGAACCACATCTGCAAACGCTTTTCGCATCGCGCGAATCGACGCTCGCGTTTCCCAACCGACATCAACAACGGAAAATTCTTCCACTTTACCGGGAGGTTGATCGGGCATAATTCGCAGACTATGCAGCGCCTCGATCATCGCAAGCTTGGAGGCGTCGTGTACTCGCATCAGACCGTCGACTTCTTCAACCACGAGATGTGGATTCGTCCCCGTGTTATCATACAATCGCCATTCGTTGACCAATGGACGGTATTGTTCGGAAAGCAGCCGCAGGCCTTTACCAAAGCGACGCAATTGCACTTCATCGGGGATATCGTGTCCGCCCTTTTTAACGCGCTGTTTTATCCGGGCCCGGGTAATGGTGAGATCGGGAATCCACAAATAATCCAGCCTGATTCGATAACCTGCCGGCTTCATTTCCCGTAGAAGATGCGTGTATCCGTAACCTGACAGTGTGGTCTCGAATGAAAAATCTTCCCGGCGTTCAAACAGCTCACGCAATCGCTTGAGCATGATCCGGCCCGCTTCGAACGCCGCTTTGTCTGGTGCAAATGGGGACAACCCGGCGGCAATCAAATCTGCATTCACAAATTCCCTGCAACGCATCTCCTGCGGCAGGAAACGCCGCACGTACGTAGTTTTCCCCGCGCCGTTCGGACCTGCGACAATGTACAGATTCGGCATGGCCACAGTTGAAGCGAATTGGATTTCGCGTCAACCGGCTCAGCCGCCTAAAATCAGGCTTTCGCCCGTCATCTCCACTGGCTTGGGCAATCCCATCAGCGCGAGCAACGTCGGGGCAATGTCCGCCAGGCGTCCGCCTGTCCGCATTTTGGTTTTGCCGGCCACCAAGCCTTCGCCGATTGCGAAAACTTCCACCAGATTCAAGGTATGCGCCGTGTGTGGGCTGTTTGTAATCGGATCCCACATTTGCTCGGCGTTGCCGTGATCCGCACAAACGACCGCCTTGCCGTTTTTCGAAGCGATCGCAGCAAGGAGCTCGCCCACCCCGGCGTCCGTCGCTTCAACGGCTTTGATCGCGGCCGGCAACGAACCGGTGTGACCCACCATGTCGGGATTCGCATAGTTCACCACGATCAACCCGTACTTACCCGAAAGAATCGCCTCTTTGGCCAGTCGGGTGACCTCGGCCGCAGACATCTCCGGCTGCATATCATAAGTGGCAACCTTCGGGCTCGACGGACACGCGCGTTCTTCGCCGGGGAAGGGTTCGCCACGATAGTTGTTAAAGAAAAATGTGACATGCGGATTTTTCTCCGTCTCGGCGCAACGGAACTGCCCGATCCCGGCATTACTCACGACCTCACCCAGGATGTTTTTGAGTCTCTCCGGTTTACCTGAAACTACATGAACGGGAAGTCCCGCCTCGTACTCGGTCATCGTCGCGTAATACAAATCTAGCTTCGCCCCGCGATCGAACTCCTTGAAGCCGTCGATCACAAACGCCTTCGTGATTTCGCGCGGACGATCGCCCCGGTAATTATAAAACAACACAGCGTCGCCATTGGCGAACGTCGCGAGCGGTTTGCCGTCAGCGCCAACGATCCACGTCGCCGGAACAAATTCGTCGCCCGTCTGCGTCGCCGTGAGCGGATGATTGTAGTAATTCTGGATCGCCTCCTCGCCGCTCTTCGCTGTCGCGACCGCCTTGCGGCCACTCAGCATATCGTATGCTTTCTGCACGCGTTCCCAACGATTGTCGCGGTCCATCGCCCAAAAACGTCCGCAAATCGTGGCGATTTTGCCAACCCCAATCTCGCGACATTTGGTTTCCACTTGTTTGATAAAACCTAGCCCGCTCTGCGGCGGCGTGTCGCGGCCGTCCGTGAAACCATGGATGAAAACCTGGGAAGAAGTCAGGCCATCGTCCCTGGCCTGCTGCAAAATACCATACAAGTGCTCCAACATGCCGTGCACGCCGCCATCTGACACGATGCCCATCACGTGCAATTTAGCTGACGGCGAAGCCTTCACGCGTGCCACTGCCGCGTGCCACACGGGATTCCGTGCAAGCTGTCTTTCGGAGAACAATTTGTTCAGCCGTACCAGTTCCTGGTCGACGATCCGTCCGGCGCCGATGTTTTCGTGACCAACTTCGGAGTTGCCCATCTGCCCATCCGGCAAACCGACATCGAGACCGCTGGCCGACACCAGCGTGTGCGGATACTTGGTCTGTAAAGCGTCGTCACACGCCTTTTTAGCGAGAAAAACCGCGTTAAATTTATCCTGGGAACGGTCGGGATTTTTACCCCAACCATCGCGGATGACGAGTAGTACTGGTGGTCGCGTTGAAGTCATTTGAAAATGTGTCGATATTAACCAAGTCAGTGAACGCACTGCCCGCCTCAAATCCAGATAATTTCTTAAACTCTCGCCACCGGACGGCATAAAATTTGCAGAAAGGATTCTGCCATGACGCTTATCATCAGGGATCAACTTGTGTGCCCCCCGACTTGGTTTGCCTCTTATCGAGACCTGACGCTGTACTGTCACGTGTTGTTGAAGATGGACATCGTCATCGAATCTGAATCCGTGGATGTCTATTATCGATGGATCAAGCCCCGCGGAGGAATGGATTTCATTGAAGATTTTGTCCGACCCGGCTCCGAAAGAGGCCCCCGCCTTGATCTCAAACGCACCACCGCCTCGACGATCGTCACCGACCGGATCGCCCCCGAAAACGTCCACCGCCTGATCGCCTGCATCCGCTCACTCGCAGCCTAAGGTAGGGGCCGTTGCTACTCGCCGAAGAGGCATGGCCACGAGGGCCAGCCCTACAACCGATAGGCGACCGGCTTCTCGACGTTCGATCGCACGGTTACAGCTCAGAAAAACATCGCCTCAGCCAGCGCCATCTCAGGAGCGAGGAAATGAGCGCCGACTGTTTGCGTGGATTTGCCCGTACCGAGATCGCCGGTGAATTCCGCGCTGTCCTTGGTCAGATCCGCCGACCAACGAAAAATTTTCTTCGGATCCGCATAGGTGAACTCGAGCGAAAAACACCCGTCGCAATCAACCGGGGTGACATTGAACGCGATGTCCTTTTCGACATTCGCACCGGAACGCACCAGGCCTTTCTTCACCCAGCCCAACAAGCAGCTCGCTTCGGCCGATAACTGCGCGCGATGCCGGATCGTCACCTGTTTCAAGTCGTCGATAATTAAATTTGGGGCATAGCGACTGATAAACTGCCCGATATTTTGCCGGAGAGGCAGCGTGCGGGTATACGCCAGGTCACGCACCGCGGAAATTTTAGGCCACGCGTACGAGAGCGCGTCAGCGGATACGATCGCACTGTCAAACATCACTCGCTGCGAACGCGTCAGCAGATACTGATAGTGGCTCATGCGCTGACTGGACGTGAAACGATGCGCCCAATAATAGAGCGGCAAGTCCGTGGACAAACAGATGGAAACTTGGGATTCCAAATAATCCTTCGCGGAAAGCGGATAACTCAGCGCCACGACTTCGATACAACGCGTGTCACCCTTCGATTTTCCGGTGAAACACTCGCCATAAATTTTGGCGCGTAATTCGACCTGTTTTGTGTCCTCCGTTACAGGACAAAGCACGACCACCCGGCATGGGTAACGCTGGGCCAGCCGAACAGCGATGCGGAATTGCTCCACCGCATCTTCGGGTGCCGTCGCAAAACCCAAATGGACGACGAGATTGAGCTGCATCGCCTTTTGCTCGCTGACTTCGGTATCGGCCCAGAGCTTCGCAAAGCTGCGGGAAATGCCACCCACCGGCACTTCCATCCCGGGTAACGCTTCAAAAATCTTAGACATAACAGTGAAGAAAATCCCAAAGGCCAAAATCCAAATGACAAATGGACGCCGGCCGCGAATCCGCAGAATTCAAGCGCCAGTGCATTTGCGAAAGTGAAGTTTCAGGCACGTCGGTGATACTTTTGGACTTTGGTGTTTTGAGTATTGGACTTTGCGCGGCTTCGCCGCGCTCAGGGTTCTCTCCAAGTGTGACCGTTCGCTCCGAGCAGCGCGGCCGACGAGGCGGGGCCCCACGAGCCGGCAACATAGCTGTCCATTCCCTTCCGGCCCTGCGCGGCCCAGTGTTCCAAAATGGGCGTGATCAGCTGCCACGAACGTTCCGTTTCGTCACCGCGAATAAAGAGCGTGCCGTCACCGATCATCGCGTCGAGCACGAGCCGCTCGTAGGCTTCCGGTGTATTCGAACCGAAAGTCGTCGCGTAGCGGAAATTCATTTTCACCGGCTGCATGCGGGTTTCCAAACCCGGGACCTTGGCGTTAAGAATCAGGCTTAGGCCCTCGTCAGGCTGGATCTGGAAAGCGAGCGTGTTGTGCGCGAGGTTGAAACGCTCGGACTCGGCGAAAAGGCTTCCGGGAGCGGGTTTGAAACGAATCGCGATTTCGCTGACGCGCCGCGCCATACGTTTACCGGACCGCAAATAGAACGGAACGCCCTGCCAGCGCCAGTTGTTGATGCTGAGCCGAAGCGCCGCGTAGGTTTCGGTCGCGGATTCCTGGGTGATATCCTTTTCCGAAAGGTAACCGGGAACTTCCTTCCCGGCCATCATGCCGGCGGAATATTGGGCGCGGGCGACGTCGCTACTGGGACCATCAAGGCGAACCGGCTGAATCGCCTTCAACAACTTCACTTTTTCGTCGCGCAACGATTGCGGATCGAACGACACGGGCGGCTCCATCGCTGTAAGCGCGAGAAGCTGCATCGTATGATTCTGGATCATATCGCGCAAACAACCGCTCTGTTCGTAATAACCGGCACGCGAACCCACGCCGACCTCTTCCGCCACCGTGATCTGCACGTGATCGATGTAGTTGCGATTCCAAAGCGGCTCGAAAATCGAATTCGCAAAACGCTGCACCAACAAATCCTGCACCGTTTCCTTGCCGAGATAATGGTCGATGCGAAAAACCTGTTCCTCCGCGAAAACCGTGGTGAGCTCGTGATTGAGTGCACGGGCGCTGGCAAGATCGCGACCGAATGGTTTCTCAATGATGACCTTTGAATGCTGCTGTTGCCCGAGATGGCGCGACGCGAGTCCGCTGGCACCAAGATTTTGAATAATCGGCGCAAAAACCGTCGGCGGCGTGGAAATATAGAACAGCGATTGCAACGCCTGGCCGACTTGCTTCTCCAGGGCGCCAATGCGTTCGCTCAAACGGTCGTACGCCGCTTTTTCGTCGTACCCACCGCTTACGTACAGCGTGCGCGCCGCGAGTCGGGCCCACACGTCCGGGTTCATTTCCCGCCGGGAAAATTCCTTGATGGCATCGGCAGCGATCTTCTGGAATTCCGAATCAGGAATCGGCTTCCGGCCGAAGCCGATCAGATAGAAATCCGCCGGCAGCAGGCCGTCGTGGGCCAGATTATAGATCGCCGGGATCAGTTTCCGGGCGGTGAGGTCGCCGGAGGCGCCAAAAATAACAATCACCGTGGGCGGTGAGCCGCGGTGTTTGCTTAAGCCATGCAAAAAGGGATGACGGATTTCGTCTGCCATGGCGGGAAACTTCGGTCCGAAGGCAATCTCCCGCAAGGTTTTTATCTGACCAGCCGTGTCACAAACCTCCGGACACTTCCCCGAGCGAACCACTTTGCCGCGCGACATAGTAGCCTTTGGGGAAAAGCGGCACGTTTTCGTAGTGCAATACCTGGGGCGGCAACCGCATGCTCAGGGTCACGTCGACCACATCGAAACGAAACGACCGCGGCGGATTCGTAAGCTGGCCCAGGTACGCGTGCACTGCACGGCACAGCGCACGTTTCTTGCGTTCATCGATCGCCAGATAGCCGGAGACCAACGCCCCTTCGGCGCGCGCCTTGACTTCGACAAACACCAAAATTTCCCGGTCGAGACAGACCAGGTCGATTTCATCGCGAAGATCACGCGGATTCCGCCAGTTGCGCACCACCACGGAATAACCCTGACGCGACTTCAGAAAATCCGCGGCCGCCTGTTCCCCGCGCACTCCGTCCGCCGCGCGCGGCGTGAGTGTTTTGCGTGGAAAAAATTTACTCCAGGTATTTTTGAGCCAGCTGAGCATCTGCAAGTTCGCCCTCGACCACGCGAAAAATCACCCTTACAAGCAAGCGCGTTTTTCAACTCCAAGCAAGTTCGCCGCACCAAGGTTTCGACCGGACGGCGACTCAATCCCTTCCTTCCTCATGGCCATCGCTAGCAATCTCACCGGCGCGCTCCGCCGGTCCCTGCTGATCAAAGTCATTTCGAAACCGACGCCGAGTAAACAGGACGTGGAGTCGGTAATCGAGCTGACGGCCAGCAAAGTGGTCGAGACCCTCCAGGCCCAGTCTATGACAGTCTATATAGTGGAGGGCGGTGAGATTGTTTTCAAAAACATCTATTATTCGCCGACGCTATGGGGGACCGACAAGGACAAGCAGCTGGTTTTCCGCGAGACCACCCAAAAACTCGTCGGGCAAAAAATCGCAACCGGTACGGGCAACGTCGGCAAAGTCGTGCAGACCGGCGAGCCACTGTTTTTCACGGGCAAAGGAGGCACCGACACCGCTGCGCTGAAAAACATGAATGTGGGCTTCGAGGTAAAGTCCATGCTGACCGTTCCGCTGAAAACCAATCTGGTCATCGGCGCGATTCAGGTGCTCAACAAAGAACTTTCGGCGGGCACCGGTGGACAGTTCACCCCCAAGGATCTCGCGATCCTCAGCGAAGTCGCCGAGTACTCCTCGACGTTGATCCAACGCATGCTGGATCCGAAGTTCCAGCTGAGTGCCGAGGATACCGCCAAATTCATCTCCAAATTCACCGACCTTCCGCTTGTCACCAGCACGGAAGATCTCGAAATCGACGAGAAACTCGTCGGCATGACGGGCGACGCAATTATCCGGCGGGAAGGAATTTTCCCGGTGAAGAAAACCGGCACCAACACCTGCGCGGTGCTGATGACCAATCCGCTGGACTACGCGAAACGCGAAGCCTTTCAGCAGGCGACGGAGATGACCATCGATGATGTGAAAATCATCCCCGCGACAGTGCTCGATGCGCTCGTCAAACAGTTCTTTAAGGAACAAAGCAGCGGTACCGGCACCAAAACCCTTGAAGCTGGTGATGTCGATCTCGACGAGGTCAAGGATCTCATCGGCAATGCGTACACCACGGAAGGCAGTACGGTGGGTGAGGTGAAGGCCGCCGATCTGGAGAGTGAGGATTCGGCGCCAATCATTCAGTTGGTCAACCGCATCATCGAAGATGCCTACATTTCAGGCGCGTCCGATATTCACGTCGAGCCAATGGAAAAGGACCTGGTGGTCCGTTATCGCATCGACGGGATGTGCGCGGAAAAACTCCGTTTACCCAAACAGGTCGCCTTTGCGCTAGTCGCCCGTTTGAAGATCATGTGCAACCTCGATATCTCCGAACGACGGTTGCCACAGGACGGACGCATCGTCTTCAAAAAATTCACGAAGAAAAACATCGATATTGATTTGCGCGTCGCCACTGGTCCGATGAATCACGGCGAGAAAGTGGTCATGCGCATCCTCGATAAACAAAAGAGCACGTTGCCGCTGCCCATGCTCGGTTTTTCCGATGAAAATCTCGCCAAATATCGCGAATGCGTGCGCCAGCCGTACGGCATGATCCTTCACTGCGGCCCCACGGGTTCCGGCAAGTCGATGACGCTCTACTCCGCGCTTGGCGAGGTGAACACGCCCGACGTTAACATCCAGACGGCCGAAGATCCGATCGAGTATACGCTCGCCGGCATTAACCAGATGCAGATGAACCGGCAGATCGGCCTGACGTTCGAACGGGCGTTGCGCTGCTATTTGCGCATGGATCCGGACATCATTCTCGTCGGCGAAATTCGCGACAAGGAAACCGCGCAAATTGCGTGCGAAGCCGCACTCACCGGTCACTTGCTGGTTTCGACGCTGCACACCAACGACGCCCCTTCCACGATTTCCCGTATGGGCGAAATGGGCATCGAGCCCTTCAATATTTCCGCTTCGCTGGTGTGCGTGTGCGCTCAACGTTTGCTCAGGCGCGTCTGCAAAAACTGCAAAGTCAAGTATGTGCCCGAGGGGCGCGAACTTGAGATTTTGAAACGCGCGATCGGTTTCGAAGCCGGCGGCGAAATTTACAAGGCTGCACCTGGCGGATGCCACGTCTGCAGCGGCAATGGCTACAAGGGCCGCGTCGGCATCCACGAACTCATGACCAACTCGGAGGAACTGACCGAGGCAATCAACAAGGAGGTCGAGGTCGCCGACCTTAAGCGGGTGGCGATGAAGAATGGGATGAAGACGCTTCACCAAGATTCGATGTTGAAAGTAAAGATGGGTCTCACCACGGTGATGGAAGCCCTGAGCAACGTCCCGCCCGACATGTTTTAACTGATCAAATTTTTCCGGCCACTACCCCGACCGGACAAGCAAAGAAAGGCGCGATTCCCCCGGGAGTCGCGCCTTTTTGTTGGTGGAGTTTCTTGCAAAGGAAACGAAGAATTTGAAGGTTGCCGGAGCAATTCATTCCAAATTCCGCAGATTAACAGACCCGTTTAACCACGGATTGCACAGATCCACACGGATGTAGAAACAATTCAGACAGGAGCTTCGATCAAAATTCATTTTTGTCATCCTGAGCGCAGCGAAGGATCCACGAAAACAAACGCGTTAAGGTTAATCTGGGAAAGATCTGGTTCCGAATGCAGGAGCCTGTTTGCAGGCGATCAGTGCGTCAGAACAACGTGCTAGCTGCTATGGCACACCACGCCCAGGCCGTTGAGGGCAACGGCCCCTACCGCTCAGATGAACGCCGATCTTCGACCCTACTTCCGCTCCAAATCGGGAATCGGCGGGTCCCAATCCTTGGCGTTGATTTCGGGCGAGCAACGTCCCCAGATGTCCCCTTGCGGCCGGCCGCGCAGATGCGAAATCGTCAGACGAATCGCCACATTCATATTGGGCAGCGCGCTGTGAAATCCGAGATGCGCGAGGAGTTTGTCCCCAAACTCGAGAAACTCGAAATCGTCCGCCGAAAGACATACCACCTGCTCCGGCGGAATAAACGCACATCGTGCCCCGCGGTACGGCACAGTGTTGTCGCCCGTGCGCTCGCTCGACGACTGCTTTTTCCATTCGTTGCTCGGATCCGGCAACTCGAAACTCGGCCCCTCCTTCGGATCCACCGTGATTTTCACGTCGAGGCGCGTGTCCTCACCCACTCCAACCACCGCAAGCCAGATTTTGGAATCGGGCAGTTTCAACTTTTCCAAACCGGCGCGGTGGTCCCATGCTTCGTCGAGAATTTTTTTCAGCAGTTCCTCCGCCAGCGCTTCCGCCTCCGCGCTACGCTTGGTCTCATCGGTTTCCTTCAACGCCAGACTGTATCTTTCCACAAAAGCTGCGAGTGTTCTTACGATGCTTTGCTGCCAGTTTTCCGGAAGATAGACGTCCAGTTTGACGGGTTTCACTGCGCCGTCATAGGACGGCAGTAAATGGTAAAGTGCCGGCGTCGTGCGCGCCGCTTCACGTTCACGCGATCCGCCCGATGCCGCGCTGAAGCCGCCTCCACCCAGAGTGGTTTTCGCAATCGCTTCGATCGAACCACGGAACGGTGCGGCGAGCGTCACGACTTTTTCAACGCGATCGAGTCCGTAGTCATTCACGTACCCGGCGATGATCACGCCGCCCATCGAGTGCCCGACGAGGTTCACTTTGCCATTCGCCGCCGTGTATCCGGCATCAAAGTAATGCCGCATCAGACTAGTGCGTTCGATCACCTCCGTAACAAATGCCGCTAGCGACGCCTGCGTGACAACGAGCGGTTGCCGCCAGTCGTACGCAAAAGGATATACCGGCACCGGCTGATCCGGCGCAGGACTCAGATTATAGCGGAGTTCCTCGATGATCTCGTGATAGAAAAGCTCGAACACCTGATCCTTCACCACCCGCGCCGGCTCGAGGACTTCATATCGAAGATTGTCCGGATGCAGCGTGATCCGCTCATACGATTTCAAAGCAGCCTTGGCCACCGACCACACGTTTTCCGTGCCGATCGGATATTCGTCGCGCAGGGTGCTGCCCATGATACCGGGCAAAAAGATAACGGGAGCCGGGAGGTTCGATGCCATAAGTGTGGGAGTTACGACCGAATATTTTTTCACCGACAAACAAAGTGCGGTGCGGGATGTGTGCTGACCAAACATCTCGCATGCTTTGTGCGCACATCACAACAGCTTTGTTTCCGAAATGAGCATTGCCGCGAAATCGTGACGAAATTCGTCGCGTTATAGTGGCCGCTCGCCGCGAGGAATAGGTGTTATGCCTCAATCAACTTTTCAACCGGGCGACACCGGCTGACATTTCGTCCGTTCTAGTCAGTTGTGTTGTGTGGAGGGGCCATCGGGCCCCTTCACCGTTTATAGACATTGAAGCGGTCCTGCGCAGGAGCGAAGGGTCCCCGCCCTCTGGCGCGGGCTGCACAATTCGACGTCGAGTCAGAAGGCGGGTCCTCTGTGCATTTCAGAATGTAGGGCTGCCGCTCGCCGGGCATGCCATTCCCCGCTAACGGAACGACTCGACGACCTACGCACCGTCCTACTTCCGTGCTCTCCTGAAGATGCCCATTGTCGTTCAGACACGTGCAAAGGTCCCGGAGCAAGCTCAAGGCAATCGATCAACACAGCCATGCGACCGAACCCGATCATCCGCCTTTGCGTAGCAGCCGTCGTCAGACGGCTGGCCAGCGGTGTTACCACCGCTGCAACATTCAAGCCGAAGTCGTTCGACGAGCTCCGGGGGATTAGGGAGCATTTTCAAACCGGGTTTGTCATTCTGAACGCAATGAAGAATCCATGGGATCGATGATCACGTCAGCAGCGAACGCGTGGATGCAGATGTCGCTTCGCTCGGTACCTTCGCCGCGCTCAGAATGACAGTTAGCGGGATTACTGGGTTTGAAAACACACCCCAGACCCAATGGAATGTCCCCTCGATGACATTTCCGTGAGCTCCTTCAGATTCAACGAAATAACTCTGCGCGGAAGCGCAGGGTCTCGCGCCGCACGGCGCGGTCTACATGATTCAGCGGGATCCGAAAACACGGCCAATTTCGCTTAATGATATAAGCTTCGGATTTAAGGATATAAGCCCCGTGGTCATTTTCGGGGCCTCATCTCGCCGCCTACTCTTCGTTGAGCGAGCACCCCCCTATTTCGCTCGCGCTTAGTTCGGTCAACATCCCCCACATCTATGAGCTATCCGACTGCTTGCGTTGGTTTGGTCCAACGTGCTTCCATCGCCGGCCGTTTCCGCCGCCTGATCATTCCGCTCGTCCTTCCCGTTATCGCATTGTTGGCCCCCGTTGCCGTACAAGCACAGACCGGTACCGATCGCGGAATCATTGAAGGACGCGTGAAGAACGCCGTTTCAGGCGATTCCCTCAACAATGCACGTATCTTCGTAAAAGATACGACGATGACAACCCTGACAGACGAGAGCGGCTATTACCGTCTTTCTGTTCCGCCCGGCGAGGTGACCCTGCGGGTTTTCTTCACTGGTCTGGATGGTCAGGAAACCAAGGTGACGGTCGCATCCGGCGCCACTCAAACAGCCGACTTTAAGCTGACCAGCGTGGCGCGATACGGCAAAGATGTTGAGTCAGTCACTCTCGACACTTTTAAAGTGCAGGCCACGAAGCAAACCAACGCGGCCGCAATTGCCGTCAACGAGCAGCGCGTCGCTCTCGGCCAAAAGAGCGTGGTTTCAGCCGACCAGTTCGGAACCATTCCCGACAGCAATCCCGGCGAGCTGATGAAATGGCTGCCCGGCGTCAGCGTGGAATACTTCGCCAACAACATCGTGGGCGTCAGTGTCCGCGGCCTCGACGCCGTTAACACCGAGATCCGCTTCGACGGCATGCCGCAAGCGTCCGCCTCCACCTCCACACTCGGCACGAGTTCGCGTGATCGCAATTTCGAGATGCTCGGCTCCTCGTCCGCGGACATCGCCCGCGTGGAAGTCCGCAAGCTGCGCACGCCCGAGGACAGCGCCAATGCCGTCGGCGGCTCGATCAACCTTATCCGCCGCTCCGCCTTCGAATACGACCATCGCGTCCTCTCCTACAACGCCCTCTTCTCGTCCGACTTTGAGACCTTCGGGCTGGCCAAGCGGGACGGCCCGCGCGATACGCAAATCATCGGCTGGCGGCCCAACCTCAAGCTCACCTGGACCGACCCGGTCTCGAAGACCTTCGGCTATGCCATCACGGTGAATCACAACGACAACCTCTCGCAGGTGCACTGGTCCTTCCCGACGGTGAGCTTTGGCACCGCAGATCAGGCCGTCGCCGCCAAAGCCCGTATCGCCGCCGGCAAGCCGCTCACTACGGCCAGCGTCTACAACCCCCTGGCCACAACCGAGGGAGTGCACGACAACCCCAAGCGGGACATCACCGATGGCGCCTCCGTGAAATTTGACTGGCGTCCGACCCCGGAACTCAAGCTGTCCTATTCCCTCAGCGGCGGCCGCTACCAGGAGCAGGCCGGCGACGATATCCGGTTCACCTGGAACACCGGCGCCCAGACCAATACCAATCTCGACTCAGTCCTCGGCACCCCGGGAACCAATGACGAGCACCACGTTTACGGCAACCTCGGCACCGGTTTCATCAACTACGACCTGCGCGAAGCCTGGCGCCACGGCATCAAGGACACGCTAACCAACGGCTTCAGCGCCGAGTGGCACCACGGCGACTGGACCGTGAGCGGCGCGGGCTCGTATTCGACTTCCAAACATGTCTTCCGCGACACGGATGACGGCTTCTTTAGCAGCAACACTTTCAACGGCAGTACCCTCCCGCGCACCGGTGTCGGCCTCGGCACCGCCAGCCCGCTGAGGATCACCGTCAATTTCAGCGATATCGGCAACAACTTCAACGCCCAGACCATCAAGGCCTACCAGTTCACCACCGGCAGCACGACACTCGGGCCCGAGGTCAACTGGCAGGACCTGCACAACTCCACCATTGGCGGCGCCGTTTCCCGGCCGGGCAAGACGACCGAAAGCATCGCCGCCTTCCAGTTTTGGGCCAAGCGCAGCTTCACTCTTGCGGGCAACCCCTTCAACGTCCGCGTGGGCTTCGACTACAGCGAGCAGTTCCGCAATGTGCAGAGCTACGACGCCAAGATGTGGACATTCGTCGGTGCCGACCATGTCGCCTCCACCGCCGATGACAACGCCGCCCAGATCGCCGCCGTCAACGTCGGCCCCCGGAGCGACGCCTACTATAAGTTCCCCGCCATACCGCGCGTAAGCATGCGCGAACTCTACAAACTCTACCAGGCCCACCCCGATTGGTTTGTTTACCGCGATGCCGAGTCCTATCGCTTCTCCACCGTCGAGCCCTACGAGATCCTGGAGAAAAAGACCGCCCCGTGGCTTGAGTTCACCGGCACGCTCCTCAACAACCGGCTCAGCTACATCGGCGGCGTGCGCTATGAGAAGAACGAGGCCTCGGGCATCTTCGCCCTCGACCGCGGTTCGCGCTACGTGACCAACCAGGGGCTCGTCGACGGTACCCTCGCCGGCAACCAGGTGCGCTATATCCGCAAGGGCGGGCAGGCCCACGGCGGCAACGACGGCTACTTCCCCAGCTTCGAGGCCAATTACAGCATCCGGGAGAACCTCATCCTCCGCGTGGGCTATGCGGGCACCAAGGCGGACAACCGCTTCACGCGCTCGATCATTCCGTCGGGCAGCTCCACCCTCGATTTCAACGCGGTCACTTCCGGTCCCTATTCGGGCATCGCGCTCGGCACCGTCAACCGCTCCAACCCCAACCTCAAGCCGTGGACCGCAGACAACTACGAGGCCCACCTCGAATACTACACTCCGCAGGGCGGCGTCATGAGCGTCGGCGGCTTTCTCAAGGAAATCAACGACGTGCAGGCTCAGCAGACCATCCTGCTCGATACCCCCGAGAAGCTGGCCGAGCTGGACTTGCAGCAATCATTCCTCAACTTCCAGTCCGCTACTTGGGTTAACGTGGGCAAGGGCGAGATCTCGGGTGTGGAAGCAGAAATCCGCCAGCCGCTCGACGCGTGGCTGCCCGGCTTCGCCCGCGGCCTCACCCTCACCGGCAGCGCCAGCGCCAGCCATCTGGCGAAGTTCATCTATCTGAAAACTTCCGGCTTCGGCAACGTCGGCACGGATTTCCAGAACTTCTATGAAAAGCAATTCAAGGCCTCCATCGGCTATCGGCACGGCAAGCTCGGCCTCAACGTCGGAGCCATCTACAACGGCCGGGTGTTCCGCCAGGCCGAGGACGTCGCCGCCTCGGCGACCAATCCCGCGATTGCCGGCTTTCGTTACTATCCGCCCTACACAACGGTGGATTTCAACATCGAGTATGCGGTGACCCGCTGGGCCAAACTCTTTATCTCGGGCCGCAACGTCACCAACGCGCGCAAGATCCGCTACCGGACCGTCGACGGTGCGCCCGACTGGAGCAACTTCCAAATCGCGAACAGCCTCGGCACCCAGTATACAGCCGGCATCACTGGTTCGTTCTAAGTCGCGAACAAAAGTTCCGTCACACCCAAGCCGGCTCGCATCCCCCGCGACCGGCTTTTTATTTTGGTTGGAACGAAACGCGAGCGCCCGACTCATTTGCCGCTCCTCGTTTACTCTCAATGTGTGCGTATCCGATATGCACCCACGAAAAGGCAGGGGCCGTTGCCCCCAACGGCCCGGATTGGTTCCGTGCTTCTTCACCTTTTCCTTGTTCTTTTTTCCCCTGCGTGTCGGCTATGAGTGTCCGCGCTACTCGATGCTCGCTACTAATCCTGGCCCGAAGCTTTCGACATTCGACTGTAGACCTTCGACTTGTTTGCTCTGATACGGTCTGGGTGTAAAAAGCCTTTTCGCGTCTATTCGTATGTTTCGCGGGCAAAATCCGGGGATCCCTGACACTCGCGGTCGTTAGCGCGATGCGACCGCCGTGTTTTTGGCGAGAAAATTTCGCGCGTACTCTACGCGCGGAATTCCGGAATCGGCGTGAGCCGCACTCTCGCTGAGCTCACCGAAGTATTTGAGCGCTTTCGCACTGTTGCCAGCGCGCTCCGCGGCGAGGCCAGCGCCATAAAGCGTATTTAACCGTCTGGGGCTCGCTGCGAGCACTCCTTCAAAAGCGGCCATTGCGTCGACCGGGCGTTCGAGTTCGAGCAGCATATCGCCCAATAGATCACCCGCCGGAAGCACTTCACCCGGCGTGACCGCCTCCTTATTAGTGTTGGCCTCGAGTTCCACCGCACTCCGCATCAGTGCGAGCGCGCCATCCGATTTCTTCTCGGCCAGCAACACCCACGCCCGCACGGTCAGTAGCTGGGTCTGCGCTTGCGTGGCCCAATAGGCTGGTTTTTTACTCGCCGCGAGATCGCGGTATACTTGCTCCAACGCCGCGATTCCCGTCTGCGCTTCATCGAGATGCCCAGTGCGCGCCGCGCCGATCGCTCGCGCGAAATAAATGATCGAATCGCAATGGAGGAACTCTTTGCCCCACAGAAAGGCTGCGGGTTGGTGAAGCGGCAACTCCATCGCTTCCTGCCAGGCCTGGCGCTCCAGTGCATAACGGGCGGGGATCGCTGCAAATGCGAAAGCGATCGCACCGGGTTGTGCGGCCGAATACGGTCCCTGCAAAGACGGCAGTTCGACGCGAATCGATTCCGCTAAACGATACTGGCCGGTTTGAAGATAGGCATAGATCAGATAGTCGAGCGCATGCGGATAGTGGCTATTGAGCACGCCCGCGGTCCGGGCAAGCTTGCGCGCCGCGTCGGAGGAGCGCCGGTTGAACTCGATGGACTTTTCCCATAACCCGCGCCGGGTATAAATATGCGTTGGCATGTGCAGGGCGTGTGGCACATCGGGCGCGATGCTGCTGTAGGTGTCGCAGACTTCGAGGGCCCGATCCGCCAGCATCGGGAAATCGTGCGCGTGAATCTTGTAATGTTGCGCGCCCGGATGATCTGGAATTTTCGCCAGCACCGCCTGCAATTGGGCCGCGGCTTGTAATTGGAGGCGATATGAGCGGTCTTTCGTCAGAAAACGGGCGGGGGCGAGATGATAGAGCGCGCTGAATGAAACCGCATCGAGATCATCAGGGTATTTGTCGCTGAGGGCGGACCACGCGACATCGAGGGCTTTCAACTGAGCCGGGTAATCACTCGTCGCCGGGCCATCGAAATAGACGTTCAATGTTTCAAGATACGCCCGCTCCCGCGAGGTGGGAGCCGGGCACGCCAGCCCCTGTTTGATGAAAGCCGCCCCCTGCTGCCGCTCAGTCTCTATGGGGGTGTCCGGCCACAGCGGATGAATGATCGTCATGGCTCTTCCCCACCAAGCCAGGGCGCAGGCCGGATCGATTTCCGCGGCCCGTGAAAATTCGTCATCGGCTTCAGTATACATCATGTGGTGCAAAAGTTTGACGCCCCGCACGACGTGCTCCTGTGCACCCGGTTTGCCGCTCACTTCAAAGTGAATGGTTCCCAATTGGTCGCCCATGCGATCATCGGCGAAACCGCCAGGCGACGTGAGCGATGCGACGACCATGGCCGCGACGAGAATAAAACGTGGGGATTTCATGGGAATGTGGTTTGAGGAATTCAGCCCGAAGGGGTCACTCGAACATGAGTTGGTGTGCTTGCGTCCGGACTTCCGTCTTTTTGGCCGGCTTGCGCATGATTTATCTACTTGTCCTCAGTGAGGGCGCCGTCAACACCGGGTTTGGTGGCCGATCGACTGAAAGTCCGGCCGGCTCCAACTCCTTCTGAGTTCTGCGTTCTTCGCGACCGGATTCAAGCCGTTCAAAATGACAATCGATTTGAAGATATACCTCCAGCGAGATCATACTCCATCATGACCACCCACTCCCCCACACATTTTGTTTTCGTCGATTTTGAAAACGTTCAGCTAATCGATTTGAATCTGGTGAAGGGAAAACCCGTCCACGTGGCTCTCCTGATCGGGAAAAATCAGGTGAAATTGGATTTCGAGCTGGCCGATCAGATTCACAAACAAGCGCCCCAAATCGAACTCATCAAGATTGGCGCTTCCGGTCATAATGCCCTGGACATGACTCTGGCGTATTATCTCGGACGCGCCGTCGAACGCGCGCCTCAGGCGCACTTTTTCATTGTTTCCAAGGACAAGGATTTCAACCCGATGATTGCCCACGTCAGCGACCACGGCATCAAGGTCGTTCGGTGCGAAAGTTTCGCCGCACTTTCTTTTCTGCCGAAATCCAAAAAGCTTGCGCTCACGAAAGCGCCGTCCGGGGCAAAGACGACACATACGCCCAAGCTTGTGGTCGCTTCCACTTCCAATCCGACTGTCGACCGGCTCGAGAAGCTGATCGGCCGTTTGAAAAATAATCCGATGCAGCGTCCGAAAAAGAAATCGAGTCTGCTTGCACATATCAACACCGCGTACGGCGGCAAGCTCGACGAAACAGAACAAAACCAAAAACTGGAAATGCTCATCGATCGCGGAATTTTTTTCATCGGCGACAAGGACCGCGTAACGTATACTTGAGGAGTGCGGTGCAATGGTAGGGCAGATTATTAGCAGCCTCGCGCATTGAATGGTTTAAATCCATCGCAAGAAGATCCCCCGGTCCACTGTCTGCCAATTTCCACTTGGTTTTCGGTTACGGTTTTATTCCCATTGGTTCAAATACCCCCGAACCTGTCGCAAACCGTGAGCTCGTCGAACGACTCCGGCTTGTACGTAGCAGCGGTGGTAACACCGCTGGCCAGCCGTCTGACGACGGCTGCTACGCGAAGACCGAAGCTCGGGTTCGGTGCGCGGGTGGGTTGATCGAGTGCCCCGGAGCTTGTCGCAGACCGTGAGCCCCGTCAAACGACTCCGGGGATCTTTACTGAAAGGATTCCAATTCATCTGCGTCGGCGCCTCTTTTGGCGCCGACATTTTTCAAGAAGGAACGTCAGTGTGAGCGTTCAGAGCGTGTAGCTGCCTGACCAGATTTCCCGCTTATCGGAGGTGTCGACCGAGTAGGCGTCGAATAGCTCCTCGTCGACTTCCTTGCCTGTTTCGTTCACGAATTCGTCGTACTTTTGACTGAAGGGCTTGTAGTTGTATTCCGCCTTCGCGGAGAATGTACTGCCGCGGAGGGCCGAGGCTTCGAGACTCATTTCGCCGGAACTGCCACCGTACCTTTCATCGAGACTTATCTGTGCACCGGCGAGCACATCGCTGGTGAAGCCGCCACCCATGGTATAGCCAACCTCAGCGCCAGCATGCACGTTCGCAGGGCCCATCTCAACTTTAACATCGGTCGCACTGGATACGGAATAGTCGGTGACCTTGCCTTTGCCGTCCATCGCGATGGCACCTTTGACATTAAGCGTAACGCCCACTTTGGGTTCGCCGTCCTCCCCGACTTCTGCACTCACTTCGATGCTGCCACCGTGCGTCGTGGCACCAGTGAGAGCGTTTTCCGTAAAGGTGTAGTTTGCTTTAGGGGACGTCGGGACCGGCAATTCTGCTTCAAAAGTCACCGTCGTACGTGCGCAGGAAATGCGGCCCTTCATGCCGGGAATGAACGGAATGTCCAAATCGGTGCCGTACGCGTCCAGTTTTGCGAAGAGCGGCGTCGATTCAGGAAGAATGCCCGATTTGAAACGCAGCTTGGCCTCGTTCTCACGGGCGATGCGCTCCGCGGAGATTTGATCGAGCTCCCGCTGCTCCTGCTCGGCTTGGGCGACCAGCGACCCGACATCGCAGTTACAATCCCAGTCCTCGACGTATTCGTAGCCGCCAAACGCGGACAATACATTCACCAGTCCTTGATACACGCCGTAGTGGAGCATCTTCTCGAACTCGAGTTGCTTCTTCGACCGCACGGCCGGGTCAGAGATCAGCGCGATATGACGGAAGACGTCGTAGTAATAGCGTTCCGCGCGCGGCGCGATTTTTCGTTCATAAGCAAGCGCCGCCACCTGGGTGGCTTGTTTCCAGGCGAAATCCACCTGCTCATTATATTGGGGCACGAACCTCATGTGAAGGTTGTGCTCGCGAAGTCTCCACTCGGGCGAATTCGTATTCGCCCCCGAACGGCCCGCTGCAGCGCGCAGGTCCTGGAAGATCTTCGTTTCCGCTTCCTGCTGCGAGCGAATCGCTGAAATTCTCTGCGCGTGGAGCTGGGCAATGTCAGCAAGGGATTTTCGCGTACGCGCGTTCACGCTGAAAAAAAACGCATTATAGGCACTCATTTTCCGCCCCAGCGTCGAAGCGTTGTATTGCTGAATCATGACGTCCATCGGATTTACGTATTGATGGGGCTTGAGCTGGAAGATCGCGATCATCGGATCAGACGCGGCGGCCATTTTGGAGAGCGATCCCACTTTTCCCTGCGCGAGCTCCGCCTTCATCCGCTCTGCCTGTTTCTTCATTTCTGCAATACGACTTTTGGCCTGATCGGCCCCAGTGACCGAACCCTTCATCTCGCGATTGCGATACTTTTCGGGATGCGCCATCACGTCGTTAATGTCGACATTGAGGTTAACCTTAAGTCCCAACCGGCCGAGAGCGTCGTTCTGCTGTTGCATCATGCGGCCGAGAAGAAGCAGGCTGTAAGTGCCGAGCCTCTCGGCAAAATCGCCGACCGCCTTGTGTCCAGTCGGTTGATTGATGGATTTGACCGTCGAATATTGCGTAAGACCGTCGATCTCGGGTGCGTGGTAGCTACCCTTAACCGGCAGATTGTCGAGAAAAGCGCGCATACGGTTGCGTTCGCTCTGACTCAGCTGGGCAACAAAGTCAGCGGCGGTGAGCGTTTCCTGCTGGTCGAATTTTTTTAGGACCGCTTCGATTTTTTCATCCGGTGACTCGGGCGACAGCTCGGTCGACTCCACGGTTTCGCTCATGCTCTTCGCACCCTTGGTCGTGGCGGTATAGATGGACGACGGCGAAAGAAGCGCATTTTCAACCACCGCACGGGCGATCTCGGATCGGCCCTGCATCTCGTAGCAGCCCGCCAAAGCGATCGCAGCGTCCCAGGATTTCGGTGCGAACTGGACCGCGCCTAGCAGCAGGGGCCGTGCACGGTCGGGTACCTTCAAGTCGACGTAGAGGTTTCCAAGGTTGATGAGAATCCCGAGGCTGCGGGGTGTCCACTTGCCGGCCACGACGCTGCAGGCCAGTGCATAATGATATACCACCGCCGCATCGTCGAGAAAGGGGTGAAGATTTGCTGCATCGTTCCGGGTGGGATTGAGTCGTTCGCCACAGGTGAGAATCGCAGAAGCGGCATTTTCGGCGCCCAACGCGCTGTCAGGATCCAAAGCGAAAACCGCCGTCGCATAAGCGAGCACGTACCGCGGACGGGCGATGTGATTAATCGCGTAGGCGACAGAATACGACGCATTGCGGGCCCGATCCCGATCGGCGGTTGCGATGGTGCGCGCCACCAGGCTGAAGTCCGGCGTCCATGACACATTGGCTTTGAACGGAGCAATTGCGTCGGATTCAAGCGCACTGCTGCTTTCCTGAAACCGACGTTTCACAATCGAGAGCACGTCGGCACGCAACTTGGCGAACTCCGCGGAGCCTGTGGTGGGAAGATCCTGGATCGACCCGATGGTACGAAGATCCGTGAGGAGTTCCTGCGCCCGTTTCTCGGCTTTTTGCCGGGCCACCTCGGGATCGATCGGCTTCGACGCGCGTCCGGAAAGCGGCTTGAACGTCATCTCAGAGCCGGGAGGCAAGGATGGTGTTGCGGTAAAAGGCGCCTGGTGACCGTGCGCAGTCACAGCCAGCAACGCGGTCAAGGTGGCCAAAGCGGCGCAGCGGAGAATCAGACCTGGATGCGGACGCGGGCACGAGAAAACGGAGTTCATCATAAAATGGTGGGGAATCAGCGGACAAAAGATTGAAGGTGACGAAAAGTTTGAAAGCGGAAATGCGAAGAGAAAGAGTGCCAATCGTAGCGTATCGCACGACGCAGAGCTATTAGCCGACTGGCCAAAAACCGCTGCGCACGTGGCGTGAGATTCAATCAAACGATGCAAACCAAAAACCGCGGCAGAGATCGCCAGTGGTGGCGCATCGGTGCGATCATTCCTCAGCATTCGCGGGATGAACCCGCGCTGCGCACAGCAGGTATTGCGACCCGGTTTGAAATTTTTCTCAGCCAATTTTGGGAGCCGGAGGCAAAAGAAACGACCCTCGTATCATTTTCGCTGTTACGGAACGCGACGAATCATTGTGTATGGCGTGACATCACGATTTCCCCCGAAATCATCAGAGCGGTCACTTTGTAACGTAATACGTTACAAAGAGGATTGGGCCTCGCGAAGGGAAGATGACGGCAAAAGGGAAATTAACGCCTTTCCCCGGTGGCCATTGATTTGTTCCATGCCACTCATTCACCTCGTCTACGTATGCCCAGCTACGCGTGCGTTCACCCCTGCGAGCTTGAAGTTACTACAGGTGTATCGACAGGGAATCCGGTAATCGCAGAGAACGGCCTGGGGGACGGATTTGTAATATCACCGAAAAGCAGGGATCTCCGATTGGGACGGATTTAAAAAAATAGCGCGAGGGTAACCGTCAGCACTTCGGCGAAGTTTCGGCCACACGCGAAAATCGTTGCGCTTCCAACTCAATTTTTCGCGAGTAAATCCTTCACCGCCCAAACGTGGATTCGGCCTTCCATGTCGCCAAGCGCGATGAATTTTCCGTCAGGGGAAATGGCCACAGCGGTTGCGCCGGAGGAGCCTTCGACCGGCTTTACGACCCAGCGGCTCTCCGCGCGGGACCAGAGTTCCAGACTGGAGGCAGCGCATGCCACCCACATTCCATCCGATGAAACCGCAATTTGCTTGGCCGCGCGCGACATCGGCGCAGCGGGTTTGTCTTCTCCCGTGGCGACATCGAACTGGTGCAACGAAGGCACCTGATCCGCGACGAATACTGTTTTTCCGTCCGGGGAAAATTCCGCGGCGTTCGGACGGCTGGAACATTTAAACGCCGTGCCGGCGCTGCCACCGGCGGTTTCAGTGAGCTGGGCGTTCCGATCGTCGCTCGTCGTGACGACGAAACGACCATCGCGGCTGAATGCCACCGATTTGATCCCGTAATTGGGATGCGCTTCGTATTCGCCGAGTGCGGCTCCCGTGCCAGCATTCCAAAGCTTGAGCATGCCCCGGCCCACCGCCGCGATCGTTTTCCCATCGGCCGAAAGCGTGATGATGGAGGGCGCAGTGCGCGTCATTTCGCCTTTCACTTTCATCTTCTCTTTCCCGCTCGCCACGTCCCACGCGATCCAGTCGTTCCCGGTCGTGCCATAAACCGTTTTGCCGTCGGGCGACCAGGCGACGCGGCTCGTGCCGGAGGCAAGCCCGGTAAACTTTGTTTTGCGACTGCCGCTCGAGGCGTCCCACAGTGAAAGATCGAAACCGCCGTCGGCCGCGGCCAGAGTTTTTCCGTCAGGCGAAAACGCCAGCGCGGTCACGCTTCCATCCAACCCGGTGATTTCAGATGCTTGTGCCATAGTGAAAAATGAGGCGACGAGAGCCACGATTGCGATCTGCACTCTCTGACGCATTTTGCTCAACATTCACGCAGGCAATAACCGCGCCGGGCGTTGTCAAATGGTAATCATGCGCACGGTTCTCGTGTAGACTAAAAATAACAATTCTCGAGCGGAGGGTCGTCCTTCAACTGCGGGCTAGACTTCCGCCTAGCGATGAGTTTGGCGCGTTGACTTGCCGAATCCATTTCTCGAAACCTGTGCGACATTTCACTTCACCGGATATCTCGAAACAATTTCTCCGCGTGCAACTCTTCAACATACTGTACGGGTAATTTATGAAACGCGGAATCAACCCACTGGCGATCTTCGCCGTCACCTTCCTCACAGCAACCTCATCACTTATGGCATCAGGATCATTCATCTGCAAAGAACCAGGCGGCAAACGGCTGATTCAAATCGACGACAAGGAAGTATCCAAGCCCGGCGGCAAGATGCTGGTCTACATCGATGGCAACGATCTCCTGCTTGGTGACATCCATGCGGCGCCATTCCTGGTGGTCGATGACGACGACGTGCGGCCATCCGCGGCGGGAGTCATCATCGCTCACTTCGATGGCGAAGATATCCGTCATGGTCCGCGATCTGACGGAAAGGTGCTGATTAATTACAGCCATCCGAATCTCTGTCCCACGTCCTCGGCCAATCGCATTTACTCGATCGAAGGTGAGCCGCTGACCAAACAACAGCTCGTCGCAGGCCTTTACCTGCTCACCCCGGAGATGTTCAAACTTTCCAGTGACGAAATCGCCGCCCAGAAAAAAGCGATGAAAGAAGCCGGCGCGGAAGCTGATCGCCTGGCCGCCGCCGATCAAGTCGCGGGCAAATGGGAAATGCTCAATGGCCACGGTCCGGTCGAAAAGATCGGCGCCGGGTTGATCACCGTCGATACCAAGAAAGGTAATGCCTATCCGGTGACGTTCGATCACACAAAAGGCGGCGGCCCGCTATGGACTGGCGTCGGATTCTATGGAGAAAATTACGGCGACAAACTTTTCTGGGTCGCTTACGGCACGCCCAAGACAATCGCCTTGTGCGTCTATGATATCAAGGAAGACGGTACTCTCGACGGCAAATGGTACCCCTGGTACCTGGATGGCAGTCCCAAGAACACGGGCACGGAAAAACTTAAAGGGCCCGCCACACTCGACGGCGAATACACCATCACGTCGGCAACCGCACCAGCGACAGGAGCAGCTTACTCCGGCACAGTCGTCATCAAGCCGCTCGATATTGTGGGAGCGGGAAAAAATGCCATGCCCTACTCAGTTACTTGGACGCTCGGAACATATAAGATCGAGGGCATCGGTGTGCGGACCGACAACCAACTCTTTGTCGCAACCGGGACTGGCGCCGATGTAGCCATTGCTGCATTTAAAATCCATAACGGCACGATGAATTGTGATTGGTACAAGCGGGGCTCCGACGAACAAGGCGGCAGCGCGGCCATGAAAGAATAAGCACGGTGGTGGAATACACCGGCAGAAGAAGCGCATGTTCGAATCGGATGGAAAGTGCGCGAGTTAATCCGACACCTGAATCTGGACCACCGCCGGGTGTAGCCCGCGCCGGGACAGACTGTGTGAAAACTTTCGACGAAACCAAAATAAGAACCCGGCGTCGAAGAACACATGGGTTATATAATCGGAGAGGACCGTGGGCAGGAGCAGATGTTGCCGCCGAGGATCGAGGAGTA
>Ga0307508_10001680_pt1 | contig 24566 bp, 18 predicted proteins | sample 9_EM_MG_FD_203089 | JGI IMG/M metagenome (GOLD analysis project Ga0307508, IMG submission 203089) | Populus trichocarpa ectomycorrhiza microbial communities from riparian zone in the Pacific Northwest, United States - 9_EM | ecosystem: Host-associated > Plants > Roots > Unclassified | place... | reverse complement strand
AGACCAGGGTCATCCGCTGGTTGCAGGGGTCCTCGGTGCCCACCGCCAGGTGGACCGGGAGCTCGGCCGGGACGCGGGCCTGGTTGCGCGGGTCGTTGACCTTGCGGACGGCGCGCAGCCAGTCCAGCGAGAGCCCGGTGCTGAAGGGGAAACCGCAGTGGTCGTCGGCCGCGTAGGCGGCGACCTCGGCCTGGTCCCGGGAGAGCCATTCGAAGCCCGTCCCGAACTCGTACGGGTCGTTGAACGAGGCGAAGAGCGTGGGAAGGAAGGTCGACAGCGCGGTGCGGCCGCGCTCCGCGATCTCCCGTTCGATGTCCGCCATCGCGTCCTCGATCTCCGCCCCCGGCAGCGAGCGGAAGGTGCCGGAGAGGATCAGCCCGGCCAGTTCCCCGCCGTACTCCTGGGCGCAGTCGCGGGCCAGCATGGAGCCCATGCTGTGGCCGAGCAGGACCAGCGGCACTCCGGGGTGGTCGGCGCGGGCCCGGTCGCCGACGGCCCGCAGGTCCGCGACGATCGCCCGCCAGCCGTCGCCCTCACCATCGATGACCCCGAGGCCGCCGGTGGACTCCGCGGTCGCCCCGTGGCCGCGGTGGTCCGAGGCGACGACCGCGTAGCCGTGCCCGGCCAGGAAGCGGCCGAACCGGTCGTAGCGCCGGGCGTGTTCGGCGGCGCCGTGGGCGATCTGGACGATCGCGCGCACGGGGCCCGCCTCCGGCTGCCAGGTGTACGTCGCGACGCGCACGCCGTCCGGGGCGGTCAGGTGATCCGTGCGAGGGGTGATGCCGCCAGCTGGCATGCGTATGCGTCTCCTGGGCCGATGGGATGAGGACGGAATCCCACTCTCCCCTCGCCGGGCCGCCAAGCCAAGGGCGTTGACACGTGTTGCGTGTGTTGCATGTGTTGCCGAAGGGCACGGGTTGGTGGAGAGCTGACGGAGTGTCGATGGAGCGCGACGGGGTGTTGACCGGGAGCGCGGGCGGTGTGTAACGATCAGGCGCTTTCCGTACCACCCGCAACTCCTGAGCCGTGCAACTCCCTGTACCAGGAGGATCGTTGGTCACCCACGAAGCATCTGACACGTCACCGGAAAGTTCCGCCCCGGCCGCCCCAGCCGACCCGGCCGCCCCATCCGGCCCAGCCACCCCGGCCGCCCTCTCCCGGCGGCGTCTGCTGCAGGCGGCCGCCGCGGGCACCGCCGTCGCCGCCACGGCCGGGCTGCCCACCGAGGCGGTGGCGGAGGCCGCGGCCCGGGCGGAGGCGCGGCGGGTCTCGCTCTCCTTCACCGCGGCCACCAACGGCGCCGCGTCCCTCTCCCCTTCCGGCGACCGGCTGATCGCCGAGGTCCAGAACGTGCTCTGGTCCATCCCCCGCAAGGGTGGCGACCGCAAAGGCGGCGACGCCGTCGCGCTCACCCCGCCCGATCTGGAGCCCACCCGTCCGGTCCACTCCCCCGACGGGAAACTGCTGGCCGTGTGCGCGTACCGGGGCGGCGGCTTCCACATCTGGACGCTGCGCCCCGACGGCTCCGGTCTGCGGCAGCGGACGGACGGGCCGTGGGACGACCGCGGTCCGGCCTGGTCGTCCGACGGCACCCGGATCGCCTTCGCCTCCGAGCGCGGCGGTGACCCGGTGGCGGGCAGCCCATACCGGGTGTGGGTGCTGGACGTGGCGAGTGGCGAGCTGACCCGGCTGACCGGGCTGCACGGCCAGGACGGGCCGCTCCAGGACGGCGCCTGGGAGGACTTCGACCCCACCTGGTCCCCGGACGGCGAGCGCGTGCTGTTCGTCCGCGGCGTGCCCGCCGGGACCGCGCTGGACTCCCGTACGGTGGCCTCCGTACGGGCCGACGGCACCGGGCCGGTGACCGTCGAGCGCACCGACGCGACCACGGGCGCGCAGGTGATGACGCCGTCCGTGTCGGCGGGCGGCAGGCTCGCCTATCTGCGCACCACCGTCGCACCGGCGGCGTCCTGCACGCTGGTCGTGGACGGCGCTCCGGTCGCGGTCGAGGGCGATGTGCAGCCGGTGCCGCCGCGGTGGGTCTCGCGCGAGGAGCTGCTGCTGACGGTGGGCGGGCACTTCCGGCTGGTGCGCCCCGACGCCCCGGCGAAGGGCGAGGAGATCCCGTTCGCCGCCACCCTGCCGGTCGACCGCCCCCGGTACGCCGTCAAGCGGTACGACTTCGAGGGCGGCGGGGCACGTCCGGTGCGCGGGCTGCATCTGCCCGCGCTCTCGCCCGACGGCCGCAAGGTGGCCTTCGCCGCGCTCAACTCCCTCTGGATCGCGAACGTCTCGGGCGGCCGCGCCCCGCGCCGGGTCGTACGGGCGGACGCCACCCGGTATCTGCTCGCGCCCTCCTGGACGCGCGACGGACGCGCCCTGGTGTACGCCGACGACCGCGACGGGCTCCTCGCCGTACGCCGCCGGGACCTCGCCTCCGGCAAGGAGACGGTGCTCGCCTCCGGCGGACGCGTACATCCCGCGCTCTCCCCCGACGGCGAACGGCTCGCCAGTATCGACATGTCGGGAAACCTCGTTGTACGGAACCTCGCGGCCGGTACCGAGAAGGTGCTGGCCGCGCCGCTCGGGGCGGGCGGGCTGCCCGGGCGGCCGAGCTGGTCGCCGGACGGCCGGTACATCGCCCTGTGCGACCGCAACCGGCTGAACCAGAGATTCCGCGAGGGCTACAACCTCATCCGGGTCGTCGACACGAGCAGCGGCACCGCGAAACTGCACGCCGTCGCGGAGCACACCTCGCTGGCCGACCGCTATGACTCCGGGCCCGTCTGGTCCCCGGACGGCCGTCATATGGCGGTCGTCGTCGAGTCCGCCCTGTGGCTGCTGCCGGTCCGGCCGGACGGCAGCCCGGACGGCGGCCCGCGCCGGCTGACCGACGAGGCGGCCGACCATCCGTCCTGGTCGGCGGATTCGGGCAGCATCCTGTATCTGTCGGCGGGCAGGCTGCGCCTGCTGGACGTCGCGAGCGGCGACGCCCGTACGGTACGCGTCCCGCTCGACCACCGGCGGCCGCGACCGGCCGACACCGTGGTGCACGCCGGGAGGTTCTGGGACGGAACGGGCGGCGGGGGCACGGGGGACGGGGGCACGGTCCGTGAGGACGTCGACATCGTGGTGCGCGGCGGCCGGATCGCCGCCGTCGAGGCGCACCGGGGCGGGCGGCCCGCGAAGCGCCGTATCGACGCGTCGGAACGTACCGTCGTGCCCGGGCTGTGGGACGCCCACACCCACCCCTGGCAGTACACGTACGGCGGCCGCCAGACCGCGCTGCAGCTCGCGTACGGCATCACCACCGCCGTCTCGTTCGGCGGCTTCGCCTACGAGCAGGCGCGGCTGCGGGAGGCCGTGGCGGCGGGCGCGCTGGCCGGACCGCGGCTGCTGGCCACCGGAGAGCTGCTGGACGGGCCGCGGGTCGCGTACAGCATGGGCCGGGCGCACCGCACCCGGGACGGGCTGCGCCGCTCGCTGGACCGCGCCGCCGCCCTCGACTGGGACTTCGTCAAGACGTACGTCCGCGCGCCCGGCTGGATCATGGAGGAGGCAGCCCGCTTCGCGCACGAGCGGCTCGGGGTGCGCTCCGGCAGCCATCTGTGCACGCCCGGCATACAGCTCGGACAGGACCTGACGACACATCTCCAGGCCACCCAGCGGCTGGAGTTCGGGCATGCGACGACGGCGGCCGGGCGGACCTTCCAGGACGTGGAGGAGATCTACACGGCGTCCGACTTCCGGCTGGTCGCCACCCCGTTCACCGCTCAGCCGCTGGTCGGGGCGGACCCGTCGCTCGCCGAGGACGCGCGGGTCACCCGGCTGATGCCGCCGTGGGACACCGCCCTGGTGCGGCAGCTCGCCGGGGCGCCGCCGACCGGTGCCCAACTGGCGACCCTGCGCACCGAGATCGATATATACCGGCGCATCCTGGCCGGTGGCGGGGTGGTCGCCCTGGGGACGGACCAGCCGCTGGTGCCGGTGGGGCTACATCTGCATATGGGGCTGCGGGCGCTGCACCGGTTCGGGCTGTCGCCCGCCGAGGCGCTGCGCACGGTGACCGTCCTCCCGGCGCGGGCTTTCGGCGCCGACCGGGATCTGGGCACCCTGGAGGTCGGCAAGCTGGCAGATCTGACGGTCGTGGACGGCGATCCCTTCACCGACTTCGACTCGCTGGTACGGACGGTGTCGGTGCTGCGGGGCGGGGTGCCGTACGAGCAGCGGCAGCTCGTCGAGGCGTTCCCGGCGCCCGCCGGTGCCCTGGCGCACGGGCGGTCGGCGGACCACTGGCTGGAGGTGGGGCGGCAGCTGCGGCGCGACGGGTGCTGCGAGCTCCACATCTGAACCGCCGCTCGCACCTCATGACGGGCCCGGCCGGGTCAGGCCGAGCAGGTCGCGGGCCGGGCCGGTGGGGTGCGGGCCGGACGGCCAGACGGCGCGCAGATCGCGGCGGAGGGGGATGTCCGGGACCGCGATCTCCACCAGGCGGCGGGCCGCCAGTTCCTCGCGGACGGCCAGACGGCTGAGCACCGCGGGGCCCGCCCCGCTCACCGCCGCCGCCTTGACGGCGGTCGTCGAGGCCAGCTCCAGCAGCGGTGCGGCCAGGCCGCCGTGGGCCGCGAGGGCGGCGTCCAGCACCTGCCGGGTGCCGGAGCCGCGCTCGCGGAGGATGAGCGGCGTGGCGGCCAGTTCGGCGGCGGCCGGCGGGGTGCGGCGGCGGGCCCAGGGGTGGCCGGGGGCGGTGACGACCGTGAGGCGGTCATGGCCGATGACCGCGCCGTCCAGTCCACTCGGGGTGTCCAGGCCCTCGACGAACCCGATGTCCGCCTCGCCGCCCAGCAGCCGGCCGGCGACGGCCGCCGTGTTCCCGGCCAGGAGCGAGACGGCGGTGTCGGGGCGCAGGGCGCGCAGGGCGATCAGCCAGCCGGGCAGCAGGTACTCGGCGATCGTCATGCTGGCGGCGACCCGCAGCCGGGAGTCGCGGCGGTCGCGCAGCGCGTGGACGCCCGCGTCGAACGCCTCGGCCGCCTCCACCACGCGCCGCGCCCAGTCCGTGACGAGCGCCCCGGGGGCGGTGAGCCGGGAGCCGCGCGGTGAGCGGTCCACGAGCGCGACGCCCAGCCGCCGCTCCATCGCGCGAATCCGGCTGCTCGCGGCGGGCTGGGTGATGCCCAGCTCCCGGGCGGCCCGGCCGAGGCTGCCCAGCCGGGCGACGGCGAGCAGCAGCTCCAGCGCGCCGAGGTCGGGGACGCGGTGGGCAAGGGGGGTGGGCGTCAGGCCGTCGTCGCCGGGGATGGGGCTCTTCCGGCTCCGCTCGCTCATAAAGCCAGCTTATGCCCTCATAGGAGGAACGGGTCTGGTGGGGGGACGCGGCGGCGGGCGAGGGTGCGTTCATGGTCACTGCCGCGCCCGCCCCGCCCCTCCCCGCCGACGTCGTCCCAGCCGACGCCGACCCCGGCGCCGTCCCCGCCGTCCGGAACCGCCCCCGGCCGTCCGTACGCGGCCTCGGCCCGAACTGGTACGCCACGGTGATGGGCACCGCGATCGTGGCCACCGCGGGCGCCGGGCTGCCGGTGGACGTCCCCGGCCTGCCCGGCGCCTGCCGGGTGGTCTGGGGGATGTCGGTGCTGCTGCTCGGCGCCGTACTGGCCGCCCGCGCGGCGCACTGGGCGCGCCACCGCGACCGGGCCCGCGCCGACCTCCTCGACCCGGCGGTCGCGCCCTTCCACGGCTGCCTTCCGATGGCGCTGTCGGCGGTCGGCGCGGCGACGCTGTCCGTGGGCGCGAAGGTGATCGGCGTACGGGCGGCGGTGGCCGTGGACGCGACCCTGTGGACGGCCGGTACGCTGCTCGCCCTGCTGACGGCGGCCGGTATCCCGGCCCTGATGGTCCTGCGGCACCGGATCGGCCCCCGGGACGCGTCCCCGGTGTGGCTGCTGCCGGTCGTGGCGCCGATGGTGTCGGCGGCGACCGGTCCGGCGCTGGTGCCGCATCTGCCGCCCGGGCAGGGGCGGGAGGCGCTGCTGCTGGGCTGCCTGGCGCTGGCCGGGGTGAGCCTGCTGGGGACGTTCCTGATGCTGCCACTGATCTTCGACCGGCTGGTCCGCCACGGTCCGCTCCCGGCAGTGCTGACGCCCGCGCTCTTCCTCGTGCTGGGCCCGCTCGGGCAGTCCACGACGGCCGCGGGCGGGCTGGCCGACGCCGCGGCGTACACGGCGGGGGTGCCGGAGGCCGCCGCCCGGTTCGCCTCGGTGGTGTACGGGGTGCCGGTGATGGGGTTCGCGCTGTTGTGGTTGGCGTCGGCGGTGGCGCTGGTGGTGCGGACGGCGCGGCGCGGGATGCCGTTCGCGATGACCTGGTGGGGGTTCACCTTCCCCGTGGGCACGTGCGTCACGGGCGCGGCGGCGCTGTCCCGGCACACCGGCCTGCACGCGCTGGGGTGGCTGGCGGTCGCGCTGTACGGCGCCCTGGTGGCGGCGTGGACGCTGGTAGCGGCGCGCACGGCGCTCGGCTTGGCGCGCGGCACACTGCTCACGCCGTAGGCGCCATAAGCGCCGCAAGCCGGGTCGACGCGCCGCCGCCGCGGGCCGGAGCGATGGGGGCTCCGGACCGCGGCGGCGGATGGTGCGTGTTACAGCGGTGGGACGGGGATCAGGGGGTGACCGGCGCCATCTTGTCGACGATGCCGGGGTTGGCGTCGATCCACTTCTGGACGCCCTCCGCCTCGTTGCCCTTGCCCGCGTCCTGCACGGCCTGCTCCAGGCTCGCCAGTTCCTTCTCGCTCATGTGCCACTTCTTCAGCCACCCGTTGAACTCGGGGAACTTCTTCGGGAAGGACTTGTTGGCGAGGGTGTGGAGCTGGTTGTTGGCGCCGAACGCCTTCTGCGGGTCCGCGAGCTTGGTGAGCTTGTACTTGCTGTACGCCCAGTGCGGGGTCCACAGAACGACCGCCACCGGTTCCTTCTTGGCGTACGAGCGCTCGAGCTGCGCCAGCATCGCCGGGGAGGAGCCGTCGGAGACCTTGTACTCCTTGTCGAGGCCGTACGCCTTCAGGACCTTGCTCTTGAGGATCTTCATCTCACCGGTGCCCGGTTCGATGCCGACGATCTTGCCCTTGAAGGTGCCGGACTTCCCCTTGAGGTCGGCCAGGGACTTCACGTCCTTGACGTACGAGGGAACCGCGATCTCCAGCGAGGTCTTGTCGTACCACGACCCGACGTCGACGAGATTCTTCTTGTATCTGTCCCAGTACTGTTTCTGCGCGACCGGCAACCAGCCGTCGAACTCGACATCGATTTGGCCGGTGCTCATCCCGGTGAACATCGAGCCGACGTCGTACTGCTTGATCGACGGCTTGTAGCCGCGCTTCTCAAGGACGTTCTTCCACAGGTACGTGGTGGCGATGTCCTCGTCCCACGGGAAGTAGCCGATCTGCGGCGCGGCGCCCGCGTCCTTGCCCTTCTGGTCGGCGCCGCCGGGCACCGGGGCGAGCTTGTTGGCCACGCCCGGGTTGTCCTTCAGCCAGGCGCGCACGCCCTGCTGCTCCTTGCCCTTGCCGGCGTCCTGGATGGCCGCCTCCAGGCTGGTGAGCTGCTTCTCACTCAGCTTGAAGTGCTTCATCCACTTGGCGATCTGCGGGTTCTTCTTGGCGAAGCCCTTACGCGCGATCGTGTCGATGTGGTCGCCCTTGCCGAAGGCGCCCTTGGGGTCCTTCAGCTTGGTGAGCTTGTACTTGTTGTACGCCCAGTGCGGGGACCACAGGGTGACCGCGATCGGCTCCTTCTTGGCGTACGAGCGGTCCAGCTGGGACAGCATCGCCGCGGTGGAGCCCTTGACCAGGGTGTAGTCCTTGTTCAGGCCGTACTCCGGCATGACCTTGTCCTGCATCAGCTTCATCTCACCGGCGCCGGGCTCAATGCCGATGATCTTGCCCTTGAAGGTGCTGGACTTGGACTTCAGGTCGGACAGGGACTTCACGCCCTTGACGTACGACGGGACGGCGACCTCCAGCGAGGTCTTGTCGTACCAGGAGCCGAGGTTCTCCAGCTTGTCCTTGTACTTCGCCCAGTACGTGGCGTGGGTGGCGGGCAGCCAGGCGTCGGTCTGCAGGTCGATGTTGCCCGCGGCCATACCGGTCCACAGGGCGCCGACGTCGTACGACTGCACCTTGGGCTTGAAGCCGCGCTGCTCCAGCAGCTCCTTCCACAGGAAGGTGGAGGCGACGCCCTCGTCCCAGTTGATGTAGCCGAGGTTGACCGACTGGCCCTTGCCGACGTTGGCGGAGACGGTCGGACCGGACTCGTTGCCGCCGAACATCTTCATGCCGCCGGCGACCAGGGCCAGGATGACCACGCCGACCATGGCGACCGAGGTCGCGGGCCGCCAGTGGAGCACCCGCGAACCGCTGAGCGCCTTGGCGCGCTCCTTGGCCAGCGCACGCCGGGCGAGCGGGGAGACCCGCTGGTTGAGCGCGCTGGTCATCCGGTCCAGGTACATGGCCAGGATGACGACGGCGATGCCGCCCTCGAAGCCCATGGCCACGTCCACGGAGCTGATCGCCTGGAAGACCGTGGAGCCGAGGCCCTCGGCGCCGACCATACCGGCGATGACCACCATGGACAGCGCCAGCATGATCACCTGATTGATGCCCGCCATGATGGTGGGCAGCGCCAGCGGCAGCTGGACGCGCAGCAGGGTGCGGCGCGGATGGGTACCGAAGGCGTCGGCCGCCTCGACCAGCTCCGCGTCGACCTGCCGGATGCCCAGCTCCGTCATGCGGACGCCGGGGGGCATCGAGAAGATGACGGTCGCGACGGCGCCGGGGACCACCCCGAGGCCGAAGAAGAAGATGCCGGGGATCAGGTAGACGAAGGCGGGCATCGTCTGCATGAAGTCCAGCACCGGACGGATCGCCGCACTCACCGCGCGGTTGCGCGAGGCCCAGATGCCCAGCGGCACCGCGAACACGATGGTGATCACACCGGCGACGAGCACCAGCGCGAGGGTGTTCATCGCCTCGCCCCACAGCTCGATCGAATCGATGAGCGCGAAGCCCGCGAAGGCCAGTACGGCGGGCAGCAGCCCGCGCAGCCACCAGGCGAGCAACGCGAGGATGCCCGCCATCAGCAGCGGCTCGGGGGCGCTGAGCACCGCGTTCACCCCGTCGTACATGCCCTGCACGACGCTGGTGATGAAATCGAAGAGCCAGCTCAGATTGTCACGGAGCCAGTTGACGGCGGAATTGATCCAGTCGCCGAGCGGAATCCTAGGCACCGGAAATCACCTTCTTCGCGGACTCGGGAGCGTCCGGTGATCCGGGTTCCGGCGGGCTCGCGCCGTCACCACCGGTGTCCCCGTCGCCGAGGACGGCGAGCAGCCGGGCGCGGGAGACGACGCCGACGAGGGCGCCGTCCCCGTTGGTCACCGCGACCGCGGTGCCGCTGCGCGAGCAGGGGGTGAACAGCTCGACGATCGGGGTTTCGGTGCCGACGGTGGCGGGGGCGGCGTCCAGCACGTCCTGCTCGGTGCGCAGCGGTGTGCCGTCGTCGGTGGTGGTGCCCAGCGCCTCGGCGGGGTCGGACATGATCGCCCCGGCGGTGAGCACCCGGGACCGGTCGACGTCCTGGGTGAACGAGGCGACGTAGTCGTTGGCCGGGGTGACCAGGATGTCCTCGGCGGTGCCGATCTGGACGATCCGGCCGTCGCGCATGACGGCGATGCGGTCGCCGAGCCGCATGGCCTCGTTGAGATCATGGGTGATGAAAACAATGGTCTTCTTGAGCCGCTTCTGCAGCTGGACCAGCTGGTCCTGCATATCGCGGCGGATCAGCGGGTCGAGCGCGCTGAAGGACTCGTCCATCAGCAGCACGTCGGCGTCGGTGGCCAGGGCGCGGGCGAGGCCCACGCGCTGCTGCATACCGCCGGACAGCTCGTCGGGCCAGGACTTCTCCCACCCGGCCAGGCCGACCATCTCCAGGGCCTCGGTGGCGCGCCGGTCGCGCTCCGCGGCCGGTATGCCCTGGACCTCCAGGCCGTACGCCGCGTTCTCCAGCACATTGCGGTGCGGGAAGAGGGCGAAGTGCTGGAAAACCATGCTGATCTTGTGGGAGCGCACCTGGCGCAGATCGCGCGGAGTGAGCGCGGTGAGGTCGTCGTCGTCGAAGAGGACGCGTCCGGCGGTCGGTTCCAGCAGCCCGTTCAGCATGCGCAGCAGCGTGGACTTCCCGGACCCGGACAGACCCATGACAACGAATGTCTGGCCCGCTTCGACCGCGAAGGAGGCGTCGACGACCGCGGCCGTCGTACCCTGCGCACGCAGTTCGTCGCGGTCCGCACCGCCCTCGAGGTCGGCTACCGCCTCATCGGGTCTTCTGCCGAACACCTTGTAGAGGTGTTCGACTCGCAGTTTGGACACATATACCTCTCAGATCGCACCAAAAAACGACCCGCCACCCCCGCCGGCAGGTCGTGGAACAGTACGGCACCGGTCCGCATGCCCTACGCAATAGTTGAATTGCGCAAGGGCTTCGCTCCGGCTGCGCGCCTGCCCCGCTCCTTGTGGCGTAAACCATACGGTGACCCAGCTCACAATCCCAGCCCGGCGGTGTCAGTGGAGTGCGGCATCATCGAGTTGTGACCCGACGCCTGATGCTTCTCGATACCGCCTCTCTGTACTTCCGCGCCTATTTCGGGGTGCCCGATTCGGTCAGGGCCCCCGACGGCACCCCGGTCAACGCCGTGCGCGGGCTGCTCGACTTCATCGCCCGGCTCGTCCAGGACCACCGGCCGGACGACCTGGTGGCCTGTATGGACTTCGACTGGCGGCCCGCCTGGCGGGTCGAGCTGATCCCTACGTACAAGGCGCACCGGGTCGCCGAGGAGGCCCCTCAGGCGGCCGGGGTCGACCAGGAGGAGGTCCCGGACACCCTCTCCCCGCAGGTCCCGGTGATCGACGCGGTGCTGGACGCGGTCGGGATCGCCCGGGTGGGCTCCGCGGGCTACGAGGCGGACGATGTGATCGGCACCCTCGCCGGGCGCGCGACCGGGCCCGTCGATATCGTCACCGGCGACCGCGACCTCTTCCAGCTGGTCAGCGACGAGCGCTGGGCGCGGGTGCTCTACCCGGTCAAGGGCGTCGGCACGCTACAGCTGGTGGACGAGGCCGCGCTGCGCGAGAAGTACGGGGTGGACGGCGCGGGGTACGCGGATCTGGCGCTGCTGCGCGGCGACCCGAGCGACGGCCTGCCGGGGGTTCGCGGAGTCGGCGAGAAGACCGCCGCCAAGCTGCTGGCCGCCCATGGCGACCTGGCCGGAATCATGGCCGCGGTCGACGACCCCGGCTCGGCGCTGACTCCCGCGCAGCGCAAGCGGCTGGACGAGGCGCGGCCCTATCTCGCGGTCGCCCCGAAGGTCGTCAAAGTCGCCTCGGACGTCGCGCTGCCCCCGTTCGACGCCGCCGTGCCGCGGGCGCCGCGCGACCCGCGCGCGGTGGACGCGCTCGCGGAGCGCTGGGGACTAGGGGGATCGTTGCGTCGGTTGCTCTCCACCCTTGAGGGATAAGGTGTTAGGTTAGCTTAACCTAACCATTGCCGACCAAGGAGGCCGCCATGGCGGACCGTCCGGCCCGTAAACGTCCGCGGCCCCATCGGGCGCAGGTGGTACGCACCGACCGGCTCACCCCCCACATGGTGCGGGTGGTGCTCGGTGGCGGCGGTCTCGCCGATTTCAGCGCCGGTGAATGGACGGACCACTACGTCAAGCTGCTGTTCCCCGCCGAGGGTGTGACCTATCCCGAGCCGCTGGACCTGGAGCGTATCCGCGAGGAGTACCCGCGCGAGCAGTGGCCGGTCACCCGCACCTACACGGTGCGGGGCTGGGACCCGGCGGCCCGCGAGCTGACCATCGACTTCGTGGTCCACGGCGACGAGGGCCTGGCCGGGCCGTGGGCGGCGCGGGTGCGGCCCGGCGAGGAGATCTACTTCCAGGGACCCGGCGGCGCCTACGCCCCGCGCGAGGACGCCGACTGGCATCTGCTCGCCGGTGACGAGAGCGCGCTGCCCGCGATCGCCACCGCGCTGGAGCGGCTGACCCACCGGCCGCGGAGCGCGGGCGGATCGCCGGTGTACGCCTTCATCGAGGTCGAGGGCCCGGCGGAGGAGCACAAACTGTCCGTGCCGGACGGGGCCGAGGTGGTGTGGCTGCACCGGGGCACCGCACCGGTCGGCGAGGCGCTGGTGGCGGCCGTCCGCGGGCTGGACTACCCGGCCGGTCAGGTCCATGCGTTCGTGCACGGCGAGGCGGGCTTCGTGAAGGAGATCCGCCGCTATCTGCGGATGGAGCGCGAGGTGCCGCGCGAGTGGCTGTCCATCTCCGGCTACTGGCGGCGCGGCCACAACGAGGACGGCTGGCAGGCTTCGAAGCGGGAGTGGAACCAGCAGGTGGAGGCCGAGCAGGAGGCACCGCGTCCCGAGGAGGCCGCGGCGTAGGGCACACCGCGCGCGACGCCACGAGGCGACGACGGGCGGGTGGACGGCTGAGGCCGGTCCACCCGCCCGTCTTCTTTTCGAGGACGCTCCGCTTTTCGAGGACCTCTCCGAGGACTCTTCGAGGATTTTCCGAGGGGCGCACGACGGCAGAGAAGAACCGTTAAGAGGAGTTAACCCTACTTACACATGAATCCCTGGTCGCTCCAGTTCCACCTTCCGGCTCCTTCACCCGATGGGTTAAATCGGAAGCAGCGAGATTGACGGCGCCCCTTCGACGACGGCGCCGAGTCGCTTCATTCCGAAGACCCGCCCCCAGGCGCCGGCCCCGAGGCCACGGGTCTTTCATCCGCCCTTCCCGCCCACCGGGGCGCCCTCCGCGGTCGCGGAGCGCGTCATCGGCCTGCTCTCCGCGCCCTCCCGGCGAAGCGGCACGATCGGCGGCACTCTCGAAGGAGAAGGATCATGGCAACCATCACTTCGCTGGTGGACACGACGACCACCACCAACCAAGGCAAACCCGGGGACACCGTCCAGATCAACGGCACCGCGTTGGCCACCACCAGCCGCGTGAACTTCGGGTCGACGACGGTCACTCCGACGGGCGTCACCGCCACCCAGGTCACCTTCGTCGTGCCCAGCACGGCACCGTGCTCGGGCCAGGTCGCCGTCAGCGTGAGCAGCAACACCGGCGCCACCAGCAACGCGCTGCCGTTCTTCGTCATCGCCACGCCGACGACCACCGGGATGAGCGTCACCTGTCTGCCCGCCGCCACGGGCGGCGCGGCGACGCTGTTCGGCACCAACTTCCTGACCGGGACGCAGGTCGGGGTGGGCACCGTCGGCAACGTCACGGTCACCCCCACCCAGAACAGCCAGGTCACCTTCACCGCACCGGCCAACCCGGGGCAGGTCGGCGCGGTGTCGACCCAGGCGGTGACCATCACCACCGCGGGCGGCACCAGTTCCTCGGGCACCACCCTGGTCGACTACTACCTCGCCCCGGCCATCACCTCCGTGGCACCCACCTCGGGCACGGCGGGCGACAGCGTCGTCATCAACGGGACGTCCTTCATCGGCGTCGACACCATCACCTTCACCGACAGCGCCGCCGCCACCGCCCTCGCGGACTTCACCCCCATCGGCAACACCCAACTCGTCGCCACCGTGCCCGGCGGACTCGCCACCGGCGCCGGGACCATCACCGTCCACACCTGCGGCGGGAACTCCAACAACCAGGCCTTCACGATCACCTGACGGCCCGGGACGACCGAGCGCCTCAGCGTCACCGCACCGTCTCGCGCCCTGGCCGACACCTGCCGGCCAGGGCGCTGCCGTCGAGGTACGAGAAGGAGAACAGCGTCATGGCCCCCATCGTGACCAGCGTCAGCCCCGCCCAAGGTGCCCCGGCGGGCGGGACCCCCGTCACCCTCACCGGCTCCGGCTTCACCGGCGCCACCGCGGTCAGGTTCGGCCCCGGCCTGGCCACGAACCTGGTCGTCGTGAACAGCACGCAGATCACGGCCAGGACGCCCGCGGGGACCGGCACGGTCAAGGTCACGGTCACCGGGCCGTCGGGGACCAGCACCCAGAACGTGTTCTTCACCTACACCACGGTCGCGGCCCCCGTACTCACCACGATCGGCCCGGCCTCGGGTCCCCCCTCCGGCGGCAACACTGTCACCCTGAACGGCACCAACCTCGGCGGCGCCACCCAGGTGCTCTTCGGCCCCAACCCCGCCACCATCCTCACCAATACCCCCACCCAGATCACCGTCACCGCCCCGGCGGGCGCGGGCACCGTGAGCGTCGTCGTCACCACCCCCGGCGGCACCAGCAACGCGCTCGCCTACACCTACGCCGTCGCCCCCGCGCCGTCCCTCAGCAGCCTCAGCCCGGTCTCGGGGCCGACCTCGGGCGGCAACACCGTCACCATCAACGGAACCAACCTCTCCGGGGCGACCTCGGTCATGTTCGGGATCAACGCGGCGGCCATCCTCACCAACACCGCCACCCAGATCACCGTCACCGCGCCCGCCGGACCGGCCTCCGCGGTCAGCGTCAACGTCACCACGCCCGGCGGCACCAGCAATCCGCTGCCGTACTTCTACATCACCGCGCCGACCGTCACCGAGCTGTCCACCCACCTCGGCCCGGCCACCGGCGGCAACACCGTCACCGTCTTCGGCAGCGGTCTGACCCTCACCAGCGCCGTCGACTTCGGGGGAAACCCGGCCACCGCCATCAATGTGATCTCCGACAGCCAGCTGACCGTCACCGCCCCGGCCGGGTCCGGTACGGTCCAGGTCACCGTCACCACGCCCGGCGGCACCAGCTCGACGGGGACCGGGAACCCCCACTACACGTATCTCGGCGCCCCGGTCCTCACCAGCCTCAACCCGCCGAACGGCCTGGATGCCGGGGGCGACTCGGTCGTCCTCGTCGGCAGCAACCTCACCTACACCGACTCGGTGACCTTCGGCGGCGTCCCGGCCTCGTTCGCCGCGATCTCGGACACCCAGGTCATCGCCGCCACCCCGGGCGGGCCGCCCGGGGTGGTGAACGTCGTGGCACACACCCCGGCCGGAAACAGCAACGCGCTGCCGTTCACCTACGACCCGTCGTGATCCGCCTGAGCCGACGAACCTCCGCCGACGGGCCTCAGCCGACGGAGGAGTACGCCACGACCCCGCGCAGCAGCCCGTCAACCGCCTTGCGGGCGTTGCGCGCCACCGCGCCGTTCGGGGCGGCCGCCGCGATCTGGCCCAGCACGTCGATCAACTGCTTGCACCAGCGCACGAAGTCACCGGCGGGCATGTCCACTTCCCGCAGCAGCTCGTCCAGCCCGTGGCCGGACGCCCAGCGGTAGGCGGCCCAGGCGAAGCCCAGGTCCGGTTCGCGCTGGCCGACCCCCTCGGCCTGGTTGATCTTGTGCTCCTCCTCCAGGGCGTCCAGTCGGCCCCAGATGCGGACCATCTCGCCCAGCGCCTCCTTGGCCGCGCCGGTGGGGAGCTTGGGCGGCAGCGCGTCGTCCGCCGACCGGGACTCGTACACCAGCGCCGAGGCGCACGCCGCCAGCTCGGCGGGGGTCAGCCCCTCCCACACGCCGTCCCGCAGGCATTCGCTGGCCAGCAGGTCCAGCTCGCCGTAGAGCCGGGCCAGCCGCCTGCCGACGTCCGTGACCTCGTCATCGCGGAGATAGTCCAGCTCGGACAGCAGGCCGCAGATCCGGTCGAAGGTGCGGGCGATGGTGTTCGTCCGCCCCTCGATGCGCCGCTCCAACTGGCGGGTGTCGCGCAGCAGGCGATGGTAGCGCTCGCCCCAGCGGGCATGGTCCTCGCGGTCGGAGCAGCCGTGGCAGGGGTGGGCGCGGATGGCGGTGCGCAGCCGGGCGATCTCGGCGTCGTCGGCCGCGCGCGAGCGCTCCTTGCGGTGCCGCCGCGCATCGTGGTGACCGGCCTTGGTACGCAGCGCGGACGCGAGGTCCCGGCGGGACTGCGGGCTGCGCGGGTTGAACGACTTGGGAATCCGCATCCGGTCCAGCGGCTCGACCGGCACCGGGAAGTCGATCGAGGCCAGCCGCTTGACCTGGCGCTCGGCGGTGAGCACCAGCGGGCGCGGCCCGTCGTGGTGCTCGAAGCCGCGGTGGCCGTTGGACCGCCCGGCGGCCAGCCCCGGGTCCAGCACCAGGGCGAGCCCGGCGAACTTGCCGGTGGGCACCTGGATGACATCGCCCGGGCGGAGCTTCTCCAGCGCCACCGCGGCGGCCGCGCGGCGCTGCGCGGCGCCCTGCCGGGCCAATTCGGTCTCGCGGTCCTTCAGGTCGCGGCGCAGCCCCGCGTACTCGTCGAAGTCGCCGAGGTGGCAGGTCATGGAGTCGCGGTAGCCCTCGAGACCCTCCTCGTTGCGCTGCACCTGACGGGAGATCCCGACGACCGCCTTGTCCGCCTGGAACTGGGCGAACGAGGTCTCCAGCAGCTCCCGCGAGCGGTGCCGGCCGAACTGGGAGACCAGGTTGACGGCCATGTTGTACGAGGGCTTGAAGGACGAGCGCAGCGGATACGTGCGCGTACCGGCCAGGCCCGCGAGGGCCGCCGGGTCCATGGCGCGCTGCCACAGCACCACGGCGTGGCCCTCGACGTCGATACCGCGCCGCCCGGCCCGCCCGGTCAACTGGGTGTACTCGCCGGGGGTGATGTCGGCGTGCTGCTCGCCGTTCCACTTGACGAGCTTCTCCAACACCACGGAGCGAGCGGGCATGTTGATGCCCAGTGCCAGAGTCTCGGTGGCGAAGACGGCCTTGACCAGGCCGCGGACGAACAGCTCCTCGACGACCTCCTTGAAGGTGGGCAGCATTCCGGCGTGGTGGGCCGCGATGCCCCGCTCCAGCCCCTCAAGCCACTCGAAATACCCGAGCACGTGCAGGTCTTCGTCGGGGATGCCGGCGGTGCGCTCCTCGACTATCGCCCGCACCTGGGCGCGCGCCGCGTCGTCGTTGAGCCGCAGCCCCGCGTACAGACACTGCTGGACGGCCGATTCGCAGCCGGCCCGGCTGAAGATGAAGGTGATGGCGGGCAACAGCCCCTCGGAGTCGAGCCGGTCGATGACCTCCGCTCTGCCCGGGGTCCAGATGCGGCTGCGCTGGCGGCGCTCGCGCTCCCGGTCGGCCTCCCGCATGTTGTTCCGCCCGCGGCGCTTGTCGCGGCCGAAGGCGGGGCGGCTGTTCTCCATCCGGGCCAGCCGGACCAGGTCGGGGTTGACCTCGCGGCGGCCGGCCTGGTCGCCGTCCCGCCCGGTCTTCTCCTCGAAGAGGTCGTACATCCGGCGCCCCGCGAGCACGTGCTGCCACAGCGGCACCGGGCGGTGCTCGGAGACGATCACCTCGGTGTCGCCGCGCACGGTGTCCAGCCAGTCGCCGAACTCCTCGGCGTTGGAGACCGTCGCGGACAGTGATACGAGCGTCACCGACTCGGGGAGGTGGATGATGACCTCTTCCCAGACGGCGCCGCGGAAGCGGTCGGAGAGGTAGTGCACCTCGTCCATCACCACATAGCCGAGGCCGAGCAGGGACTGCGAGCCCGCGTAGAGCATGTTGCGCAGTACCTCGGTGGTCATGACGACCACCGGGGCCTCGGAATTGACGCTGTTGTCCCCGGTGAGCAGGCCGACCTTGTCGGCGCCGTAGCGCTTGACGAGGTCGGCGTACTTCTGGTTGGACAGCGCCTTGATGGGCGTGGTGTAGAAGCACTTACGGCCCTGGGTGAGCGCCAAATGGACGGCGAACTCGCCCACAATGGTCTTGCCCGAGCCGGTGGGGGCGGCGACCAGCACGCCCTTGCCTGCTTCGAGGGCCTGGCACGCCTCGATCTGGAACGGGTCCAGCGCGAAGGCGTACATCTCGCGGAAGGGGGCCAGCGCGGTGGCCTGCTCGGCGGCCCGGACGCGGGCAGCCGCATAGCGCTCGGCGGGAGTCAGCTCGTCGGTCATCGTATGTACGAGACTACCGGCCACCTCCGACAACGCACGCGATCTTTACGGCGGGATGGGGACCGGGGCCGCGACGGGCCCCGGTCGGCGGCCCGCCTTACGTGACGTCGTCGTAGCCGTTGCGCCGCACGGGGTCGTCACCGGCGGGCAGCTCGCCGACGCCGACACGCTCGGTCCCCTCGACGGCCTCCGGGGTCAGATCCAGGCTCGACGCCTCGTCGTCGCTCAGCCCGAAGTCGGGGTCGGCGGCCTGGCGCCGCGACTTGCGCCGGTCGTTGAGGAGGGCGACGGCGACCGCGCCGAAGTAGAGCACGGTGACCGGCCCGGCCAGGGCGAACATGCCGATCGGGTCGGTGCTGGGGGTGGCGACCGCGCCGAAGACCGTGATGCCCATGATCATGGCCCGCCACCAGCCGAGCATCCGGCGCCCGCTGAGGATGCCGGTGAAGTTCAGCAGGATCAGCAGCAGCGGCAGTTCGAACGCCAGCCCGAATACGACGATCATGCGGGCGAGCAGATCGAGGAAGTCGTCCAGCGGGAGGAGGTTGTTGGCCCCGCCCGGCGTGAAGTCGAGCAGAACCTTGGCGCTGGTCGGAAGGATCTTGTACGCGAAGAAGGCTCCGCCGACGAACAGCGGCACCCCGAGACCGACGAAGAAGAGCCCGTACTTCTTCTCGTTGCGGTGCAGACCGGGCGCGAGGAACGCCCACAGCTGGTACAGCCAGACCGGGGTGGCGAGGACCAGACCGGTGGTGAAGGAGACCTTCAGCATGATCGTGAACGGCGACAGCAGACCGTTCACGGTGAAGTAGGCGCACTGCTTACCGGCGTCGCTGTTGGTGAGCTGGGACAGCCGGGCCCCACCGGGGCAGCCGACGGAATCCAGGACCGGCTTCATCAGGAAGTCGACGATGTCCTTATAGACGAACATCGCCACAATCGTGATCACACAGATCGCCAGCACCGATTTCAGCAACCGGTTGCGCAGCTCGCGCAGGTGGTCCGCGAGGGGCATCCGCCCCTCGGGGTCCTTCTCCTTGTTGTTGCGGGCAGACTTGAGCAACCCACGTCCTCATCTCGTGCGTCGGACGGCGGCCGTCGGCGCCGCCTCCAAGTGGCCCTGGGTCAGCGCTTGGTGGTGTCGCTCGGTTCGGCCACCGGACGGGAGCTGGAGACATCGCCCGGGGCGGCCTGAATGGTGCGGTGCGCGCTCTGGTCCTGGCCCGGGTTCGGCGGGTCGGCCGGGGCGTTCTGGTCCTTCTGGCCGTCCGACTTCATCGCCTTGGCCTCGCTCTTGAGAATGCGGGCCGACTTACCCAGCGAGCGCGCCATGTCGGGGAGCTTCTTCGCACCGAACAGCAGCAGAACGACGATCAGGATGAGGATGATCTCGGTAGCGCCGAGCCTTCCGAACATATTCGTCTACCTTCTCACCGAGGCGGCTGGGGGTGGGGCTGCCGACCGTTCGGACAAAAGTCCGGCAGCCGTGCTGTCAGCGATCGTAGCGCGCAGGGGTAAATGCAGGGCAATCCCCATGCAGACGCCTGGTTGCGGCCCTCCGCCTCAATTCCAGGGCCACGACCAGCCAGCGTACCCCGCTTCCCTGTGACACAGCAGGGCCCGTCTACCCGTGGCCCGGGGTGCTGCCCTCGTCCCGGCGCACGGCCCCCACCTGCGCACTCAGCGGTTCCGTGGCCCGCTCCAGGTTCTCCGCGGCCCGGGTGATCCGCGCGGAGCTGTCCGACACCTGCCGGGCCAGTCTGCGCACCTCCGCGTAGACCCGTACGGAGAGCACGGCGAGGACGGCGATTCCGCAGAAGGCGAGGGTGAGGGCAAGCATCGGCCAGAGCATGGGGCGAGCCTATCGGGGCCGCCGCGGCGGCCGGACCGTGGAAGGGCCGTCGGACCGTGGAAGGGCCGTCGGACCGCCGAGCGGCCGTCAAGACCGTCGAGTGGCCGTCCGAGCGGCCGTCAGGCCGTCGAGTGCAGCCGCAGGGTGCGCACCCCGCCGCCGGTGAGCAGCTCCACGATCCGCTCCCCCGCGGGCTTGCGCACCGCGCTGCCGCAGTCGGGACAGGTGAAGGAGTAGAACGTGGTGCGGTCACTGGCCCCGATCGCCAGCCGCAGCGCACCGGCGGCCAGCTCGAACCGGCCCCGGCACTCCGGGCAGGCTGCCTTGAAGATCACCGAGGTGGGATTCCCCCCAGCGGTCACTGTGTGCGTCCCTTCACTCACCGCAGGCCATCACTCGCCAGCAAGCCCTCACTCGCCGCAAGCCCTCATTCGCCGTATGGCGCAAGCGCTTGCCGCGCCGCTTCCCGAGCGCTGTCCGCGAGCCCCTGCGGCGCGACGATCCGTCCGTCCTTGCCGAGCCGCAGCGCCAGCCTGCGCAAGCTACCGGGGTCGGGGGCGCGCAGCGTGATCCGCAGGGCCCCGTCGGGCAGCTCCTCCGCGCTGTCATGCGGGTAGTACTCGGCGACCCAGCGCCCGCCGGGGCCGACCTCGACGACCACCTCGGGGTCCTCGGCGCCGGTCTGCACCAGCCCGGTGGACGGATCGGAGAGGTCGCGCAGCTCGATGGGGGGCGGGTCGGACGCCTCGTCCAGCAACTTGATCTCCACCACCCGGTCGAGCCGGAAGGTGCGGCGGGCCTCCGACAGCCGGCACCAGGCCTCCATATAGGTGTGGCCGACGGCGAACAGCCGGATCGGGTCGACCTCACGCTCGGTGACCTCGTCCCGCGCGGGCGAGTAGTAGCGCAGCCACAGCCTGCGGCGCTCGGAGATGGCCCGGTCGACGTCCGCGAAGACGCCGCCCTCGGATTCGAAGGTCACCGAGAGCCGGGAGCTGGCGCCCGCCACCTCGCCCGCCGCGGCCTCCAGCTTGGCGGTGGCCCGCAGCAGCGCCTCCCGGTCGCTCTCGCGCAGCCCGGGCAGGGTGGCGACGGCGCGGGCGGCGACGAGCAGCGCGGTGGCCTCGTCGGCGGCCAGCCGCAGCGGCTCGGCGACATCGTCGGGGTTGTGCCACCAGATGCGCTCGCCGTCGGTGTCGATGTCCAGCAGATCGCCGCCGCGGAAGCTGGTGCCGCACAGCGGCAGCACGTCCAGATCGGCGATCAGCTCGTCCTCGCTGATGCCGAAGGCGCGGGCGACCTCGGCGACGCGGGCGCCGGGGCGTTCCCGCAGATACGTCACCAAGGACAGCATCCGGCGGGTCTGGTCAATGGCGTTTCCGGCCATGATGAAGTCGTTCCGTCCCCTCAGCCCTTGGCCACGGCGCGCAGCCGCTCGACGACGTCCGCCCGCAGCTCGTCGGGTCCCAGTACGACCACCTCCGGGCCGAATTCCACGAGCCAGGCGTCCAGTCCGTGCCCGTACGGGATCTCCAGCTCGTCCCAGCCGTCGTCCCCGGTGCGGGTGGTGAGCGCCTTCGTGCGCAGCGGATAGCCGTGCCCGGCCCGCACCCTGATCCGGGCGGTGCCGGTGGCGGTCTCCCCCGCCCAGGTCTCCACGGTCTCCCGCACAGTGGAGTGGTCCGGCACCTCGGCGGTGTACGCGCCGGAGCGCAGCCGCACCCGGCCGGTGATCCGGGAGAGCCGGAAGACGCGCTCGGCGGACCGCCCGCGGTCCCACCCGGCGAGGTACCAGTGGCCGCGCCAGCACTCCAGCGTCCAGGGCTCGACCTGGCGCTGCTCGGGGCGGGCGGCGTTGGACTTGCGGTAGTCGAAGACGACCGGGCGGCGGTCGCGGCAGGCGAGCATCAGCGGCTCGAAGGCGGCCTCGTGAACCGGGATGTGCGGCTGCAGCGCGCCCTGCGGCTGGGTGTCGTACGGGTCCTCGGCGACCGGCATCCCGGCGGCGCGCAGCTTCTGCAGTGCGCCGCTCGCCGCGCCCGCGAGCCGGGCCTGCTGCCAGACCTTGGCGGCCAGCCCGAGGGCGGCGGCCTCCTCGGCGTCCAGGGTGATCGGGGGGAGGCGGTTGCTGTCCCGGCGGGCGAGGTAGCCGACTTCGCCGTCGAGGCCCTCCACCGTCTCGATGACCAGGCCGAGTTCGCGCAGATCGTCCTTGTCGCGCTCGAACATGCGGTTGAACGCCTCGTCACCCGCCGCGGTGGAGCCGCTCGTCCCCTCGAGGTAGGCCTCTATGGAGCCCCGCAACTCCCGTTTGGTCAGCGGACGCCGGGTTCCCAGCAGGCACAGCGCCAGATTCATCAGCCGCTCGGCCTTGGCAATCGCCATCGACGCCCTTTCTTCTTGACCTTACGACCGTGACCGTACCGCTCCGGGCACCCACCGCAAAAGCCGAGGCCCCCCGCCCACCGGCGAGAAGGCCTCGGCTGTGCCGTGCGGCAGGTCTCAGGCGGAGACGAGGTCGCAGACGAAGATCAGCGACTCGCCCGGCTTGATCCGGCCGCCACCGGCGCCACGGTCGCCGTAGGCCAGGTGCGGCGGGATGATCAGCTGGCGGCGACCGCCGACCTTCATGCCCTGCAGCCCCTGGTCCCAGCCGGGGATGACCTGGCCGACGCCGAGCTTGATGCGCAGCGGGGTGCCACGGTTGTAGCTCGCGTCGAACTCCTCGCCGGTGGAGAAGGCCACGCCCACGTAGTGGACGGCGACGTCGTTCCCGGCCTGTGCCGCGGGACCGTCGCCCTCCCAGATGTCCTTGATCTCCAGATCCGCCGGCGGCTCGCCGCCCGGGAAATCGACCTCGGGCTTGTCGATGCTCACGAAATTGCTCCTCGTTACGTGGTGGGCAACCCGCACACCCTACAGAACGGCAGAACTAGAGAACGGCCAGGATGTCGACGGTGAAGACCAGAGTGGAGTTGGCCGGGATGCCCTTCTGGGCCTTCTTCCCGTAACCCAGGTCCGGGGGTACGACGATCAGCACCCGGCTGCCGGCCTTCTTGCCCGTGAGCCCCTGCGACCAGCCCTTGACGACCTGCTGAAGGGAGAACTGGGCGAGCTCACCTCGCTTGTACGTGGAGTCGAACTCCTTGCCGCCGTCCCACAGCACACCCTTGTACTGGACGAGCAGCGCGTCCTTCGCCGAGACCTCGGGGCCGTCGCCCTCGATGACGTACTCGGAGACGAGCTTCTTCGGCGCGTCCTTCTTGGGCACGGTGATGGTGGGAGCCTTGCCGTCGGTGTTGTCGGACACCTTGGGCAGGTCGAAGTTGCTCTGCGCCACCTTCTTGCCCTTGGCGGAGCTCTTGGCGCTGAAGGCGCCCTCGATGTCGATGACGAACACCAGGGTGTCCGTGCCCTTGATGCCCGCCTGCGGCTGGCCCTGCTTGCCGTACGCGTACGCCGGCGGAACGGCCAGCTCCAGCCGGCTGCCGACGGTGCGGCCCACCAGGCCCTGGTCCCAGCCCGGGAGCACCTGGCCCTTGCCGATCGGGAAGGCGGCGGTCTGCTTCTTGTCGTAGGTGTTGTCCACGACCTTGCCGGTGTTCCAGATCTGGGCGAGGTAGTTCACCTGGACGAAGTCGCCCTTGGCCGTCTTCGGCCCATCCCCCTTGATCACCGTCTTGACCGCGAGATCGGAGGACGGCTTCCCGCTGCCCTTGGCGATCTTCGGCTTGTCACCGAACTTCTTGCCACCGGTGATGTCCGGCACCGGCCCACTCACGATCTTCCCGGTGGGGGCCGGTGAGGGCCCGGTCGGTTCCTGGGAGGGCTTGGCCTTGTCGGAACCTGACTTGTCGTCACCGCAGCCCGCGAGCGTGAGCAGGCCCGCGGGCACGGCAAGGAGTACGGAGCGTCGGCGCACGGAGTCCTCGTTAGGTAGATTTTGCGATGGCCAATGCGCGCCACTTTACGGCGTGCCGCGGGCCCCGTCCGAGAAACGCACGGGGCCCGCGTCATACATAAGCCGTACGCCGACTCACGCCGACTCCGATAACGGCCTACATACCGGCGATGAGTTTCTCCACCCGGTCATCGACCGAACGGAACGGGTCCTTGCACAGCACTGTGCGCTGCGCCTGGTCATTGAGCTTCAAGTGCACCCAGTCCACGGTGAAGTCGCGGCGCTGCTCCTGGGCACGGCGGATGAAGTCACCGCGCAGCCGGGCGCGGGTGGTCTGCGGGGGCACCGACTTGCCCTCGAAGATCTTCAGGTCGTTGCACACCCGGGCCGCCTGGCCGCGCTTCTCCAGCAGGTAGTACAGCCCACGGCGGCGGTGGATGTCGTGGTAGGCGAGGTCCATCTGGGCAACCCGCGGATGGGACATGGTGATGTTGTTCTTCGCCCGGTACCGCTCGATGAGCTGATACTTCATCACCCAGTCGATCTCGGTGCCGATCCGGTCCAGCTCCTCGGTACGGATCGCCTCCAGGGTGCGGCCCCACAGCTCCAGCACCCGCTCGACGGTGCCGGTGCGGATGCCCCGGCGCTCGCAGAAGTCGACGGCCTTCTCGTAGTACTCCTGCTGCACCTCCAGGGCGGACGCCTCGCGCCCGCTGGCGAGCCGCACCTTGCGCTGCCCGGTGATGTCGTGGCTGACCTCGCGGATCGCCCGGATCGGGTTCTCCAGGGTCAGGTCGCGCATCACGGTGCCCGCCTCGATCATGCGGAGCACCAGGTC
>Ga0307508_10001679_pt1 | contig 24579 bp, 26 predicted proteins | sample 9_EM_MG_FD_203089 | JGI IMG/M metagenome (GOLD analysis project Ga0307508, IMG submission 203089) | Populus trichocarpa ectomycorrhiza microbial communities from riparian zone in the Pacific Northwest, United States - 9_EM | ecosystem: Host-associated > Plants > Roots > Unclassified | place... | reverse complement strand
AGAATTTCTCCTGGAGTGCACAAAGCCAGCTGATATTGAGGGAGAAACTAGCAAAAGTTGGGGAATTCTGTCGATTTTCACCTGAAACAAACAAGACATCGGAACCTCGGGGGAAGCTTGCAGCTCAATTCCCTGTTCATGGATTGGATGAATTTCGAGTTCACAATGGAGATAGGAGACTTGGCTGGTAACATACCTAATGCAGCAGAAATCGTGCACTCCAGATGTTTTTCCTGTGAAAGGGAGGATGCTTGAGGTGAGGCCAATGAAATCGAAGGGCCACGACTGCCCAGGACATACCAGAAGTTTTTGGGCCGGCGCTCTCGACGCGTCGCACAAAATTGCAGCTGAAATGACATTAAATCGGTTGGATTGTGTTCAGAGGGCTCACCATAATTGGCGAACGTACCTTGGACTTCACAAAACATTCTCCTGGCCATGCAGCGACCCATTCCAACCGAGACCCCTACAATATGATCTGATCTAGACGATTGCTGGAGCCAGATGCCATCCTGCGGGGGCCTTGGTGGAGGCGAGGCAGTCGTTTGTAATAGGTGGAAGAGAAGGAAAAGCAAAACTAAGCACAATGCAGCAGAGAATCAACGATTTTGTCACATGTACATGTTGCGCGGGTACGAATGTCACACAGCGTCAAGCTTCAAGTTGAAGTTGAAATCACCAGTGCAATGTTACAACGGTAATGCCAAACTAATATCATGAAGCCAAGTTTATTTGTCCACTGGGGCCGTCATAGTGGAGTCGCAAAGGGAACAGATAGACAACTTGGTGAAATGGCATAAGCTTTACGAGATGGCCTCTTTTAGAAATCATTTGTCACCCATCCGTAGCTGGCCTTTTGTTCTTCACCCCGCCACTACTAGTGCTTGTGATTCCAGCATTATTCATGCGGCCGAGGCGTTCCCCTCGATTTCGGAGCACTTCCTCCAATTTTAAGGCCAACAAACCTTCTGCTATGGTTTCCGACTCTATAGCCAGCGTCAAGAAAGATTTTCCTCCCTTGCTTTGGCAGAATATTCCAGAGCTATCTGAAAGTGAAATTAGTTTTCCCACTCCTCAGTCCGCGCCCAGTACAGGTTTGTTTGATGAAGGGTCAAAAACTACATGCTCCCATCACGCTGATGTAGAAGGTTCCCGACTTGCGACCTTTGCGAACTGGAAGGCTGTTTTCAGAAGGTTGCCAGTCCTTTTTTTACTTTTACTTGCTTTAATTTTTCCTAACATCCTTGCAGCGCATCTGATGCAGCCATACCAGCTCTTATTCTGTACTCACTGATTCTCCTGCTAATGACTCTTTGGCAAGACATTAAATGGGAAGGTGCCAGAGTGTCGTATGGTGAGCTGTCTGTTTTCTGTTAGACCTCGTTCCCTTACCGGATTACGAACCTGTAGCCATCGCGCAGGATGCTGCAACCTGCGCACAAGAATTTCATGCAAATGCATGTGCAACTCCAATCCCATTTCTCAAGGAGCAATGTGGTCTCTGGAGGGTTTGCATGGATTCCAATGCATCAAACATAACGAAGAGCAGGGTTATTGTCCGCCTAGTTGCAGAGCTTCTGAGCGAGTTTGTCGAGGGATTTTTTGGTCGGCTCAGTCTCAAGACTTGTGTGAGTGTAGCCTTTTTAAAACTTCCTGTTATCGCTGGAGATTAAGTGGCTTTCAGATATTTTTCTCCATTGTTTTCGTGTTCAGGAATTGGCATATTTAATTTTTAAAATTTAATGCACACAGCCCAAATTGTTAGGGAAGTAGTAAAGCCAAGCCTTGCCGACGGGACCGTGGTGATCCAAGCGGCTTGCGGTTCCCGGACACCGTAGTAAAATTCGGATTTCTTTTGGTCATTTTACCTCACCGCGATCATGGAGTGTGCAAAATTCAAATAGAGTTGAATCTATCAATCATCGGATAAACGGTCGATTCGTTCAGCGAAGCCTCAACAATTACCATTGTAACATCGTTTTCATCCCATAATGAAAAATCCTTATGTCAACCACACCAAAGCACAGCCTGAGGAGTATCACAGTATGTAACGGTATTTGCAGGTAACATTGGTTCGCTTTATCTAGGTAGAAATCGCGGGTTTGCGTAATTGAATAATCGGTGAGTTTTACGTTTTAGCCTTGAATCTGGAGCGTGACACTGCGGGTGTAGGAGTCGTCGCTTGGCCCGCTACATGCATATGTATTTTAGATATGATTGCGATGAAAGATAAGTAATTTGGTCACTCACCTAGGCGTTTCATGACCATAACTCGATGTGATGCACTTCTTAGCAGAATCCATGACGGCTCCGTATTCCTGCTGAGAGATAACACATATTGAACACCGTCAATAGAGCGGATGTCTTCCAACGCTGTTATCCGCCTCCAGACCAGGTCGGGTGGGGATGGTGTGATATACGAGCACCAAACCTGGACTCTGTCAGCGGTGGACGCTGAGGGTGTCGCATTGATCTGTATAAATATATCTCCCTCAGATAACTGTACATCACTTGGGGAAAACGGAGGGTAGTCGATTGGAGCTTGTCCAATGGATGTCGCCCATTTGAACATCCCTCGCTTATAGATTGGTTTTTCTTGGAAGACTGGCAGAAGAGGATCCTTCCGAAATGTCAGCAAATAAATAGAAAGATGCGCTGACAAACGCCCACCGATATTGGGAGCCCAGTTTTTGAGTTCAAGTTTTCCCTAGACAGCGTAAGTCAAGTGATCTTCAAGCTGTACGACGTACCCTTCAGTTGCTGCCTGCGAGATCTCCTTCTTCATGACATCTACACTATTGCTTCAAGAAAGTTTACAAATCAACTCGCTTGGCAAGCAAAACCACCAACCAGGGGTCTGTCGCCCCGAAAGTAATTTCAGAATTTCGAGAACCTCCAGCATCTTCTATGAACCGAATCGATTCGGACAGACGGCGGTCCGGAGAAGAGTCTGCTTCTTCCTTGTACTGGTGACGAGGTAATGAGAGCGTAGATGGTGGGGTTGAGGTTGAGAGAGTGAGGATCAATTGGAAGGGATAAATTGTCGGATTGAACGACGGTGCACGAGCGATAGGAATTTGAGAGGGCATGAGAAGACATCTCTGTCTGTGTTACTTATATATATGTTTCCTTTTGTCACTTTGAACACAAAGTATCAAGGGCGACGCGCTTCACATTTGTTCCCGTTGCATGGCATCTATTGTCAGGTCAGATGGAGATGGCACTGGATCTGGTTGCGATGCTGGGAATTGCTGCCGTCTGAGGCTGATCAACATCTTACCCTGCGCAACAAAATCCGGAAACTTGCTGCTCATCAGGCCTCAGGAGTAGTACGGATATGCCAGGTTATCTCGATGGACGGACAAAAGTATTTCATTTTAGATTGGCTCGTTGTCTCTTTCTGATTCAGTGTATCTCAGGAATCGCTGAGGCGGCAGATCCTTCACGCGCTTTCAGTTCTGAGTTGCTATTCTAATCATCCAGCTGTTCGAGCCTTTGGTTGTTGGATAATTCTGCGAAGCAAGGGACCCCTACCTTATTGTAATAAACTCAGCAGGGGGAAAATGGAGGTGGCCATATTAATATTGCTCAAAGCCACTATGTGAATTTAAAACGATGCACCTCCATTGAAACCTTTCACTCAATAATGTACATGCATTTGCACCTACTCAGATTGGGTTATTTTTCAGTCTAATAGCTGTGCTAAAAACCACTCAAACGCACATCGCTCACCAGGTTATTGACAGCTTGCGAAAATTGCAGGGGTGCTATCAGTCGGCAAATAATTCTAAGGACGGTCCAGTTTGCACTGATTGCAAGGCCTCGGGGGCGATACTATCATCCGAATATGTAGATTTCAGGTGTTCGTCGCGTGTACTCGGTGCTGGTTGGGGAATAGGGAAACTGATTTTATTTTCAGACAGCCAAAGCAAAGGACGAAAGTCTTTGTTGACGTCGACCGAGTTGGAAACAGCCCTCGAGCATTGGCCCAAGGGAGCTATTGCCTCCGAAGTATTGAGAAGAACATCAGATAGTGAGTTCGTGAAATCAAGGCGAAGGCTGCATGTCAAGAGCGTCGAACGGTATTGACAGTTACATAACAGTAGGCAGGTGAACGTTGAGACGGACAGGGACTAAAATATAATATCCGTTGTCCTTCAGCAATAAGGTTTCATCAACTTCCATGAAATAATAATACAGTTCAAGAGACTAAAGAAATGTGATCTGCTCTCCTGCCATGAATACCTAACCAGTATAAACAAGTAGTAGCCCCTCCTTCATTGCTCTTGATTTCAACTATGACTGTTTGAGTCGGTGACAGCGTACGAAATCGGAAAGGAAAGATTTGACGAGTGGGTGGTTTACGAACATCGTACTGAAATTCCAATGCATGAACGAATTGACTTCCTGAAGGGAAGTCTGCGTCCTGATCTGCCCTGAATTCGAACCCCTTCGCTGGCCGCATGTTGAAATTAGGATCTTGCTTGATGGCCGACGGTGGAAGCAGAATCCAGATGGACATGTTTTGTGGTGCGCTCGCTATTTCTTCTTCAGACAGCAGCCGAGGAGCCGCGTAGTCTACCGAGAGATGGGAGATAAACACCGTTCCTGAGAGCTGGATGGCGACGTGCCCTACAGCTCCAGATATGCACCAGCATTCTCCGACACCTGTGTCCTCTTCTAATATTATACCAGCGCCCTGAACGTTGGCGTACTGTGGGTTATAACCGAAGAATAATCGCGACAAAGAACCGGTGAGTGACGGTGCAGGCAGGTCGTGGGTTTCTGATGTGTATCCACGTATGATTCTAGCTCCTCCACCCAGAGAAGCGTAGTTCCGATTGGTTGCTACGGTGAACTTCCAAAAATTCCCAAACATGAGGATAAAGTTAGGCTTTACGGCCCATAAGAAAGATGCTGGACACGCTTCAAGATCGGTGTGGAGTAAGTGTTCGGACGAATGAGCCACTAGTGCTAATTGGCACAGTGGGTTCAAGGAAGAGGAGAGAAACACTCGATCCGTCTCGCACATGATTTGCGACATGTAACATGCAGCAACGGCAATGTAGCAAGGCACTATTGGGCGGCATACCAGCAAAATGACCCCAAGCGACACAAAGATAATCTGTGATCGACGTTTCCACTAAAATATTCAAACAATCGAAGTAGAAGACTGTAATGATAACTTACACTGAGAAACTTGGGGCAATTCCACCTTGTATTTTGGATGTCAGACCTGATTTGGACAGCAGTCCCATTTTTCACTTGAGTGTCCCAGGGTGAGAGGCCCAGAGAGCGAGAGTCTGCAGAAATAAAGCGTTCGCCGTCGAAAGCCGAATTCTTCGCCATGGCAGTCCTTGGATGTCCAGTTCCAGACCTTTTAAATCGTAAAACCTGAGGCATTTCAGCTTGACAGTAATAATTGTTTACCGTTGCCAGGCCACACGACACAAGAAGTGAGCTCCTTCCGCCGATACGGATCTTGTTCATACTAGTACCAAATCCAAAACTAGTACCAAATCCAAAATAAATCATGTGGCTTCTGGCTGCCAAAAGCTATTAGGTAAGCAACAAAATACCATAATGGCCTTGCTGTGAAACAGTAAGGGTCTCAGGCGAGCTGCTGTGAATTGATGGCGCTGATGGCAGTTCGAGCTCCGACTGTGAACCGTGATTTGGCAGGCGCCGCGCGTCGCCGGGCCAAAAACGGCCACTCTCCCACAATTCGAGTTCGCCGCGATTCACAACTCTTTGGCGGGTGGGAACGGCGATTCACAAGTTTTGCAGGGGCAATTCACAACTTCGAGGGGGCAATTCACAACTCTGTTCACAACTTTTGGCGGGGAATGGCGATCTCTCCAAAGAGATCGCCATTCCCACGGTGCAACCTCTCTGTTCACGTTGCGCCACCTGCTGCTGCCCGGTCACTTCCTCCATAGAAACCTGGTAAGATCTGGTAAGATCCAAAAAAATTGTGTTCAATACTAGCATGCTAACCCTACCTTTTCTTTGCAGGCAGTGCGTGATTGTCGAGAGGAGCAGAAACGACGGGGGGCCCTCCGTTGCGGATCAAAGTTGCGTCCTCGAAGGTGCCCACCAGACGCCGCGACGCAGCTACAACAGGAGGTCGCGACAGGGGATCGACCTGACAGTGCCAGGTATGTTTGCTTTTTTCATTTCCATTCACAACCTTTCTAACTAATTAGGTTTGGGTTCTCCAAGCACGAAAAACGCGATGGCTCCCACTTTCCCCCCTCCCAAACACGAAAAATGCGGCCAGATTGGCCGCATTTTTCGCGTTTGGGTGAGTCTTTTGTTACCTTTGTTATTCCGAGCACCAGAAACGCAGCCAAAATGGCCGTGTTTTTCATGGTTGGACATTCCCCCAACCCAAACACGAAAAATGCAGCCAATCCTGGCCGCATTTTTCGCGTTTGGGTTCTTCTCTGTTCCCTCTGCCATTGCAAGCACGAGAAACACGGCCGAAATGGCCGCGTTTTTCGTATTTTGCCTGTGCCCCTTACCTCCTCCTACCCAAACATGAAAAACGTGGCCGAATTGCTCACGTTTTTCGTGTTTGGGTGGCAGTGGCATCTCCCAGCCTCCCCAATCTGAACATAACACGCTGAACGTCACTGTAATACTTAGAATTATTTGATTGAATTGATTTAAAAAAATTGTTGCCGGAGCGAAGCGAGGCCACGCCTTGTTTAGCTTTCAGCAGGTCCGAGCGACGGAACGTCATAAACACAATTATGTAAGACAATCATGATGCTGGCACCAACATTGGTTAACTTAGAAAGACCTAGGCCTACTCCGGCAATGGATGGAACCGAGATTATACAAGACAGCTTCACTAGTTCTCAGCTACTGTGTGGCGAAGTAGAGACTGTAAGGTCCGAATTGAAGCACACCAAAGCTACTATCACAAAATCCATTTCTGAAACCGTAGTGGCCGTGGATGACTTGGAGGAAAAACACCATACATTCGAAAGTCAAGTCAACGGAAATATTTCCTTGATACACTCCAAACTCGATAAACTTTCGCGTGCCCAGGTCCAACAGGTCTGCACATTTGTCTTCTTGAACATATTTACTTATCTTCCTGTAGGATCGAAGGATTGAACAATGGGTATGCCCTTTTGCAATCACACTCAATGTGACTGACTCTTTCAACAAGGATGAACAAATTGCGGGAATACTGTCAACTCGTACAGTGGTTCGATGTTCTCAATCCGAAGATAATGAAAAACAACTTCGCGTTAAGAAAGAAATAGCTGCAGAATGCAGCAATCTCTTTGACCACCTGCAGGACGAGTTTGGACACATACAAATTTCATTCGACAAGCACCAGCGAAGGACAGAACAGACCTTCCAGTCCATCCGATCGAAACAGAAGGAATGCAGTATCTCACATGCTGAATTGGCCTGCAGAATAGATCAAATCGAAGACGAAAGGAATATATTGAGCGGGGATCTTTTCTTGATAAAGAGTGATGTCAATGGTGAATTTGCTAACTCCAGTGGAACTTTTTACTTACCATCCGCTGGTAGCTCTTTTTGAGACTGCTCAAATTTTTCCTGAACATGACGCTGCTCACCGTCAGCTGGATGCCTGCCACTCAGTCCCGCTTTCTGATGAATTACGGAGAGCTGAGGCCATATCTGGCGCAATCTGTCGCTTATCCCCCACCTATCTTCGGGAGATGTGGCTGACATTTCTCACAAGGTGTCCAACAGTCAGTGTTTGTATCCCAGTGGTCCAGCTCTCGGCTCGAAAAGTTATGCTAGGACTTCTCTTGATACTCATTGTAATCGTTTTTCCTTTCCTTTCCATTCTTGTTTCCTCACCTCTCAGGAGGGGAGGGTCAGAATTGTATATGACACCCAGAAGAATACGTCGAATACAAAAAAATGTCCTCTATCACAATGATTTATAGCCAATACTTTCACGATTTCATGCTAGTGTGCGTCCATGAACTTGCCATCATTCTGCCAGTGGGTGACAAATTGGAAACCCAAGGCGCGCAGCGACCGATACTGCTCTTCGTCTGGAAATTTTCAAAGTGAAACATTGGAAGGTGTTTCCCACAGTCTTTCGAATCCCTTCACGTCCAATGAAGCGGACAGCGTCCACGAGAGCTGGTCCCTCGGGTAAGTGACGTAGACACCATTCATGGCCAATTTTCTGTACCTGTCCGTGTCGCGATTCTTGAAATTATCTCAGGCGGTATGGTGAGCAGCATTACAGGATGATCGTGAGGTTGGTAAAGCAAACACACCGTACTCTCCTTTCTTCTCACAAGTGCAGGATCCAGAGTTTCGTTTTTATCGCTGATCGGGCAAGTCAAAAGATTAATCAAACCACTATGTCAAATCACCAAAGAATAAATGCATTAATGTTTGGAAATACCTCAAGGAGAGAGATGAGTGCATGAGAGTCTCCATAGTGTTAAAGGCGCCACTGCGCCGGTGGCCCGGTGCACTTCATTCTTTCCAGTGTCCACTTCACGGATCCACTTTCGCCCTGACCTAGGAGTCATAGTGATCTCCGGTCCAAGGACCAGAAAGCTGGTCTGCGTAAACCAGCGCACATGCATGCACGACAGATATGCTTGCGCGTCGCGGCTTGGATATACTGGACGTGAACCTCAGGGCCCGTGCTCAAATTGACAGTACTTAGATCCAAGATAGTAGACTGTCATTGGTTTAAAGCTCTCGAACATTTCGATGAGCTTGACGGTCCAAGCCTAATGTCCGAGTATTTTGTGGCAGTCTGAATGACAGCCCGCAGGTTTTGGCCACGCGACTGAAATATTTCATTAAAAAGGAGGTCAAAGCTAAATACTGTGCAGATATACAGCCCCTAACACCAGTGGGTACTAGAATTGTGAACAATGGCAAGCTTCATGTCCGCGATATCTTCATAGCGTTCAAGAGCCGAGATTAAAATTCACTTTATGAGGAAGGAAAAATTGCAAGCTTGACGTACTAGTATGCGTCGTGATGCTGCATAAATGGCACAGCGACCTAGGGAGCATGAAGGAGGCTGAGCCCGAGCTTGTAGATGGCCTTGCTGGTTTGTTATCTTTGAGAGCATCAAGTAGTGAATCATATTCTGAGACATCAAAACGTCGACGTACCCACGATATGCCAAAGAAAACATGACTCTTACCTTGTTTCCCTTCAGCCATGTGTTTCCTGCCCTGTTGCATAGGCTGTGCGAGCCCGTGACAAATATCATTTCACCCGGAATGCGGTTCATGCACCAGAGTCGAGGATAAAACCACAAAGGAGATGATTCCAGATACCTGCATGGCTACAGGGAAGCCGGTGGTAGCATCTGGAGGAAGTATACATCGACGTTCTTTTTTTCGGGTCGGGTGCCTGGTGGTTAATTTCAACGGTGTGTAACTGGGTGAAAATCGCTAAAAATGCGTTATCTGACCTTGGTCCTGTTGCCGACTGGTGACGTCCAGCTTCACTTCCGCGAATGATGCAGCATGTCCTTCGATAGACGACTAACGGCTCGTTCCCTGCTATAAGCTGCATCAACCCCTGAGGCATTCAATACTCCAACGGCGTTGAGCACTTACCGGTAGACTGCAAGGTCTTCTGCTTCGATAGAAGGTGCAGAGGACGGCGCAGCTTGGAGGAGCTTGAGAGCAGAGTTTGCGAAGCCCTTTCTCGCCAGAACTTGCCGAGTCCCAATTTCACGAAGAAAAACATTCTGCAGCATGGTAGAGGTGCCGAAGAGGAGTTGTCTGGGTCCTTGAATGAGTCCATAGATTTACTACTGCATTAATGAATATTAACGCACTCGTTCGGTCCTGCCCTCGACCCCAAACCCCCCTCCGTCCTCCACCAACCAAACACGAGAAACGCGACCTCCGTGTCATGTTTCTTGTGTCGGCGCCCTCGTTGTCTGAGTGTCGACGGATATGTAAGGTTTAAGTGCTGACTTGCTCGGCAACGAGTAGTACCAGTAGATCAGATTCAAGAATTCAAGTACTTACGCGCTTTTGCTTACAAGAAATTCCTACCTCTCGAAGGACACGCTCGACGCATCTGGTACGTTACTCTTCGCAAAGGCCCCAATGAAGTGGCGGGATATTTTGACGAAGCGGCACCTTTCATTGACCTATATGTGGTAGACGTTACCGATGTGTCAGCATTCCCTGTCTTAGTGATTGTAATAACGCCGGTAGGGCCGCTCTTCGCGGCGAAGCCTGCTACGTTATTAGTAACGATGGTCCGTTTGACATCAAAATTACTTTGTATTTTGTAGCCTATTGTTACAGAACGCTTTATGTAAATCGGGCAAGATGAACCTTCTGCTGAGAACGATGGCGCAAAATGTGCCGAGGAAAAAACATGATCACCCGGTGTGACGTTTGGCTCTGTTACGATACCAGTGGTGGGCATGGGCTTGCTTTTGAAACGCAAAAGGCGGGACATGAATAGTTTTATTGTACGACATCTAAGCCACCTAAGATAGGTGGCACCTGTTTTAATCAATCTACGCCAAGGAGTTCCACAGGATGTAAAGAATCATCGACGACGCACGGCATTGTACAAACAAAAGAGTCCGACGACGACTAAGACTGCCCAGAAATGGAAACAGAAAGCACAACTCGCTCGGTTGTGGGAATAATAATAATAAATTTTAAAAAATAATTAAAATGTCGGAATTTTCCGAGATCCATCACCGTTACAATGCGTGACTGTCTCGATCAGTTACACGCCCTGGCTCTTGCGGAAAGTATGAAAACAATCCCTTCCCCATTCCTTCGTGGTATGACGCCTCTTTCTTTGTGAGACAGAACCCCCGCTGAGATTGACGACACCATTGTATATAACCTGCCCGAGAGGGGAGGCGGCACTCTGTGTCTTGCTCTCCCCTGACTAACTTTTCTCTGCTAACCGGAACGAACCATAACGATGACTGTACGTCCCTTCTTCTCCTCTCCTACTATTTGCTTGCTCACACAGCATTCGCAGATCAAAGTCGGAATTAACGGGTTAGCTTTTGCTTTCTTTACATCCTGGTCTCCAGCTCACGACCAACCCAACCCAACCCCTTCTCGAGTGCAGATTCGGTAAGTCCCCCCGAATCCAGAAAGCAAGAGAAAGCTAATCACGACAAGTCTAGGTCGGACTGGCCGCACCTTCTTGCGCAACGCGTGTGAGACTGCGCGTAACGAGTTGGAGATCGTTTGCATCAATGAGTAGGGGTCCTTTGCTTTATTTCATACAGAAGGGTCCTAATCAATCATTTCAGTGCCTATCTCCCGGCAGAACAGATGGTTTGTCTATTTCTCTGCTCTCTCCCTTCCAAAACCTACACCCTGACACCCAGGCCTACTTCCTCAAATTCGACTCCGTCCACGGCAAAATCAAAGGATCCGTCAGCTCTAAGGAAAACACTCTCATCGTCGAAGAAAAACAAATTCACGTGTCCAACGAAACAGACCTTTCTAAGATCAAATGGAAAGACTTCAATGTCGACTTCGTCATTGAGGCTACTGGCATTTTCACTTCGAAGAAAGATGCGAAGCTCATTTGAAAGCTGGCGTTATTATTACGGCCCCTTCCAAGGATTGTCCGACGTTTGTTTATGGTGCTAACTTGAATAAGTTCAAGGAGGAGGAACAGATTGTGAGGCTTGATTTATTTTGATTATCCTCTTGGCTAAACTTACGTCGGCCCAAAAAAAAGATATCCAACCCTTCCGAAACAACCCACTGCGCCGCCGTCCTCCTGTCCCTCCTTCACTCAAAGTACAAAGTCATTGAAGGATCCTTGACTGCAGTGCACGCTGCCACCTCCCAGCAGCGTACCGTCGACTCACTCTCCTCCTACGATGACTGGCGGGTCGCTCCATCGCCAACAACATCATCCTAGCTTCTACTGGAGCCTCTCAGGCTCTAGGCCACCTCCTTCCCGAGCTGGAAGGAAAGGTCGCGTACAGAGTTTCGACCGCCGATGTTTCGGTCCTCGATTTGGTGGCCAGGGTCGAACAGCCGGCTCAGGGTGGGTACGATGAGGTTTTGAAGATGCTTCCTGAGGCTTCCGAAGGGGACTCTACGAGGACTCGAGGCGACCTTCGTTATTTGATACAGGTTACTGACGAGCCTGCTGTCAGCAGCTGGTATGGTAATTAGTGGGGATATTCCAGACGGTTGGTTTTGTTTGTTGCGAAGGAGAAGGAAAGGAAGTGGATTTTCTTGGTTTGGGATGTCCCTGGACTCTTTTCTTGAAAAAGCTCGTCTTGTGTCTGCTGACTTTGACTCTGTAGTTACCGACGATTGATTTGTACGATATTATGTCATTGATAGGTCGATGTACGGTTTGCTTGTGAAGTTCACAATGGAATTGGACTTTGTCCATATTACTTGATTATCTTGAGGTTTTTATCGAAAGGAGGGAATAATGCTAAATTATGTAACTTGAATGAGAGCAGGGACTCCTTGCACCACTCGAATGGCCTTACTGCAAACCCGGGTCTTGGCGCTCATGTTAAGCACTGATTTCCAAGAGCATATGAATATAAAGCAGCGAGTTACAGCTGTACATAGTTTACTGGTTATGGGAATGCACTTACATTTCAAGCTTTCAGCTTCGAGCAAGGTCATAACAAGGTCATGAAGTACAAAGACTCCTTACCTTGGGAATAGCGGAGCATTCCAGTAGCTTATTCTCCTGAAGTACGATCAGCTGTGTTGTAAAGGCCAAAGTTGATTGAACTAACACTTTCCAGGTCATAGACCTTTTTTTCGAGTAAAATTTCATGCGACAAACTCTTTCATTGACAGGATATAGCAGCTATGCAGAAAGAGAAATATTGAAGTCCTAGCCGTACTAGTGAAACTTTATTTTTTCGATCCGGAAACTACCAGCAAATGCTTTCGCATCTCTTCCAACCGGTGGACCACTGCCAGAATTGATGTCCTAATGGCAGTGACAGGCGCTAAAACCCTCCTTCCGTGGATTCTAAGGCCTTTAAGCAATGCCAGCTGCCTATTGAAATCCTCCAGTTCCCGTTTATTGCCACCGACTACCGTCCATAGCTTGGCAAGTACATTGGTTTTCGCGAAGGAGATCAGCGAATCTTCAAGTAGTACTTGCTCCTGAAAATGTTCAAGGTGCTCCTTCAGCTCATCCAACACTTCGTAGATTGGGTGTGCGTTAATAAGTACGCGGTCCACATGCTTCCAAAGAACATGAGAGGCTGTTTTAATTTCTTCATCACTATTGCCGGTCCTACTCGAAGCTTTTGAGGCATAATGTGTCATTGCGATGATGCTGCCATGCAAAGTTCAGTAAAATTAAAGGACCCTGTACGTCAAACGGACTAACCTGTCATCTAATCCTCTCACTTTTGACGCAAACCTCTGCAAATCTCGTCCAGCCTTCTTCAGGTCTTCAGCCAACTCAACTAGCAGCGCAGCAACTGTAGTCTTGGAATTGAGATTGCTGATTCTCACTAGGGTTAATATATCCTTTGTCGAAGCCTTTGCTTGGATGATCTCTAGGACCAATGCGTGTTCGTCCAGGGTGTCTTCGTCCAGTATACTTGTGAAAATCATGGCATCCGTCTTAGCCGATTTGGGACGGTCATCCTGATCCACTTTCTGGCCAACTATTGCTTCATATGACCCCGTATTGGAACAAGAAGGAAATACACCAGAAATGCCGCGGGGAAGGATGCAGCACACAGAAAAAGAAGGGGCAAAGCTACGCCCCAAGCCAGTGTGAATGAAGAAGAGAGCGCAAATAAGAGTGAGCGAAAGTAGGTACCGAGGTATGACGGGTGTGTTTAGTCTGTCGACCAAGGAAGTGGGCCGCAGACCCAGATGCTTCTTGGAAGCTGGCGGGTGGGGTTGTGGGAATTGACGTTTAGGAATTTTTGGTTGTGTTTCGAACTTTTTTGTCTTCTGCTGTTTCATGGTTTCTCCGATCGAAGTGGGCAGGTGCCAATGTGTCATCACACTTACTATAAGTATCTCAGGCCAGTCACCAGATATGGAAGGCACTGTTCAAATCCTACACGCATATAATTACTAGCGATGCGGTCATTCTCAAAGTTTGTCGACATGTTATACTTATGCATAAACTCCAGAGGCACATGCTCAAAATCTGAATATGATCCCAAACCATTATGTAAACGATTTAAACGAGGGGATTAGACCGGGTGTCTACTCCCAAAAAGCTGAGTGCTTTTTATGTAAGTGAAGGAAAACCGAAAAAGCTAGGTCAAAATGTAACTAAGATACGCAGTACCTATATTGGTTGGTTTTGTGCCTGGTATGTTCCGAAAATGTAATTTCACCACAAAGGCCGAATCTGGCTCTGGAAATGAATGCACTACGCCACTACATGTTCGTCAAAAACAGTGATGATCTTCTAGCTTACAAAGTCCCTTTCCTTCACAAAAGAACAGAAGACTCAGGGGTTACGGTGTCGACGTCGACATTGAACAGCATGTTATTGCGACGCTGTACCAATCATAATGCCAAGCAAGGCCCTTTCGACGTAGTCGAACTCTAGTACTGTATGGGGTACGGTAATTACACGTTCTTTGAATTTTCGCAGGGGGAAAATGCAGCCGCTGCAAAGTTCCCGATCATTCTCGCACGCCAAAAAATTACGGCGGTGGGCATTGCCGCTCGGCGGCCTACCTGCCATTATAGTACCAGCACAATGTAAAGCGACCTCTTTTCCCTGACTTTTCGTCGAAAATTCAATACCCGAAAAAAGGTAGCAGGCTCTGCTGCTCAGAGCGGCCCTCCTGGCGTTATTCATTATAAGCTGCGACAACAGATCGATATTCTGCAATGTATTTTGACTCTCAGGCTTCACATAATTCACGGGAACGCTGTCAAGAAAACGGACCTTGAATGTTATGTAAAGCCTGATTGGTCAACTGTCTGCTGTCAAAAAAACTCTTGATAAACTCAGAGATTTCGCTTCCAATTTGTATCATGGGTTCCTTCCTCTCATCGTTCTCAAGCATAAACCTGGCGGATGATTTGGAGCTGCAGCCCTTATCCAAGAAACGGACTCCTATCACCCGGTATTCCGGACGAAGTCACCCACTCAGCCCTATTGGGCACTCCAATCTCTTGACTCCGAGCTTTAGGCGCCGGCTTTGCACCAGCACTAATACTCAAACCCAAGTTCAGGTCATGGAGTCACCAACCGGTGCCAATTACAGTGCCGATGATCCCGGGACCAGTGCAACCACCCCAACGGACTCGGCAAGTGATGAGGTAGGATTGCTGTGGTATGTTGGGATTGACATCATGACTAGAGTATTGTATAGTTTAGCATGATATACCGGCCCTTCAATTTGAAGCTGGATGAGCTCACCACCTTCAACATTGAAGAACGTGACCACACGATTGCCCAGCTGCGGAAGGAGCTGAAAGAACTCGATACGCAGCTCAGAGTTGCTAAAAAGGTAACCATATATTCTTATCACTGTCACATGATTGAACATCGCTTTCAGGAAATCAAAACATTGAAGGAGCACCTTTGGAAACTAGCCGGGGACAGAAGAACTAGAAGAGGGTAACAGTGTGGAAAGTGTGGGTTCTGAGGAGATTCTGGTTAGCCACTAGCCCGTAATGTTAATTCGATTGTGCATTTCCCCCAGCATTACTTTTCCGGTCCGGTTACCGTTCCAGTCTGACCGATTTGTCATTTGTCATCAATGTATGCCTTAGTCATACCTTTAGCTCGCGATCCACAGTTTACGGTACTTATGTCTGACTTTTTAGAAATATTCACCTTTAATTCCAACATTTCTGTCAGTCACTTTCCCCACGTCACCGAAAGGGTGAAATCCAGCTGTCCGCAAGAACGTCCGCAAAACTTGAAGCCATGCTGAGGAAAGGTAACGCGTCATATGTTTACCTCCGTGCCAGTGTTCCCGACAAAGTTGTCAAATCGTGCTCTGTCAAATCGTGCTCTGGGCTGGCTATACACCCGACTGTGTCGATGCCATCTACAAATTCGACTCCTCGACTCAACCTCGTTCATGTTCCTAGGTCGCTGTGCCATTTTGGGCTCTTTGCGATCGTCCAAGAATTGCCAATGAGTGCGACAAGGCTGGTTTGTCCGTCGTAGAATACGGCAAGACCGCGCTTCTGTGTCCCAATTTTCCTTGACATCTTTATCTCTGGGTGTTTTATTAATGTGTTTTGCATTTCCGGCTCTGTCGGAGGGACGGGTACACCAAGATCTATTCTCTGCCTGAAGAATTGTGGCACTTCCCGTGGAATACTTACAGGTGAGTGTTCAGTTTTTAGCGGTGGATTGAGTCTAGAGATCCTTGACATTTCCCGAGCTGTAACCGCACTTCACGAATTACTTAGGTGCCTTCTTTTTACTCTGCCATATTTTCGGTTACAGTTCCATATTCCTACGTCTGAGTCCGGAGTTCGGCGGACGGACGCCGCGCACAACGCCTATTTCCTTTACCTTGTAAGCTGTCGTTCCTTTGATGCAGCGTGATCACCCGGGCCAGAGGTATGCCCACCCTTTCATTTTTAGCTGATTCCCCCCACCGCCACCGCCCACCACAACAATGGAAGTAGCGTTTGGGCGGCTACTACGACCGACGTAGACTTCATAAAGTCGGAGGGCCTCAAACGCACCGTTACCAATCCCATTCATAGAAAAGAGATTGTCGCGTCCGGGACCGCATCTTACTTGCTTTCAGGTAAATTTGGCATTCTTTACGGAAAATTCAAGGTTCTAAACAGCCAATAAAAGAATATCGGAAAGCTATTTCGCGCGTTGCACTGGGGACTTCTTCGAGGTCCTCACCACCCAAACTCGCATGCGCGACGGTCTGGAGCAACCCGCATCTATCCCGCTCACACTTGCTTCTTTGAACCTCATCACGCAAACTACGAATTCCTTCACTTACATCGCATTTTCCTTATACGACGAAACAGGAGCCACCACCGGGAAACTAACGACCGTTCGGCTGCTGTACGAAATCATCCCAATCCAAAATCGCATCAAGGTGGAAGTATCAGCGAAAAATCCTACTCAAGTTGACTATGACGACCATACACTGGGGGTACCACTCCCAGAAGCATCACAAAGTCTCAACCGGGGGATCAGCGTTGAGTTCAAGAATGTCTCCTTCAAGTATCCCGGCTGTGACGAGTTCGCAATACAGAACGTTAGCTTTAAAATCGAGAATGGCCAGCTTTGTGTATGTGGTTCTTGTGCTGTTGTTGTTGGATTAAATTGAGCTCGGACAGGTTATTGTAGGCAATAACGGCTCTGGCAAGAGCACAACTCTCAAGCTGATTGCAAGGTTGTACGATCCAACAGATCGATGATATCGACATCAAGACAATCCGTCTGGCTGACCTACGACGCGCTATATCCGTTCTTTTCCAAGACTACGCGATCTTTCCCCTTTCAGTACGTAGATTCAACTGAGAGACCTTTTCTTGTCTTACCTTTGCACAGATACGCAGCAATATCTGTCTAGGTGCCCGCCACATGCGTCGGATCTGTCTAAAATTCGACAAGCTGCTGAACTAGGTGGAGCATCCACCTTCGTCGAGGGCTTATCTGAAAAATACGATACCTATCTCGATCGGCCCGTACAAGACTATTACTCTTCTCTCCCTGAGGGGGCAACAAATCTGTTTGGCCTGCCGGTTGACTACTGACATATACGGAAGGCCATGTACAGTACCCTCCATGAAACAGATAGTTCTGGTGGCAACAGAGGGCTAAGCGGTGGTCAACTGCAAAGAATAGCGCTGTAAGTTGTGGTGTTTTTTTCCCCCTCTGGTGTCCTTGTAAACTTCTATAGATCAAGACCTTTCATGCGCTCTGTAGTCTCTGATGACAGCGTTGGTCTGCTTCTGTTTGACGAGCCATCAGCGATCGCCTACGGAAATTGAGAGGGAGCAAAACGATGATATTTTCTTTCCATCGGTTTGGAAATCTGACGAGGCACGCTGATCTAATTTTGTAGGCGTCTCCTTTTTTTCGCTGTGACGTGAACTAAATGGTATGCCTAGGTACATGATTCCGTGGTTGTGGAGGAAGGTACCCATGGCCAGCTACTTCGCAAGGAGGGCGGGTGTATGCACGAATATGGGGTGTTTGCATCCCTTCACCACCCCCGTCGTTCGAAACGAGAGACCGGGGGCTGTTTGCACACTACCACCACCCCGTCGCCCGAAACGAGAGGCTGAGGGTCTTTGCGACTTTAAATGCAGTGGATGCCAAGCCCTGGCATCGTTTCCATCTCTCACCGTGCGGGAATAAACTTCCCATTGCACCACCTGCCGCAAGAGTTAAGTGGCACTGTTACCAGCAGTGAGGAGTTCCCAAGCCGATCAGAACAAGTTCGCCTCTCAGCAAGCTGAGGTTTATATGCGCTATCTAGGTCGCGACTCCCGCGCAAGTGGCTTTCGGTACGAAGAAGAGCAGCAGCTTGGCACTACAAGCCAAGCTCGGCAACCTCACTCGCGAGCATATCTCGATGGCAAAAGCACGGCATTTCAGTTTACAAAGATGGTGTGTCTGGCTTTTTTGAAATGTCCACTTTTAATTCCAACATTTCTGCCAGTCACGTTCCCCACCGCTCCCATACCGTCGTCACCGAGAAGGGTGAAATCAAGCTGTCCGTGAGAACGTCTGCAAAACTTGAAGCCTATGTTGAGGAAATGGCAGCGGCGATAATGTTTCCAGTACCGTCAATATCCAGAACAGCACGACGTTCTCAACTGTAGATCGCTATGAAACCTTTACCCGAGATCAGAGAAGAATTGTATCAAGGATGGCGTTATCAAGACACCCCGCTCAGTCCCTGAACCCCGATCTCCTCTTATTGGTGGTACCCGTAGCCGCCGTTCCTCTTCCCAATTCCTTCGTCCTCACTGGTTTCACTCCTGTGGCATCAATCACCTCCAACAAAACCCCTCAAGCGCAAGGATGGAGCAGCTTGGGAATACAGCGACCTCACCGGAGCCTACCTCGGTATCCTACCGAAATTGCCACCGCCGGTACATCTTTTAAGGACAAAAATGCACTGCTAACTGGGGCTGGCAAGGGCTCTATAGTCGAGATTGCCAAAGGCCTCCTAGCTGCTGGAGGGGCCCGCGCTGTGATCACGATATCCAGTTACAACCGCAAGACCGTCGGGTACTACCAACCAATTTATCATGAAGTTGACAGCTGGGGATCATCTCTTACCGCTATTCCCTTCAACCAGGCATCGAAACAGAATGTGGAAGTGCTCGTTGAATACATTTATACTACGCTCGGAATGGATTTGGACTACATTCTGCCTTTCGCCGGCATTCCTGAGAACGGTCGCGAAATCGATGGCTTAGATGATAGATCGGAACGTCCCGGTGTTCGCACGTTTTCTGCGGAAGAAATGGCCTTCGAATATACTTGGCCTTACGCAAGTGAAGGGAGAGGCCGAGTACAGTATCTCCAGCTCAGAGGTTCGCAATTGAAGTTAGGGCCAAAGACAGGTCGAAGGAGAGGTCAGACGCGTAACTCACGCCGTCGTGAAGCCTGACGACGGGCAAATCAAATCACTGTCTTCGCCCTCGCAGAAGCCTCTTTCCTACTGGACGGCCTTTTTGAAGACGGTCCCGTCCTGAATTCTATCTGGTGAAGGGGAGAATGGCCATGCTTCTGCTTTGGCAACCAGCCTCAATGAAACCAAGGTGGCCTCTTGGCCAGTTTCTGGTATCAGTTTCGCGGGTCTCGAATCTTTCGACGAAGGTTTGGATTCAGTGGGGACCTATTTTTTTATCCCCATGCGCGCACAACGCATCGTACGCAGCATCTTCGTGAAGAGGCAGTGTTCAGCATAGCGTTAGTTTCATCATACGGCCGAGTTCTCAGCAATGGTGCCAGCGACCCGTTCGATTACGGTTTGCGAATCCTGCAAATGACAGTTGAGGATGCCTTCGCCTTCATCCTCGCCAGCGTGTTGAGAGTGATGCTTCTAGTTTTTATGGGGATTTGCCCCCGCCTCTCGCAGCCGTCGCATTACATCACAAACCCCGCCTATTAGCTTCTATAATCGCAGCTTCGGTCACCATCGCCGAAACGAGTTTTCGGCTAGTTCAAGCTCTCCGAAGTACAGCGCTAACAGTGGAGTCTCTGCATGGGCTTGTCACCGCAGGGACACCTCGATGGATTCGGTTTCTAGTCACTTGGAGACAAGATGCTCGTCCAGACCCGCCTAAGAAACTTGACATTTCCGGCAAAAACCGGTCTTCACAGTTCAATGACACGGTCTTCGGCGAGGATAACTCCCATCCTATCGGGATGCTCTGCTACCCCCTAATCAGTTCCGGCCGCTTTCGGTTCTCAGCGTGCATAGTCCAATGGAAGGTGATACAGCAATTTCAGTGAGCTATGATTCTTGACAGCTCATATCCGGCGTCGTTTCAATCAGCTCACCTCTCCTTGTATACGTATAGAAAAACAGAAACACTCTTCGCCTCAACTGACCTCGTCCTAAGAGCAGAACCTGCTTACTATCTTACCGGCCACCTGTTAGGCCGGGAGTGTATTTCATGGGTTAAAAGATGGATGGAGCGCAGTCGAGTGATTAATTCTTCTTTCGCTTGCCAAATATTTAGTGTAAAACCAATTTTTGAATTTTTTGATTGGGCGTTTGGACCATGGTGTGACATACTTTGATGTGACAGCCCGTGCATTCTCTTTATCACAGCCAATATCTCGCTAAATACTTTACATGATACATGGGAAAACAAACGCAGCAGAAGCAGGAAAACCGGGAAAGACTTGCAGCATGTAAGTAATGCTCCTTTAAACCCTGCCAGATCACCAATTTGTATCGTATGACAGGGGAATCTTTCCTGCATGCACAGGCTATGGTAGCTCTGATGGAACGGCTGACCCCAGAAAACTTACCCGAGGTGCTTACCCCCCTCTTAGATGGGGCTTCTGAGATTTGGGGCATGGTCATTGATGTAAGGAGACGGGATTTTATTCTGCACATATAATATATTTATACTGTGTAAGCCCGCAGCATTTCTGTCATATCTTCATCGCTCTCCAAGCGTTCAGAAAAAACAAGAACCGCTGTATTCATTGATGAAACAGCTGGTAAAATTCATACAGGAGCCATCTATGCATTGGGAGAAGCGTCATATTGTGCGTTTCATAATTTGAATCAGCTAGTATACTACCACTCACTGCTAGTCTAGGTGAAGCACCTAGGACTTTTTTATAAGCCGTACTACCTACAGGATATTCTCGATAAGCCAAGTGATGGTCGTCTTTTCAATGTCCGGCTAATCGAACGCACCCGGACCACAGATCATGGTGTGAAACGCTACCGAGTTCTTGACGAAGCTGCAAACCCAAATGCATTTGTAGTGAATGAAGACACTGGATTTTATGTTGTTGGTGTGGATGAGTCTGTAATTTTCTACTCATATACGGGTCCAGAGAAGTGTATGCTTCATAATACTGTGTGGGCTTTATCTTATATTTTGAATAGGTGATATAGAGATTGAACTTGTGGTATTCCGTGGGGTTGCCTGTACAGCACCTTTTTCCCCCCAGCTTTTTGAATGGTTAGGCGATGTTATTCTTCAGGCCTGTGGTGAACGCCGGAATGTCCGAGTGAGATATTTCCATCCAATCCCTTCTCTATTTTGTATAAATGATGTGCATAGCCTAAACATGCAGGCAAAATCGTCCAATTAGGGCTTAATATGGGCCCACGTCACGCCCGTGTTCTTGGCTGGGCCAAGAGTTATACAAAAGCCCTTGATCAGCCAACTATGACCAGCCACGATGAAGATGCTGTCGGCGCAGTCTCAATCATATGGAGTCTGGTGCAGTCAGTTATGCCGCGCGATATTTTGGACTGTGTGGATGATAACTTGGGGGATCTGGGGCTTCCACGCTTGGCAACACGCAATATTCAAGAAGGTAAGTTTCAGAGCCTAATACTATTACCCCAAAATTTATGTTTTTCAGGCCATGGATTCCACATCAGACTTGGCGACCAGGTCTATCAGTTTCCTACTGCTGAACGTGCACCCCCAGAAGCCTATTTTTCCCACAAATACGAAGTGTATATCTTCATTTCACTTTTTTCCCCTCTATTTACCTAATTTGACCGCTAGATGGACCCACACCGACCAAGCATACTGCAAATATGCTTTTGCATTTTGTGCAGACCGCACCTTATCTAAACCGGGACCTTCAAATGGTGGCGCTAATTTTGTTGATGTCGGTTTAAAGGTCGTCGTACAGCAGGAGACAGGAACTATCCTGGCTTTTAAGCCTGAACAGCTTCATGGAACAACGCTGAGTCATGGAGGTGCTAACTCGATTGCAGCAGTTACATTTTCCCGCCGCGTTAGTGATGCATGGGCAGATGCACTGGCTAGAGGGCAGCCTCTTACATCGCCCGAGCACGTCGAAGGAGAAATCCTGAAATGAAATTTCCTGGCAGGCTACTTGGCTTTACCTACCGTAGCCCAATTCTTTCTGCCTGCTGTACTCTTTTTTCCTCTGAGAAATCCATCCGCCTACCAGATAGGTGAAATATATCCTGCTTGTCATCGTGGTAGATATACACCTGGTGCCCCACGCACAGCTGGAGCAGACCTAACACTGTGACTGAGGCGAAAGCCGGCCTGCCAATGGTGAATCAGAGGCCCCTCAGGCCAGAACCTCCAGTATAAGGCACCACATCTATGTACTTCCAGGTATGCACTACAAGAGGGGGTCCTTCAGGGAGGTGGACCAGAGCAAATCTGCCTGCCGAAATTGTGCTGGATTCAGACAGCTTTCGCCACTGCAAGGTCCAAGCTCATAGGTAGCGTGGTCAGGCTTATTTTGCACAAATCTGCAGTCTTGCTGAAATCTGGGGGAAAAAAGAGAGCGAGTGTAAAATGTAGTATAACTCAGCTGAACTCATCTAAACTGCCACAGTAAGGCAGGCCAGGCAGCACACTATTTTAAGATAGGTGTTTTCCATCGGGTTCGAACCAGGTCCGCAGAGAGGCATTCCTCAGACGTTATTTCACAGTCCTTAGATCACAGCCATTAGACTACAGGGCTTTACATTCCATAGTATAATAATTCATATAAATCAGGGCTACATCAGCAATTCTTGTTTTTTGCCGCTACCTTGCTGTACTATCTGTGTTCACTTTTGTAGCATCAGGTAGCACCAAACTGCATTGTAGTGTTACATGTTTTACTCAAGCTAGTTTATTGTGTCATGTACTTTGCCTGAGTTAGTTTGTAGTGTCATGTACTTTACCCTGATCTTTCCATAGTGTTCATCACCTCTCCTTGCCAATTGCATAGGGTTACTAGGTAGGGAATAGGATATTATATAGAACATATAATATTATGTAGAACTATATACAAATGTAGATATATCACTAGTCTTCAAAACTTAAGACAGCACGGGCGGCTAATAAATTTGAGCTGGCTTGTATGAATGAGAATCTACCAGTCTAGGATAATGAGCAAAATCTGACAACTTCTATCTTTGTCACAGGAAGCGGAGAAACGCAACGCCGTGTGTCGAATTTAAAGGAAGACAAGACAGAAACCCGAATAAGACACGTTGGGAGGCGATTGGAAGTATGGTGAGGATGTGAGTAAGGATTTCGACAAGAAACTGGGAATACTCGGGTGTTGATGGTGTGTGGGTACTAGAAAGCAGACACATGACAAGGAGCAGTATCAGTGGAAGACTTTGGGACTCCTTCAACTTGGCTGGCTACTAGTACAACGACTGATCAAATATTGCAAGTATTGACGGACAGCAAAGATACACTATTAGTTGCACGCTCCTCCCCAAAATGTGATATAGTTGGTGACGAAACTAATCTCCGACAAGATGAGGTCCATCAGTGCCTACGGCTCTAGCAGCAGCTTCTGTTGAAAGAAGGATATTAGGAAGCCTCAAGTAGAGTATCAAATTAGAGGATCTATCGCCAGTCAGTCAGTGAGAGAATGTAGACGACACACACTGGGGTTCGTCTGCCATGTTTCCCTTATGGTTTGTTCTTGCAAGAGAGAAAATTTCGTCTATATCATCATCTCATCGTAAGTTTGGAATTACTAAGTCACTGAGAGAAACAGACCTTCATCACCAGCCAACATGCATGACGCCCAGATAGACAAACCCTGCCAATAAGCACTAAACACTGCAACACTGTCAGGCTCACTACGTCCTTCATGAATGTTTCATCCGTGTTCTCTTTGCCTCTCTTAGGCCACGACGATGGTTGAAGTTGAGTAATGCTGAGCTGAGATTTGGATGTCTGCGTCCGTGAGACCAGCTGTCAAGTGAGATTATGTGGTTCTCCGAGTCATAGATAAGCAATGCAAAGGTCATGAATAAGAAAGCTGCCATGGATAGCATAAGATCAGTAAACTGAACGAGGGATAACGAGAAAAACCTGACAATTCCCATGTGGATTGCATGCGTCATCCCTCAGTAGAACTTGTAACCGAGCACCTTGTACATAAAAGCAAACTACGCCAGCGCAGCCGCTTTCTCGAATCAGG
>Ga0307508_10001678_pt1 | contig 24584 bp, 40 predicted proteins | sample 9_EM_MG_FD_203089 | JGI IMG/M metagenome (GOLD analysis project Ga0307508, IMG submission 203089) | Populus trichocarpa ectomycorrhiza microbial communities from riparian zone in the Pacific Northwest, United States - 9_EM | ecosystem: Host-associated > Plants > Roots > Unclassified | place... | reverse complement strand
CACTGCTCTCTCTTTCCATCGACTTCTATGTGCGAGTGTTCGTTCAAATCAAGACGTCGCCGGTTGAGGTTAAGAAGCTGTCTAGGTACGTATCAATATCCATGATGAATGAGAAATTTATCATTTCACGTCGGCTTTCGCAGTAAGATGGCGACATATTACATTTGCACGTTCTGCCAAAATTGGCATGAACAGCCTCTCGGAAAGGTCGTGGAAAGGGTATCCGAAGGGTCCGGCACCGTCAATCTTCTCTACAGGACTGCAGCTGGCCCCACCGCAGGGACTCATTGCGAAGAATGCGGATCAAACTTCCACGTGAGGCAACTTCCATATTCGTATCACTGATGATGAAGGATCGAGGCTTTTAATTTTACAGGTTGCCGGGCCCATGTGGTGTGGCCCTATTCACGATAAGGCATTCGCAAAGGAAGCTTTGGAATTAGTAAACAACAACCCCCAAAGCTTCGGCACTCATGCACGGATGCAAGGCATGTTCACTTTAGCCAACGAGGCATGAACTTTCCACCGATGCTATTTGGGACTTCGTACATCTAACGCTGTAATTGAGTCAGGAGCTTGAGACGCCATTTTACTTCACACCCTCAAAGATCGCGAATTCTTTCCATGCTGAAGCACCTAGCCTCATCGACTTCGCGTCAGTGTTGCTTTTCCTCTTCCTATTTCTTTCCTTGAAAAAAAATAAAATAACCGCGTATACTCATTGGTGTATGTTCGTTCGGAATTAGATCCGCATTGTTGAACGCTGGTCATCGAGTATCAAGGTCACACGCAGCAGCAGGCTCGCTTAAGAGTACCGCCACACGTTCCCAATTGCACGATGTTTTTCGAACATGGATCAAATCACATCCGGTCAAACTGAGTAATATCAAAGATGGTTCTCCAACGTTGAAAATTCTTGCCAAGGAAGCAAGGTATGACTTTTGACGCTCACGTGCAATCCCACTCGGTCTGCTTATTGTTCGTATTCTGTTTGTCAGCTTTGAAGCTGATTTTACTAGGCGCGCCGATGCTTTGGGCTCAAATGTGAAACTGGTTCGATACCAGCACAATCCCGCTCCTAATTGGGGACCAGCAACGAAGGCAGGCAAGCGAAAGTCCGGCAAAGAGGCGGGCGGGGATGATGTAATGATTGAATAACTCGTTCCAAAGACGTTGCTTGACAGACATGAGGCGCACGCACAGTGTAAGATAGTGAGACGTTCGTGCAAAAGGAGAAAAAAAAGTTAGGAATCAATTGCGCCCGCTGCATTCAGCAAGCGAGTCGTGTCGTGAAGGAAATCATTCTTGCATTAAGATCCACGAGTGCTCCAGCAACTCAGCTGCTGAAGGACGCTTTGTGTGATCTAACTCAAAAGTTTTCAAAAGGAAGTCCTCGGCTTCCTTTGAAATATCCACTGGTAGTTCCGGACGCGCAGACATTCCGATCTGTAGTAGCAAGTGGCGGCGGTCGAATGAATGATAGGTGTGTAGGAGGATGGAATGAAAGCACACCTTGAAAATGGCTTGCATTTGCGATAGATTCGGCCATGGATGCTCACCAGTCAGCATCTCTACAACCAGACATCCCAAACTCCAGATATCCGCCTTCACGGTGTGAACGGATTGTTTCACTACTTCAGGGGCCATCCAGAACACTGAGCCCTGAAGTGATGGGCGATGCGCACGCGCAGACGACATGAGGCCCGCTGCGAGGCGTGTGCAACCGATGAGGAGGTTCGTTAGCTGTTAGAGGACATCTTGCCTTGGTGCTTCTTGTTACACACCTCCTTCGCCACGTTTGGAGATACCGAAGTCTGAAATTTTGGCAGAACCTTTGTTGTCGATCAGGATATTCGCCCCTTTGATGTCACGATGGATGATGTTCTTTTCATGAAGGTAAACCAGACCGGTGAGAATTTGTTTCACCCAATTTCGCGTTAACCCTTCCGCAAACGCGCCAAACGCTTTCAGCACAGTTACGAGAGAGCCTCCTGGGACGTATTCGAGGAAGATGTTTAGGTGAGTGTCATCCATCGCAGAATCTAATCGTGCGTGCGTCGAAGTTCAGCAAGTTTCAAAAGAAAGATGCCTAATGAGATTTCACTTGCCGAGATATTGCACAATGTTAGGGTGTTGTAGCTCCTTGAGCAGCGCGATTTCCCGTTCTAAGGCGCTCAGCATGTTCTTCTTACGCTCTTCATTGAGGGACGAGCCAGTAGGGAGCTCGACTTGCTTCACGGCCATGAGCAAGCCACGCGACATGTCCAGGCCCAGATACACGCTGCCAAATGAGCCAGACCCAATGAGCGCGCCTTTACTCCATTTGATTTCGACTTTCTCTGCAGGTCATAAACAATAAGACACCAAATTTCGATGTCATCATTCCGAAACTTACCAGGCACCGCATCGTCAGGAGTAGCACCATCTTCCGTGACGTCTTCGGGTACCTCAACAATTTGGCTATCATCTTCATATTCCTCTGTTTCGTCATCCTCGACCTCCTCTTCGTCATCCTCGACCTCCTCCTCTTCGTCATTCGTAGTAGTATCCTCACTGTCTTTGCCAGTGTCTTCCTCCCCGCTGGTGGTGGTTATGGATGATGTGCGGGTATCTTCTCTGGAGGTACTAGTCTCGTCGGCATTCGAATCTCCCAGAAATGTACTACGTCGGCTTTCCACTTCCGCCGTAATCTCGTCAAGAGTCAGCAGAGTAGTCGACTCCGATGGAGGCACTCTCCCTTTGACTTCAGTATACACGCTGTTTCTCCTTGAGTTGCGCGCAGGGTTTGAATGTGAAAACGCAGGTAGGAGGGAATCAGATAATGATTCGTTAGAGAAAGCCACGGGGGGAAGAACGTGCGGCGTGGAGGGTTCCTTGGGTGGAGCCACGTCCTCGTCATCAGCTTCACTGGATAAATCGATTGAACGCCCTTCCTCGGTCGATATAGATACCCGTGGCAAATCGGTCGTATCCTGAGGGACTGGGGCGGGCCGCTGCGTCGGCCGTCGTGATGACTTTCGACTTCGAGGTGACGATTCGAGCGAAGTACGAGTCGAATCAGAAGGCATCGGCTCGTTGACTGAAGACAGCCACGAGGCGCGCGCGATACTGTCACGATTCATGTATACACTATTGCGTGCGGTACGCTCTAGTGCTCTCTTCTCGGTATTCGGGAAGAACTCTGGTAGGTGTGAGGTGATCAGTTCTGATGGTGGTCTATGGCCGAAGAAGTTGCGAAGTTTTTGATGCGGAGAAGGTCGCGGGGCTACGGGGCCTTTCGATGGTGAGGGTGGTGGTTCGGCAACACCAGGAGGCAGTATACCCAATCCAGACATGACACTGACCGTGCTCGCTCTCGCCATGCGCTTCTGCTCAGCAGTGCGGGCGGGAGGCGAGGTGGTGTCTATACCACCGGATGACGCGCTGGATGGGCCCGGTGTCCCTCCTCGATGGTCTTGATTCTCTGAAGGTGGAATGGACAAGTTTAGCTTAGCGCCGACTGCAGAGTTGCCAGAATCTATCGGTGGGCGCTCGCCGAAGAAATGCTCCAGCTTGCTGTTACCTCCCTTCTTGTTGGGGTGCTGGTACCGTCTCAAGGTCAGGCCAGCCTCACGGGATGGGTTGGAAAGGTCGGCATGACATATTGAAAGTAACTCTGCCTCAGTCAGAGGTGCGCCTGCTGATGTAAATTATTAAATTAAAATAAGTATATATTACGGGACGCTGCAGCTCACCTTCTCGACCTGGGCCATCAAGATAGATTGCCCATCCGCCAACAAGCAGTCCGCCCGTTTCTGTTTCACTAGCAAACAAAGGTCCAGCGGGTATTTTGCCCATCTTCCGAAGCACGCGTTCAATCACTTCGACACCACCTTCACAATCCCCCACATTCACGACACGGGAGTGGCCATCATCGGCTAAGATGAACTTGACGCATAATCGTTTGAGCTCTTCAAGAGACATGGGAGCCGGCTGCACTGGGTTAGGTTTGAACGGGCCACGTCCCACGCTGTATCCAGTAGAAGATACAGCGGGGGTCGTTGGTTCTACTGCGGAGTTAGACTCAGTGATCGGGCTCAGCAGGAATCCCGATTGTACGCCAGTGCCAAGCAACCCATTCGGGCCGGCTTGCTCTCGTATTCCATACGGATGCGCAATGGGCGACACAGAGGCGGGATCGCCAGACGTGCCAGGCCTAGGGCCTATATTCACAGCAGGTGCATTGCCACGAGTCGTTTGTGAAGTAGAACCGGACTTCTGATGGAGAACTCTTGCGGCAGCGCCGCGGAAATTGGGTTGTCCTGCCGGAGATCCAGCTCTAGGGAAAGGAACACCGCCTTTTTCAGATGCAAATGTGCCTGCCTGCAGATTACCGGGAGTTGGCCGCGCGGGTAACCCGTAGCCACCAGGCTGCCAGCCAGGCGTACTGGACGCTGTGGTCGGGGCAGGGGGTAACGGATCTTTTGTGAACGCGGGAGGGGGTTGAGGTTCTGGTGTCTTGCGACCCTGCAAGTAAGTCTGAGGTGGGGTAGCAAGGGTTGATCCGCCACCATTTCGGGGTGCGATGCGCGGAAGCGGCAGAGGCTGGGGTTTTGAGCCTGCAAGTGGGGGCAGAGCATTTGGTCGGGAGGGCGGCGTGGAGGATGAGTATTGAGTGGTTGGAGGATATCGTGGCGTGGCGTTTGATGCTGTGGCCACTAGCTGCGGCAAATCGCGGGAAACAGTTTCGGCAATGTTAAGAGGTGGGGGTCTACCTGCATCAAGACGCCGACCATTAACCCTATTAGGGGATGGTTCCATATTATGCGTAAGACCGTCGTTTGGTATGCGAAGGTGTAACGGTGAAGGGGCTGGTGGCCTCGGGGCAACAAGGGGGGAGGAGTGGCGCGCGCATTTCTGTCGCAAGGCTTTGACGGCGACGAGAATCTTGATTCGATCCCCAACGCTGACAATACCAGTCTCCTTGAGTGTACTCTGGTCGAGATCGAGAATCACGTCTCCACGAATATCATGCTCACGAAACCGGGAAGCATGCTGAGGGACTTTAGCCTCGTAAAGCCACCTCGATACATGTACGTCAGTCCATTGCTTCACGAATTCCAAGTGCGAATGGCCTGGGGGACATTCAAGTGACACAGTAGGTGAGTTTCCGGGGCTGGACAAGTTGGGGCTTCCTCGTCGCGATATTTTGCCATTACTCCCGAGTCGCGCGCTAGATGCGAACGCCTCGGTAGTGGGCGAATTTGTCTCCGCCACAGATGCCAGGGTGAGGGAACGGCGGTGTGATAAGCGCGGTGGGCACACAAGGTACAACGCAGATGTGACTTTCCAAAACAGGAGCCTTTGTGTCACACACCCTGATGATTCATTTTGGGCGCCGCTCGTTGCTATTTAATGTGCGGTTCAGGGTTTGTCTGGCGCCGGGGGGTTCAGCTGGAAACTGCTGACGTCCTATGATTTTGAACGCTATGATGATATTTGGGGCCAGGTTAATCGAAAAGTCGTGCGGTTTAGTGCGTGGTGCCTCTCACAGAGTCCCAGGCGCATAAAATCCTCGAATTGTTGACAGCCCCAACTCGCAACGCCGCTAGGAGGTCGAGGGAACGCAAGCTGATCGGGGGAGGCGGCAGAGGCCTGGACCAACAACGGGGGCGGTGGCAGGCTTTCCGCGTTTCATTTACGCTTTGCTAGTGAGGCTAGTGTCATTCTTACAGCCTGTTCCCTTTCCATCCCTTGATTTTGAATGAAATATCTGATAGCTTGAGAGAACCTAGTCTAAGCCGGAGCCATCGGGTTGCGATACCATGCGGCGCGTATGAACGCGCGACGACGATTTTTTTTTCCAGCGAAATAGTGATGAAACGTCCAGTTCGCTTACACGTAATAATGAAGATACACGACGTACGTTTGCCTAAATAATACTGGAATAAAATTGAATCAAAGCAAACGCCTATGTGACAATCCCAGTTTTCGGGCTCAAAACTTGGGACTCCGACTCTGGCTTGAAGTCGAGAGGGACCAGGGTGCCAAGAACTTGAAGGCCGCAATTATGGCTATCCTCATCACTGGCCCAACCCAATCATTGCTACCATGAGAGTGCAGGAACAAGGGGCACGGAAATATTGATTATCTAATGTCTTCACCATCATCTCGAACGGTCCCGACTAGCACCTCAGGTGGACGTCCTTCTCCGCCAGGCGTCTTTCCCTGCCCGAAACCTTGTGTCCACAACGTTCTACTATTTTTTCGAAGGTCCGAATGAAAGCTTCTCGTCTCGATGTATATTGATACCGTATATGAGCATCATGCGGAGCCCCTCGGTACCCTTGGCGACATGCACCTTGATGGCGTCTCATGCGGCGTTGCATGTGTAGCCCGCGGTTTCATGAGCTGCCAGTACTTTCCCGTCCCGTTCCAGTCCCAGTCTCCCTGATCATCACTTGGTGAATCAAAGATTTTGAATGACGTCGGCGAATCTGTCCTAATGCGGCGAAAAATAACCGAATAGTACTTTGGAATTCGTCTGACCGCCGAATTATATTGACACCCCGGTTGCTACCGTGATATATTTAAGCAGCAACTACATAAACCAAGCCAACCCTCAATTTTTTGGACCAGTCCTCCCTCCTACCCCCATCTTCCACGAGCGAGCGCTAATTATTCGTTGTTGGCCCTTCATGTTGTTGAACATTGCCGCTGTTGCCCTCTCTTACGCGACTTACGCTTCTGCTGTAATTATTTTTCAACTCCTCTGAACCCGCGGGCAACCACTAATCACTCTCACAGGTTGTACACACTGTCCACGTCGGGGAGAGTGGGTTGACGTTCGAACCAGCGACCACTGTCGCTGACGTTAATGACACAATAAGCTTCATGTTCCACGGCAATCACGTACGTCGCGCTCATCACCCTCGTTTTCTTCGCGTAATGCCGCCCTAACACTGAAAAATAAAAAGACTGCAACGCGTTCATCATTCGACTCACCTTGCACGAAGCTCACAACTGGCAATGGAACTTTCTCTTCTGGCATGTGAGTGACAACATCTTTTGTTCAAGTGAACACACCCCTACTTGCGCCTCGTGAACTCATTTATTTTTCAATGCAAAGTCAACACAACGGCGAATATTTCAACGTCACTGTTCAGGATAAATCCCCTATCTGGATCTACTGTGGCATCCCCACGTGAGTCTGTTCTATATTGGGCGCGGTCGTGATTCGGTTGCTCATCTTGCCTTGTTCCAGTCATTGCGAAAGTGGTATGGTTGCCGCAGTGAACCCACCAACCTCTGGGAACCGTACTTTCGAGGCTTTCAAGGCGCGCTCCCTATTCCGCTTTTACACAGCTTACCTAATCAGACGAACTTTGAAATTCAATTAGGCTAAAGCCAAGGCTTACGTTCCTCCAAACGTCACGACTACCACTTCAGCAACAGGTACCGGGGCTACAACCAGTCCAACGAGCTCGAAAAAGGGTGCTGGTGTCCTTCGTTATTCAACCGGCTTGTCGGCTATCTGCGCTGTCGCTGTGGCTGGAGCGATGGGTCTTGTCACCTTGTAATTGTGGCTGCAGAGCATGTTTCCAGGGCGTTTTTTGTTATTGCAAAATCGCAAAATCGCTCCGAGTGTCAGCGTACGTGGTATATACTCCAGGCTGGTTTCCTCCTTCAGCTGGTTCACACGACCAACGATATATGATTACTTCGGTTTGGACCTTTATTTCCCATTTTGATGTTGGAATCTGCAATCTATTGTTTTTATGGAGTTCACAAGCAATGAGTCTAGAGTGGCGAATGACCACGTTGCGGAGTGTTTTTCACTTTACAACTCTGGACAAGAGGAGAGCTTCAAATATAGGCAAACCAGGGGATTCCGTTGCAACCATTACTTCGAGCCCATAATATTCGACCTTTTCTTCTTCCTCGCTCATTCCTTGGCCGTTAGAAATACCGTCTCGTGACCGGACAGCACCCGCAACTTCTTCAGTGCCTCTATTGTGTGTATATTCGATCGGTCAAGAAGGCCGTGGAAACTTGACGACGGAGAAGGAAGGAGGAGGAACTCACCTCCTATCGACAATGCAAGAACCTTTCGTCCATTCACCTTTCCTTTCCATTAAAAACGTCCTCCTTCCCAACTTCCATCGTTCCCCAGGACTATTCTTCTTAGTGCTAGTGTCGTCGTCGTGATGTATCGCCTTGTCAATGACGTAATACGCAGCGAGCGGATCGTGCATTTCCAACTCGTCTGACGTGTAGCCAAGGTCAACGAGGATTTTCCGTGGCCGTGTGAGTATGCTATTGAGGAAGTGTTGTAGGATTGAGAAGGTGATTTTTGATTCAGTTGTTGTATCGGGTGGTAGTGGGCGGATTAGTTTGTCGAAGTGAATGAGGTGCCTTGTCGTGATGTCAAGCTGGGTTGGATGCATGGATGGAAAGAGAAGAAGGGGGAAGAGGTTAAAATCGTATGAACATGAGCGGAGACTCTTCTTTGTATTTACCGGTAGTAAAACCATATTGATTTCACGGTTAGTCGCAGCTCGCATGACCACTTCTGCAGCGTGTCTGTTTTTTTTTTTAAAAAAAAAAAAAGATAAGGAGATAAGATATAGGTTTTTCAAAAGTCAATTCGTCCGTAACAGAAAGGGGGTGGAAAAAAAACACAGACGGGTCGGCAAAAAAGTTAAACTCAGCGGTGGGTGAAGTATTTCCAGGAACGTCTAAAGCCCCTCCCATACTAACTACTTCAGCAACCCTACCGAATGTTTCAGGGTCTTTTCGAAGGGCCGTCGCAACCGTACTGACTGTCAATTGTGGGGGGAAAGGACAAGAATTCATCGTCATCATCAGAGCGGAATAAGCAATCAAACTCCTCATGATGTCAATAGTTAGAAAATGATGACAGGGTTTACGTACGAGGGCCCAAAGCCAATACTGTCACAGTATTTGGCGGCTCAGAAGCAAGGATTTCAAGGATAGCCTCGCTTGCATGAGAGGGTCTAATTGATAACGCTTCGTCAGGATTCTGCAAGTCGGTTTTAAACTCGGGATTCGTTTCAGAAATGTTGGATAAACCGTCGAGCCCGTGCTTTATTTTTTTTATAAAAAATAATAAAAATAAAAATAAATCAAGAAGTTTTCCATTAGTCAACATGAAAAGGTACTCGTCTATATTATATAGGTTGAGACACTTACAAAGTATTCTGCAACATCAACTCCCCCTTCTATGGGACCGGTTGCACCACGAGCAACGAGAGTTGGTTTCTCTCGAAAAAGGTTGGGGTATATGGTATGAGGGTCTGGTCCACCACGCGATAAGATATGGCCCCGAGCAACGTCGTAAACTTTGAGAACATTATCAAACGCGTGGTCGATCGTCGTATTACCAAACGTCACTAAATATCTAATTAGATGACTTTTGGCTTTTTGAAACAAGTCCATTAGAGAAAAATAGGTTGTGAACCTGAGATCAATTCGATCGATATTTCTGGTGAGGCTAGTAGAAGAAGAATGGCGAGAGCATCGTCGACTCCAGGCTACGTATACGTGTATAAATCCGTGCACGCGTGTAGCAGTGGATGTGTATGTTGAACGTGAGGATCGCGAAAACACGAGCAGAATATCATTTAGCGCTCACATCAGTGTCCACGATCACTTTGCGTGGCATCCTGCAACAAGCTTAAGGGGCCTATACTTGGTCGTTACCCCCGCGCCGTTGCTCGTTATCCTGATTGCCAAACTAGATGTTGGTGGTGAGGGGTAAATCCAACTTATGTGGAAGTCTTCGCGTTGGCCGCAAGGCGCGTGGGATTTGACAAGCTCCAGGATCAATTGTATTCTTGGCAGATACAACCGGAGCTCAACGATTTATAAACGAGCGCATCTTTGACCATCCGTTTAGGAATCAAGTCATCGATCGCAAGGCTCAGGTGCAATCAAAACTAAGCTAATGTATATCAAATCTTAGAAAACACAACTACAGACCGTAAAGTGAATATTCAAGCAGGTACAGTACAGCAACACAAAATCTAGAAAGTCGGGTAAGATAAAGATTCCCCGCATTCCAGTAGCTGAGACATCAATAGGGTTACTTTGGCTGGGACGAAGAGAACTTCGTCACAGATTTAGTGCCCTCAGATATCGCATGCTATAAAACACAAGTCATGAGTCAACGGACGATCAACACGGACGAGTCACAGCCAAGTTCGGACAGACCTTAGCCAGTTCACCGGGAAGAATCAGGCGAACCGCGGTCTGAATTTCACGCGACGAGATCGTACTCTTCTTGCTGTACGAAGCAAGCTCTGATGGAGTATGTTAACACCGCACGAGGCGGCAACGCCACATCGCCAAATTACTCACTTGACGCCTCGGTAGCGATTCGTTCGAAGATATCGTTCACAAACGAGTTGAGAATAGCCATCGCCTTGTTTGATATACCGGTGTCAGGGTGCACCTGCTTGAGGACTAGGAAAACGAAACGTTTGAGAACAAAACAAGGTGTCATTTGCACATCTGGCAAGCGCCCACCTTTATAGATATACGATGAGTAAGTCTCCTTCCTGACCTTCTTCCTCTTCTTCTTGTCGCCATCGGCTGGCGCAGCGGACTTCTTGGCGGCAGTCGATTTCTTCGCCTCAACAGCTATAAGAGGACGTACACGTGAGCTAACCATCCTGCATCCAAGCTCAAGACAGGCGCATCACTCTTGGAAGCTGGTGCTTTTCCAGCCGTCGACGCCGGTTTCTTATCGCCTACTTTGCCTCCGGCCATGATAATAAATCTGAATCACAAGTGGCAGGCCGAGCGTTGGTGGTGGGAGGAGGGAAGAAGTCTGTGGTTGGCAGCTCCGCGGCCGTACTTATAACCACAGCTCGGTGAATGCCGTACCGTGCGTCACAACAAGCAGTAACAACAAAACAAAGTTGAGTCGGGCCACCAAGTCACAGGGCACCATGTGCCAAATTGACAACGCATGCATATGCACTCTTCCATTTCTTGCCTTCCCTGGTAACATACAAATATGCTGCATTCTGATCGCTCTCCACAGCCCAACCACAGTGCCGATAGGACAAAGCGATCGCACACGTTGCCCAGTTGCAATTAATCTCAAGGGAGAATAGAAATTAAGGAAGGAAACGATACGGACAGACATGGTCGCGGTCCGCGATACGACGAAAGCAGAAGCTTGAAACATCTAGAAGCCTGTTCAAATGACAATTAGAATCACATGGCACATCCAGATAGCGCATTCCGCATTCTTACCATACTTCAGCCCAGCCTCTTTGCGATTTCGGCGTCCCTCAGCGAGTTTTGTCTCAATCACTTCACGATTCTGATATGCTTCAACCAGCAGAGACGAAAGCTGACCCCTTCGACGTGCATAACTTCCAGTCTTGGTTGCGTACAACAAATAAGATTCAGGAATGCAAGCGCATCTTTAAAGCCAAATGCACACACCTTAATATTCATCTTAGGCTGCGCGGGCTCGGCAGCGTTTGAAACGGCGGTGATATTTTTGGTCACTTCCCTATCTGCCAGCTGCGACTTCTGCATTTCCTCTTGCGCATCCACTGTTTGTAAATCATCGTCTTCGGCACCTTCCCAACCCCGCTCTTTTCTCTTCCCCTTGTCCTGCGCGTCCTTCACTGCCTTGCGGTTCCATGTTTCCCAGAAGGATTTGTAATATTCGGGGTCGTACGCTGTCCATTCACCCGACGGCTTTTGATAATACCCAGGATATGGGTCGCTCATAGAGGGAGACGGGGGTTGCCATTCAGTAACAGAAGGGGCGGAGGATATGCTCACTGCGGGAGCGGGTGAGACGAGTTTAGACGAGGAACGAGACGTTCCAGCACCAGGTCCTAGCGAAAGACATTGGACTTTAGGTTGAAGTTACTTGTCGAGAAAATAAATTCATACCTAACGAAAAGAAGTCCACTGCAGGAGCGGAAGTGCTCGATGGTGGCGTGGTAGTAGAGGGAATCGCTTGGGGCATGCTTGTTGGCAGGGCTTCGAGAGACGAAGATAAATGTGATTTTGGAGGGGCGGGTTTCGACTTTGGTTTCGCGATAGAGCTAGGGACGAAGCTTGTCGCAGAAGCAGAGAAGTCTTGATCTCCCAGCTTTGCACCTGGAATTGTTGAAGGTGCGGCGGCGCCATCATGACTAGACGAGCCAGCAAGCAACCCGGGGTCATCAGATGACTTGACACCGCCACCAAGTACGCGCATCGGCGGGGGGCCAGAGGGGGCAGCCTTTGGAGCGGGAAGCTTCGACAACATAGAAACTAGCGACGACGACGCGGCCCCACGAGCATCCGTCCGTGGCTTTTTCGGCAGTGGCTCCGACTCCGGCTCATTAGCAGCGGGATCTAGGGCGTCTATCTTGATTTTGACCGGCCCATCTCCGCGTCGTCGAGTCGATTTGTTCGTCGGTGGCGGCAGCTGCAAGCCACCGTTGGCGTTGCGGCTGGCAGGTGCAGCATCGTTCGTATGGTTAGGAGATGGAGTAGACAAGGTCTTTGTTTGAGTCTGGACGGTTTCACCGTCGCTGTCATCGTCGCTGTCATCGTCACTGGCGTATTCAAGGTTCAGCATGGTCACGTGCAGATAATCCGAATTCACTGCACTTGATCAAGACATGCCTGATGAGTTCCCAGAATCACCACTGCCTGGGGATCAAATAGACGGATCCTTTATTGTAGTGGCGCGTGGCTCCGCGAAAACCTCCGCCCAATTCCACCCAGGTTCAGCGCCACCGCCTGCCGCCACAGTAAGAATGAGGGGCGCGCTATACAATTACAGCTCACACGCTCGCTCGCTAGAATCCCTCCCCACATCCTTCACTGTCACAAGATTATATTCCCGGGGGCGCAAAGCGTTCGTACGCGCACAACTGGGACCCGTCATTGGAGGGCAACAAACTTTCCATCGACGGAAAGCACCTTGTGGACTCGTGGGGTCGAGTGTGTCTTCCGCGAGGCGTCAATGTATCGGGATCTTCGAAATTGTGTGTCTCCTATCTAGTTCCTTTCGTGTTGTCGAGCTTACCTTATATTCAGTCCGGCGAACCATGACCCATATACTTTTCCAGCTCAGCACACGCGCGTCACTTTTGTAGGCCGACCTTTCTCGCTTGCGAACGCTCCTGAGCATTTTGCGCGTCTAAGGCGTTGGGGCCTGACGTTTGGTACGCCTAGAGCTAAAAGTTTACGTGCGAAACCACGGCTGAACTTAGGGCTCAGTTCGGTTCCTCGTCACCTGGGAGGCCATCGAGCATGCAGGACCGTAAGTATATGGCGAAAATTCTCCCCTGCTCCATTTCTAACACCTTCTCTCAAGGGGGAGACGCGATGAAGAATACCTGGACTACCTTCAAGAACTTCTCAAAATGATGACGGATTTTGGTATCGTCTGCGTAGTTTCCATGCATCAGGATGTGTGGTGCAGATTCTCCGGGGGCTCAGGTGCGCCCGCTTGGACTCTCGAGGCAGTTGGCTTCGACCTGCACAAATTGGAAGTCGCTGGTGCTGCATACCTTGGCGGCGTTCGAGTCCCTGGTACAGATCATGTGAAAGGAATATGGCCAACCGGGTATCTTAAGCTCGCTTCATGCACTATGTGGTTCGTAATCAGACTGCACAAAGCCGTCAACTTTTGTGACACACATCTGCTGATCTCCAGGACATGTTTTTGGGCCGGCGACGTCTTTGCCCCAAAGATAAAAGTGAAAAATGACAAAGGGGAGTTGGTTGGCATCCAGGCGTTCCTGCAATCCGCATTTCTGGATATGTTTGCCCACTTGTCACACCGACTTGGTGCTCTCCCTGCCGTGCTTGGTTTCGAGTGCCTCAATGAGCCACACACAGGATACATCAACTTGCCTTCACTCCATCAATTTAATTACTTTACCGAATTACATTTTCACGATACCCGTATGACCCCCCATTTTAACGCTAATGTTGTTTTGCTGATGTTTGTCGGCTTGCATTGAAGCGTCTGCGTTACAGTCATTCGCGCTCGGTGCTGGTCATAAGACAAAAATCCCTCACTATACTAGGTCCTTCCCCTATCCAACCAAAAGAACCCATGAGGTTGAATGCAATGCCGTCGAAGCAAGCGTGTGGCGAAGGGAAGGCCCAACAAACGGCCATTGCGTTTGGGAGATGCACGGTGTATGGGCTTGGGATACGTCCAGGAGAAAACCTATCGCCCTGCGAGAAAGCTATTTTACACAAAATCATCTGACGGGAAAAAACGTTCGTTGGGGCCAAATTCCACTGGCTGCTGGTGGCGTCGGGCCATTGACCAATTGCCTGAACAGGTTGACTGGTATCAAGATTGCTGGTACCCATTCATCATGCAATGGGCTTCTGTTGTGCATGGCAATACGACTCGTGATAAACTACTTTTTGTGGAAGCCATTCCCAACGAGGCAAGTTCCTCAAATAACCGGCTCAGCATCCATTCCTCACTCCCTGGATAGTTGTGCCCGATTTCGTGGGCTGCACAGCATCGCCCTAAGAACATGGTCTTTGCGCCTCATTGGTATCGTACTCGTTGGAGCTAATGATTCACATTCGGATCGCAGCCTCACACGACGGCGATTTACAGGTACGATCTCAACTCACTTTTCACCAAGTCATTTGGTTCCATGTCAGTCAACGTGCAGGGTGTTTCTCGGGTGTGTCCTGCTCTTGCTTTCCAATCCCCCGTGTTATTGAAGTTGACATGCATGTATTTCATGGAGGGGATGTCCTTGATGCGAGCTATTTATTGGGGCCGCAAAGGCGCTCGAGCTAACTACCAACTCCAGATCTCAACGATTGTGCGCACTGCTCATTCATCGTTGGGTGAGACTGTTCCGGTCATTATTGGTGAATGTGGCGTCCCTATGGATATGAAGTGAGTACCCATGATCAGGGCCCTCGACACATGCTAACTAGCTCAACCGTCAGCCAGGGGGAAGCCTTTCGCACCGGCAATTTCATATGGCAGGAGCGTGCGATGGATGCCTTACTGTACGGTTTAGAACAGACAATGGTGGGGTTCACGTGAGTTTCCCACCGCCGATGAACGCAATGGATCGTCCGTGATATCTTGGAATTAGCCTGTGGAACTATAATCCCGATAACACGGATGATGAGGTCTGCGCATTCCGATGTTCGCATTGACGTTGATGTGGATGCGACTGACTGTATATTCGCCTGTGTCTGTAGGGCGATTTCTGGAACGGCGAAAATTTCTCCTGGTTTAGTCAAAGTAGGGCACGACAAACAGGGAAGGATTCACTGGAACAAGACGATGCATCCCTAGACATGGGCGGTCGCCTATTATTCCAGATTGTGAGGCCATACCCAGCGAAGGTCGCCGGCATCCCCTTGTCGTTCAAGTACGAGTCCGACACAGGGGAGTTTACGTTCCGTTTCAAAAATATTGGCCCTGCCAGTGGGAAACGATTGGGGGCCGGGCAAGATGTTCAAGAGTTTTCACCGCCCACTCAAATCAGAAGCAGGGAAACGGAGATATTTGTCCCGATGTCTCTCGCGCACGGTCGGGAGATGAATGTTAGTGGACTGGGTACGGAAGACAAATATTCCTATGACAAGAGACGGCAAACGCTATTTATTGTCTACCACGACCAGACTGCAGGTGCCGTGCACACAGCACGAGTGTCATTCAAGCCCCCGCTTTCAGGCCGCCATACTAGTCATATCTCATTCTTCTATGTGGCTGTAATCATTGCGACTTTGAGCTTGTACATTGGATATGTGATTCAGGAATAGATTGCTAGTTTACCAAACAATATCAAATCGGAACGACCTGTGATAATTACATAGTAGGTATGGATACCCTCAGCGCTAGTCATGTTGTCCAGCCACATTCAGAGTTTGTGCTTGCTCCATGACAGTCTTTAACTTGAAGTACTCCTGCATGGCGACGACATGAGTTCAAATACGCAGTGAATTGTCCATGCAGCTTACATCCGCAATTACACCTCGACGATCAAGCCAGTCCACAATCTGGTCAGGATCGTGCACATCTTCCGGAATCTCGCTCAGACCCCAGTTGACTCTCACGAAATTGCCTAGCTCAAAGCTATCAGGATTCTGAAGGTGTCGAACCTCCTGCTCGAGTCGCATGAAGAGAGCATACTGCGGGTGATATTTGGTCTTGGCACAAAGTGAGTCAAATCATTCTGCGTACCTCCCAGTGCGCAAGTAAATGATAGGTTTGGGCTCTTTTGGCACAGAACCTACCGAGGCAGAAACATATGCCATCAGGATTAGCCTCCTCTTCCCCCTCGAAGGCATCTTCGATCTGTGAAGCGGGGTGAGGATGAGTGAAGTGAAACAATTTGGATCGCAGTCGCTACTCCATCTTACTTCAATTTCCTCAAATGTATTTCTGTCGTAGGGAGGACCTTTCAATCTGAAGGAGACAGTGGCAACACGTCCTGAAATGTGGCATGCGTCGCACAATGCAACACTATAAGCTAACAAGACCTGCTTCCCCTGAGGATGTGTGTCGAGCCTTTTTCGGAAGTGAGGTTTCCAGATGCTGGATGCTACGATGGAGTCATTGGTGCCCTTTAGTTTCCGGCGCAAAACGGCTAGCGGAACGGAAAAGTAGTCATCTAAACGATTGCATCAGCACACCATATTGCCCAAAAGAATTGAAAAGCTATACCTTTAAGGCTTTTTTCAATAAACTTTCGCCGCTTTTTGGGCTTGGTTGTTGCTAGATGCACGTAGAGCTGACAGATGACTACGCACGTGAGCAGAAATTCGGAGACGCCAGCCTAGGTCGCTTACTTTTGAAATGATGGGCTATATCCGAATGTGATTTCTTGCTAAACTCTAGAGGTAGATCCACGTTTTCGCCGCTGTCCTCCACGATAAATTCTTCAGAATCATATTCATCGTTGCCTGACTCATCGGATGGTGTAGGAACGCGGGCCCCAGGTGGCAATGATTCTGGGATGATATCAAGTGATTCATCCGAGTCATCCAGAGGAGAGGACAAGGCTGCCTCTGATGGGCTAAGCGATCGTTTTGCTTTCGCGCCTGCGGTGAAATATTCAGAGAGAATAATGATGCATAGCGCTGAAGAAGCGCACGTTTCAATCGATCTAGATTATGCGAGAACTTCGATTTCTTAGGGGCACGGAGCCGGGTATCAAGGATAGCTTGGAAGGGCAGACGATCAAGAGGTGGCAGAAAGTGCAGAAACAGTCTGATTTACTATCAGAGTCAAGTTCTTCAAGCAAGCCCTCGCCATCTGGGAGCGGTTCTATGTTCCCTTTCATAACTCTTCGTCTTTTCCGAGGGATGGGGTCCCTGTCCTCGGATTCCGATGAGGACTCAAGTCGCACTCGCCCTCGCCCTCCAGAGGCTTCGGAGCCGGGGGAAGACCGATTGCGTGCACGCTTGGGGGGCGAAATTTCTGAAGAGCTGCTAGAAGCCTCACTCTCAAACAGCATATGCTCCCGCTGCCCTGGGCGCGAAGGGTTTCCTAACCAATCACTTCAATCAAACGGCTGGAACGGCGAGTTTCAAGATCTACCTTCGTCAGAGGATGCGGACGGCGAATCAGACAATAATTTAGACCTCGATACACCCTTCTCTTTTCGCGCAAGCCGCGGGGCGTCTGAGTCAGAGCTGGAGGATCCTGCATTTGTCCGGTCTTGAGAGGTGGTAACGTATGTCCTCCGGCGCCGTTTGGAGGTGCTTGCTACCTTGGCCTTATTCGCCGAGCTATGCGATAGAAACGAATCAAGAGTCTGTTGTCGTCTAGCGCTTCGACGCGGCAGCATGGCGAAGTTTGTTGTTCTTTTGCGCGATCTCGGGCCACTCATGACAAAATACTTCTCCACACGCTGCAACGATCGCCTCGCCCAATGAGCTCCAGCGATGGCCACACCCTTCATTCGGGTGATTCTCTTTTAATCCCTCAAATTGAAAGTACAAATGCTGGCCGTCGCCACTCTAGCTTTGGCAGACCTCGGTCTAAGTCGCCTGCTGCGGCAGGGTACGAGCTGCCCCTAGACAAAGCCAAGCTAGAGCTACAGAAAGTCTTATCCCTTATTCTGACACGCCTCCGGGAGCGCGTTAAGCCGCCCACGCTTGTTGATCAACTATCTTCAGATTGGTCAAAACGTCCGTCGACGCGTGTGGACGTAGTCGTGGAATCTTTACGCGCCGCGGTGCGGACAGCGAGCATTGGCAACAAAGACTCTTCGACGTTTCCTTCCAGCGATCCCGACGATGCAGAAACATCAGGATTTTCTACATCAGCCACTCTAGATATGATGGTCCAATTGCGCGAGATTCTTGGAATGGGACATAAACAAAAGTGGGACATCATGCCTTCGCAGTAAGTCTCTGTGTAAAGCAAAGTCATTCATGATCTAAAACATTTGCAGACCTTCTTCACTGTCGTTGGACACAGTGTCCTCCCATTCGCAGGGCGGTCGCAGTTCTCCGTTCAAACGACGAAGAAATAGCTCAGCAGGTCGGAGAGGCCGCTCGAAATCTGCAGAGGCCAACATACCTGTTGTGCTTGATCTCAGGTCACAATGCATTGCTCTTCTAGCGGAAATCATCGCGGAAGATTGTCGATATAAGGTACTATCACCTCGACTCATGACCCCACCTTATGCTCTCCAGGCCGTATGTCTGGATGTAGCTTTGGCACTGATGGAAGCAGAGCCAGAGCCACAGACAATGGCTGCCGTGGGCTTAGCCGTCCTCCCTGCTTTTGACACATTCGAGGCAGGCCTTTATCCGCGGCTTGTTGCGTTCTTCGAAGATGGATTGATGCGTAGGATGCTAGAACGGCTAGCCGAAGTTCAAGGCGCGAATCTTGAGCCGGATCGAACACCAGGTAATAGCGCGCCATGATGCCCAGATGTGTGTCGTTGATTATGTTCTCTGTAGACGGTTCCGCAGTCAATGCTCCGGCCATTTCGATTCGGATTGGGGATGCAGACGAAAATACTGGTGCTCAGTTACCTACGTCGTGGCCTACTCGGGACGTTGCGCCGAGGTTTCTAAGCTCCTTTGCTCCCCGTCAACCTGCTGAGATATACCGTCTCGCTTCTCTCGTTTCGCCTCTTCTTGCGTCAATACTTGACAGGATATACGTGCCCACCGCGTCAGTCGAAACGCGCGCCCGAGTGTTCCGGCTGTATGAATTGATCATGGACACTAAATTTGACGCATACCTTGATTTGCTTCAAATCGTGGCATACCATTCGTCGGACGCGCGATATTCTGCCATGACACTGCTGGCGAACTACTGGCCGGAGGCTACCGGCCATCTCACCGTGACGCGTCCTTTACCACTCTGGAGAAACGGCAACAGGAAACGCATGGAGGTGCCCATCAGTCCACTAGAGCACGAGTTCGTGCCATGGCGCTTTCCCGCGAGTAGGAAACGGGCTACCCTCGGTGACGCTGACCCATCAGCCTCCGAAACCTGTCAGGCCTGCGGGAATAACCTTTATGGCTTCGGGCTGCGGTGCACGCTCTGCCCTTGTATCGTTCACCTCAACTGTTACGATTCGCCTTCCGGGAGCTTCCTGTCGCAGTATCCTCCAAATACCGAAGGAGGTACGCATCGCGTGGCCGTCACTCGGTTCTCCCGTTTGCTCCCCAGAACACGGGGGGAGGAGAGCCCCGAAGTGTCGCATAAAGCTGGGCATGATTTCTATCCAGTGCGCACGGATATATTGACAAATACACCGCAACTTACACGTGTTGCCCTCCAAGATTCATTTGTTCAATCTAACAACATGCTTCATATGTCAATTGCCCCTCTGGGGTTGCGTGGCTCAAGGTCTTCAATGCTCTACTTGCCAGCAGTTTGGTAAGCTTGTTTTGGAGAGAAATGCTCCTTGTCTATTTCCTGACCCGCATTTCCCCTTGCTCTAGCCCACTTCGAGTGTACGGAAGGTGACGTTGCTACCTGCGCTCCCCAGGTTGTCGACGCCTCTCGCATAACCATTGAATGGGAAACGCTGAAGAATTCTTTCCTTGCGTACCATCATGACCTGCTCATTGGAGAGGAAGAGGTAATGCAGTCATCCTACGAAGAAGGTGAGTGTGATTTCCCCACCGCAGCATCATATTAAAGCTCCCGGGACGCCGCAGTTTCGGTCCTTTATGGAGCGCTTTGGATGCAGCTCCAGCTCATGATGAATGGAGTGACTTCCGGATCCATCATAGTCGAAGCCTCCAATTCGGGTGTACGAGGACCGAGAGACACTCGGATAGACCAATTCGAGCTACAAAACCGTGTTCGTCTCCTGGAATCTTATCTCGTCTCTGGGCGCAACATCAAAACGGCAGCTATTCAGGAGCATCAGAGATCACATGCAGCAGCCCCCGAGGAATCAATCCTGTTTGACTGGGCTGTTCTAGTTTACTCTGTCGCGGCCGTCAAGTCTGCCCTTGCGGCTGCACCGCTTGGAACGGCGCGTACTGAACCCACTGCGGTCCCGCAATGTCCAGAAATACTATCTCTTGCTAGTATCAGAAACGCGCTTGGTATGGAGCTCAACATCATGTCAGACGCCGTCGCTCGGCACTTCCTGGTTCATCTTTGTGTCCTCGGCTTGCTGCGCCGTGTCGATCGCAAAACCATGTTGTTCAGACCTCATGAAGATGTTCCGCGGATTCTATGCACATTCCCCTTGCCGCTTCTGCTCGACACATCGGTGGATGTAGAAACACTGGTCTCCGCCATTGAAGCAGGGCTAGAGAATATCAACTTATCAGTCAATGAAAGCGCCATGCTCCTTGTTACTAGGAGATGTTGGCCAAGCATTTGGGCCTCTGAATATGGGCTAAATCGACTAGCGCAGGCTTTGCTCTCATGGCTGTGCTCTGAGGTGGGAGCGCAGATCTGGTTTACGGCAGAAATAGTCTGAGTCTAATTTTGGACAGGATGAACGTCTCATATTAGTCGCCAAGGAATACGTCTCCCACCAAAAGCTTCTGCCCGGAGTATTGTCATCGGACGAACCGTCTGCATGGCCATGGACTCCTAATAACCGAATGGGGTTCACTGGCAATGCCCAAAGCGGGGGAGGCTACGTGAATTCTCGGAAAATGCTCCTCATTAGATATGTCGCCCCATGGCTCCGCGCATTGCATCAAATGGATGCAACCGTGTACGCCAATACAATATTCGATCACTGTAGCCATTCAGCTCTCGCAAAACGCAACACCCGCGACATCCTTGCAGAAGATGCGGACATGCCTCCGGTGACTATCCCATATTTCCGAATCCTAGTTTTCTAACAACAGCATTCTCAGGACGTTCGGGCACAGTGGGGAGATGATGTCCTCCGGTACATCCTTCGAGTATGCCAATCAAACACGATATTCTCTTGCTTTGAGGCTGTTTTTATTCGCTGGCTTGATGCGACCTCTGGAATAACTACTTCCTTCGAAGTAAGCACGCGGGTGATTGCCGCCATTAGAGAGCCCTGATCAATTTTTGGCTCAGATTGCAGGCTACCCATCGTTGCCTCGTCTTTTCAACATGGAGTCTGAGACCGAGCAATCCACGATTGGCGCACTCGACGTAGCGGAGGGGGAAGTAGCGGTGAGATGGACAGTGCATCCGTGGAAAGTTGTGAAAGACGCAGCCTCCTCCGGTCAAGATGGATTGTCTAAGGCAATGAAATGGCTCATTGTTCTCACTCGGTCGGGCGTCGGCATACCAGTGTCCACCTATTCACAGACTGCGGCTTTTGTTCGGGACTTCGAGGCGGACTTCGAGGCGTATGAGCATCTAATGGAGTGTATCACCACCACTTGTTACCTTTGGGTCGACAATGTCCTCGACCTGCTATCTTTGATATCTACGTTGCATGAGCGACTCCGAGAATGGATAATTGAATCCATTCGCCGCCGCGAGCGACTAGATAGCATGTAAGTTGTCATGAAATACTCCCATACTTCGGCTAAACATTTCCATCACAGCGGGCGCTTCATACGCCTTAGCCTCGCCTCTTGTTTACTACTCGTAGGCTTCGACAAAGATTATGTAGCATCGAGCGGTTTGCTGGATGAAAAGGAATCAGCCCGCATGCCTTCGAGGTAAAGATCTGGATACTCACAATGAGTCACACTGAACGCACCAAACGTAGGAGGCGACCTACCAACGTGGACGCCGATGAGGCCGTGAGCATTCTCTTCAGCATCGAAATAGTAGAACCGTTGGCTCGTTATACCACTGTGGCGCCAGAAGCCATATGTGGACAGGTGGCTTCATTTTTAACAGCCCTCGTTTCGCCGGCCTCCCCCTTCGAGAGTCAAGTATTGGATCAATTTATCTCTCTCAATTCCCATCCTCTGGCGGTGTGGTGCGTGGTGCACGCAACTCATTGTCAACGGATACTAAATGTGATGTCAGCACTTGGCGATTGTATGACGCCGAGTTAGCTCGTCTTGCAACCCAAAGAGCCGCCTTGCTATTAAGAATCATCATGGTGGATACCAAACCTTTGGAGGACGTTATTCTATCTAACTTGAAAGCAGGCGCAACCCCTGCGTTACAGTGAGTGATGAATGTCCAACTGCACAAGATTGTCAGTCTAATCGGAAGCCTCAGACTGACAGCCGTCGCACGTCTCTCTCTCGTTCTGTATGACATAAACTCCCCGCATTTCCAGGACGGGGATCTATCTTGGCGCAAGCAGATTGTCAAAATAGTCAACATATTTTTCGAGCAACTCTGGACTGGCCAGGCCGTGCGTCGCCTCATTGGCATTGCAGATTTTCCCGACTCTCATTTCACCGCAGGAAGATGCGCGACATGCCGCTGAGGTCGCTGCAAACACTCTGACACCCGTGCACCGCGATTCGTTGACGAAATGTTGGGACGAGCGCCTGCTACGAGGGACGCACCATGAACAAACACGATTGGTATCATTCCTACTCCAACTCCACCCTTACTTTCCGGATTGGCCCCTTCTGTCATGGGAATCAATCAAAGAAAGCATGCTAGAAGATGATTATGTCAGTGCTGGGGGCAATGATAGCGAAGACATCCTGGCGCACATGGTATCATTTTGCCCAGTATATTTCGCGTTGTCTCTTATTTGTTATGTCCAGCTCTCCTCGGATTTGCAAGACCGCCCAGACGCTAACGTTCGATTGTTGAGAGTGAGTACGTCGGGCCCTAACAACTCAAACGTGGCATTCACCTCTCGTTCCAGGTTTTGCTTGTCTCCTTGAGCCTGCATTTCATTGGGGACGGGATCCCATTGGACGTTCTCTCAGCTCTCAAAATCAAACATCATCTTGTACGCAGTGCTGACATTTTTGACGCCCTGCCCTGCGATTGAACGCGTGTGGGTTGCAGGCGAAAGTGCTCGGCTTTGTGAACACCCGACTGGAGCCGGATCACGACACCTTCTCGGTTCAATTTGATGGGCTACAACCAACCCCGCTTACCTCTCAACCTTGCGTCACTGCGCTACTTCGAGCGATGGACTGCTCGAAGCTTCTCGAACTTCGGCCTTCCGCACTCGGCATCCATAACGACGTCGATACACCATCACCATGTTTAGTCGGCACAATTTTTGCTGACCTGGTGATGACTGTTGTCACCAATCTGAAGTTTTCTGAGATGCCATACCTCATGGCACGGGCTTGGCTTGAGATGCTTATAGTCTTCATCCTCAAAGTATTTTCATTCGCTGTATTTGCCAACTGCATCTCACCATTGTCCACTAGTATGACATCGAAAATCCCGTGATCAAGCACCTTGCAACTCCGTTAACGGATGCCGTAAGGCGCACAACAGACTTGCTTCAACAGGACATCCCCGATGATTTGCGTCACCTCGCACTCTCTGTCTCTCATGCATTTTTGCATGCGAAACCTAATATGTGTGCAAAGATTCTTAGGTCAAGTACCATTAACGGGGCCTTCACCAGAATGCTGAATGATCGCACTTTAGTCGGCAAATCGTAGCCATCATAGCCGTGCTATCTAGCGCAGAAGGGAAATCCGATCCCGTCCTCGTTACCCGAGGGAGAGCCTTCTTGGAATCTGCATTTTCGCGGTTCGCTTTCCCGCATGTAGACCAAATACATCTCTGACAGTGAATGCTAGATTTGCCCCTCTTGGCCTCTTCAAGTCGCTGTTTAAGGCAAGTACCTCGTTATATTATCATTGTTACAATGAATAACAGCAGATACAGAAGGATACGTTGTCTACTGAATTCTTCGACACACTGCGCGACATGCTCAAAGCTGATGCCAAAGTTCGGCAGCAATCTGGTCAGGATCCTCTTCGAAACATAATACTGAGATCCGTGATTGCCAAGATGGTGGAAACACGCAGCACTGAGACCGAAGAAACCCAGCAAGCAAGTTTGCGCCATATATCCAACAATCTGCATATGTTCGTTGAGCGGGTTCATCACGAGAATTACACGGATAGTCTTATCGCCGGTATGTATCATCTGAAGATATCCACGTCGCGCAAGGTCTGACAAATATCAGACGTCGCCCATGGTCTAACCAACGTCGCAAGAAAGACTGCAGATTGGCCATTAGCAACTTTCT
>Ga0307508_10001677_pt1 | contig 24598 bp, 20 predicted proteins | sample 9_EM_MG_FD_203089 | JGI IMG/M metagenome (GOLD analysis project Ga0307508, IMG submission 203089) | Populus trichocarpa ectomycorrhiza microbial communities from riparian zone in the Pacific Northwest, United States - 9_EM | ecosystem: Host-associated > Plants > Roots > Unclassified | place... | reverse complement strand
CGCGAGCACCGAACACCTCTTCCGCCACCCGAAACGCCACGTGGCGCACTTCGGGATCGGCGTCGCGCGTTCCGACCAGCAGCGCTTCGAGCGCGCTCTCGCCTTGCAGTCGCGCCAGCGCTACGACGGCCTGGTAGCGCACGGCGGCGAGCGGATCCACCAGGCCTCGCGTGGCCGCAGCACGCGACTCGGCGTGCTCGGGCTCTGCTAGCTCACCGACACCGAGCAGCGCCATCTGCCTCACGCTCGCGTCCTCGTCGCCGGTGGCTGCCACCAGCACCTCGAGCTCCGCGCGCGCGTCGATATCGGCCAGCGCCAGGGCCGCGGCCGCGCGCACGCGCGGCTCCGGATCCAGCTTCAGGCGCAGAACCAACGCGCGCATGGCGTCGGTGCTGCCGCTGCGAGCGTGCCGTTTGAGATCGGACAGCGTCGTCAGGCGTATGTCGGGCCGCGCGTCCTCGACGTCGCGCAGCGCGGCTTCGAGCGTACGCGGGAGTGGCGTGAAGCCGAGCATCGCACTACGGGGCCCCCGCGCTGCCTTGGCCACTCACGCCGCCGTCGCCCGCACCAGCGCCCGAAGCGCCGGCGCTCGCGCCAGTGCCGGCGCCCGAAGCGCCGCCGCTACTGCTCGAGTTGCCAGCGGCGGCAGACGGCAGGACGGAGTGACACACGTCGCCGAAGCCAGGCGCACCGCCGTCGTCTTCTACCGGCACCGCCGAGAACGGCACGACGCAGGCCTTGTTTCCGCGATCGGTGTCGATGAGCTGCGCGCTCCAATCGTTCGGTTGCCGCGAGAAATCCTGACACACGTAGCCGCTGCGGCAGTCGCTGTCCTTGTCACAGACCGCCATGCAAAACGCGCGGCCATACGGCGATGGCGACTGCTTGTCTTGACATGCTTGAACTGGTGAACGCTGCTCACCGAACTCGACGCACACCGATTCCCCGGGCGGGCACGTCGTCGGCTCGCAGTTGTAGACGGTGCAGTAGCCGCTCGGCGCCGTGATGTCGCACAGGCGATCGCCGGCAGCCGAACAGTCCGTCGAGATCTTGCACGCGTCGCCAATCTTCGGCTTACAGCCGGCGGCGAGCGCCACGAGCACGAGCAGCAGTAACCATAGCTTTTCGGACGGGCGGGGCATGAGCCGGCGGATCCATAGCATTATCCGCGCATAGTCAGCGGTCTTCTGCGCGGCCTGGCCGAAATTCTTGCTTATTCGCCGGGCATCGGACAGAACGCCTGGTCGGCGGAGCCCGAGCCATGGCCACCCACATCACTTCAGACTGCATCAACTGCGGCGCCTGCGAGCCCGAGTGCCCCAACGAGGCCATCTCGGAGGGTGATTCCATCTACGTCATCGATCCGGAGCTGTGCACCGAGTGCGTCGGGTTCTACGACCACGAAGCCTGTCAGGCCGTGTGCCCCGTCGAGTGCTGTCTACCCGATCCGAGTCACGTCGAGGCCGAAGCCGAGTTGCTCCAACGCGCGCTCCAGCTCCACCCCGACGACGGCGAGCTCAAGAAGCGCGCCGACGCCAACACGATCGCGTCTCGGTTCCGCAAGTGACCCGGCGGCCCGTGGTCGAGCTCGTGCTCGGCACGGTCTTGCTCAGCGCATGCGGCGGGGGCGCGCCGCTGATGTATCCGGCGCACACGCTGGCGGAGAGCCAGGTCTCGTTCGCGGCCGGTAGCAGCGGACGCCTCGCGCTCGGCAGGTTGCACGACGCGGACGTCGCGCTCGACTCCTCCGCAGCGCTCCCGGGCGGCGCGAGCAGCCCCGAACAGCGCGCGAGCTTCGTGAAAGGAACGCTGTCGCGCCTCGCGGTTGCACCAGGCGTCGCACCGTTCATGGCAGCGCGCGCGGGGCTCGGCGGCCACAACGAAGCCGGCCTGACCTACACCGCCCGAAGCTTCCGGCTCGACGGTCGTCACGCGTTCGAATGGTCGAACCTGGCGCTGAGCGTCGGCCTGGCAGGGACGGGCGCCCTGGCGCAACCCGGCGGCGAGCCGAAGGACAACGTGAAGGACGAACCTCACGCTGACCCGGGGCTGCGCACCTCCTCGATCACCAGCCTGCGCGGTTTCGGTCTCGAGCTTCCTGTGCTGTTCGGGTATCGAAGCAGTGCCGATGTCGTGAAGCTGTGGGCGGGCTTGCGCGGGGGCTTCGAGCACGACGCCGCCAATCTCGCGCTGCTCGTCGAGCCAGACACGCTGTTCGGAACGACCGGCTCCGCCTCGCGCTATTGGGCGGGAGGCCTGGTCGGCTTCTCGGTCGGCCTGGATCCCATCGAAGTGAGGGTCGAGGTCGACGCGGCTTATGAAAGAGTTCACGGAAACCTCACCACGCAGGCCGGTGTGCTGTCCGGTGACGTAGCGGGCGTATCGCTGACGCCCGCCATGGCAATCTCTGCGAAATTCTGAGGCGAGAGCGATGGCCGCTTGCCCCGACCCGGCGCTGCGCCTACCATTTCGGCGTGCGACTCACCGCTCACTACCTGCTCGGGCTCTTGCTGCTGGCGAGCGCCTGCGAGCAGCCAGGCCCGACCGAGCCTGAGGCGACGCGCACGCACGCGCTGCTGCGGGTTGAGCGCAGCACACAAGCGAACGGAGTGAGCGAGCCGAGCGGCAACGCCTTCGCAGCCGTCGTGCGCGTACCCGAGCTGGCCGATCCGGAGCCGCTGCTGCGCCTGGCGGGCAAGACCCCCACCTTGCCCGCCGCTGGGCAGTGCCTGACGACCAATCACGAGCGTGATGCCGTGGCCAAAAGCGACCTGGCTCGCGCCGAATTTTTGGATGCCGGCGACGTGCTGGTCGGCCCGAACGATGCGCAGACGTTACTCGCGCCGCGCGCCCTGCCGCTCGAAGTGCCGGGCAAGGTCTACACCTCGCGCGATCGCGACTCGGCACCGTTGCCAAGCGGAGCGGCCTACTTGCTCAAAACGACCGGCAGCGACCAACTGCCGAGCCTCGAGCTGCGTGTCCAAGCCCCAGAAGAGCTAGGCGAAGTTTCGGTCGGCGGTGAGGCCCTGGCAGGGCTTTCCAGCTTGAGCGGCGCGGGCGAAGTACCGGTCACCTGGCGAGCCGGCGACGCGCGCGACCTAGTCTACATCGAGGTGACAGGCTCGGCCGGTGCCGGCAGCTTGGGTGTCTGTGCCTTCCGCGATGCTGACGGCCGCGGCAGCTTGCCGCGCGGCCTGTTCGGCGCCAGCGGCGTCGGCAGCCTTTCGTTTCATCGCTTGCGCGAGGTCGCGGCCGACGTACCGGCGCTCGATGGCGCCGAGGTGCGCTTCGATTTCGCGCTGACGGCTCCCATCTCTTACAACTGATCTTGGCTCGGCTGCAGACATCCGCACGATGAGCGCCGCCCCGCATCGCGTCTATTTCATTCCGGGCATCTTCGGCTTCGGCCGGCTCGCGGGCTACGACTACTTCACGCATCTACGCGTCGGACTCGAGCAGCGCTTTCGCGACGCCGGGCACGACGTGCTGTTCGAAGATATTCCGGCGCCCCCCACCTCATCGCTCCGCTATCGCTCGCGCATCGTGGCCACGACCATCGAGCGCACGGCCGGCAGCGAGGGGCCGATCCACCTAGTGGGACACTCGACCGGCGGTCTCGATCTGCGGCTCGTGCTCTCGCCAACGGTGCGCTTGGGCCTCGACCCGAGCCTGCTCGAGTGGCGCGGCCGCGTGCAGAGCGCCGTGTCGATCAACGCGCCGCACTACGGCACGCCGGTGGCCGGTTTCTTCGCCACCGTTTCCGGCACGCGCATGCTCTATGCGCTCAGCCTGATCACGGTGATTTCGCTGGCCATCGGCGAGCCGTCGCTGGCGATCTTTTCGCGAGTGCTCGCCGGCCTCGGCGGCATCGACTCGATTTTCGGCGGTGACCTGCGGCTGTTCAGCCGCGTGACGGACAACGTGCTGCGCTTCGTCGACAAGGACGCCAGGAGCGAGATCGCCGACTTTTTGAGCAAAGTGCGCGTCGATCAGGGCGGCATCATCCAGCTCATGCCCGAGGCAGTCGATCTGTTCAACGCTTCGACCGAGGGCGACCCGGCGATGCGCTTCGGTTGCATCGCTTCGGCCGCGCCAGCGCCACGCACGATGCGGCTAGCGCGGCGCATCCGTTCGCCGTACACGGCCTTCACGGCCGCCATCTATTCGACGCTGTACCAATTCGCCAGCAAAGTGCCGGACGTCTACCCCTACGCGCGTCCGAACGAGCGCGAGCTGTCGCTGCTCCGCAGCGGTATCGACCACGAAATCGTGGCCTCCACCAACGACGGCATCGTGCCGACGCTGTCCATGCTGTACGGCACCTTGATCTGGGCCGGCGAGGCCGACCACCTCGACGTGCTGGGCCATTTCGCCGACGACGAGGACGAAGGCCCGAGCAATAGGCCTGCTGGAGTCAGCCGTCACCGCGACTGGATCACCAGCGGCGCTCGCTTCTCGCGCCGACGCTTCCACGCCTTGCTCGACGCCCTGGCGACCTTTCAGCTCGGCGCTTAGCAAGCGCTTGGTAGAGGCTACCCGCCGGGGTCGGCCGAGGCCGCGGCGGGCGGAGCCTTGGGCAGCGCGGGCGACGGCGCACCCACGATGGTCAGGCGCAGCGTGTGCGGTTGATTTTGGCGCAGGTACGTCACTTCGAGCGTGGGCGCTTGGCGTACGGCTTGAAAGGCGTCGAATGCCTCCGTTTCGCGCTCGATAGGCATGCCGTTGACGCGGCTTACCACATCACCGCGCTGCAGATCGATGCCTCGAAATAGCTCGCGCGGTGAAAGGTCGACGATCGCCCAGCCGACGAATTTGCCACCAGCAAGGCTCGGCTCCAGCGCCACGTGCTCCAAGAAACGTCCGAGACCCGCGTCGACGACGCGCTCGACGTCGACCCGCTTCAGGGTGCCCGCCGTCGCCGGCGCGGCGGGCGCACCCGCCTGAGCCGATGCACTTGGCACGCCGCGTTCGGACGGCGGCAAGGGATCGTCGAGCGACGGGTATTGCGAGGAGCCGCAAGCGACCAGCAGTAGGCTGGCGGGGACGACGAAATGACGGAGCGGCGACACGACGGAACTATGGGCCGGGGGGCCGAGCCTCGGCAACTTTTCGCAGGGCCATGGCGTCGTTCAGGGCGTGCCCCGCTCCTGAAAAAATGCCGGATCGAGCGCGATCACCGTGTTCAAGATGCTGGCCGCGACGTCGGAGACCGCGCCGACGCCCGTCACGTGCGCCACCCGGTCGAGCGGCACGAGCTTTTCGGCTTCGGCATAGACGGCGCACAGCCGGGCTTGCAAATCTTGGGACTCGAACATTTCTTCGATGCCGCCGCGCGAGGCGCGGCGCTCTTCCGCCACCTCGACGGGCACGTCGATGACGATGGTCAAGTCGGGGCGCAGCGCCGCGGCGTTGAGCTCGCGGATCCAGGGCACCACCTTGTCGCCGCTCGGCGCCGTGACGGACTGATACGCCAGACTCGACAAGTCGTAGCGGTCGCTCAGTACGATGGCGCCGTCGCGCAGCGCCGGCACGACGGTCGAATCGAGATGATCCATGCGATCGGCGGCGAAGAGCAGCGCCATGGTCGACCAGGCGAACGCGCGCGGCCCGGTCGCGTCGGCGACGAATAGCCGCCGCTGCAGCACTTGGCGGATCAGCGCGCCGATCGGTCCCGGGCTCGGCTCGCAAGTTTCGACGACTTTCAAGCCGCGCCTGCGCAGCGCCTTACCGAGCAGCTTGGTGTGCGTCGTGCTGCCGGAGCCATCGATGCCTTCGACGACCACGAACACGCCCGGGAAACGTCGCTCTGATGTCGCTCTCTCGCTCATCCTGACTCCGGAGCCGGCTACGAAGATGCGCCGGGCGCCACGTCTTCTCCCAGTACCAGATTGTCGATGAGGCGGGTGGTGCCACAAAACGCGGCCAGCGCGATCAGGGCGCGCTCCCCCACCCGGGCATCGAGGGCGAACGGAGAAAGCTCTTGGGGATCCGCGATCTCGGTGTAGTCGGGGCGCAGACCGGCCTCGCGCAAGGCCAGGCGCACCGGCTCGATCAGCGCGCCGGCGCGCCGCTCCCCCGCCGCAAACACGGCCGCGGCCCCGGCCAGCGCGCGCGGAATCGCCAGCGCCCGCGCGCGTTCTTCGGCCGACAAGTAGGCGTTGCGTGAGCTCAGCGCCAGCCCGTCGACGTCACGCACCGTCGGCTCGCCCACGACCTCCACGGGCAGGAGCAAGTCGCGCACCAGCCGTTCGATGATCTTCAGCTGCTGGTAGTCTTTGCGTCCGAACACGGCCGTGCACGCTCCTGCCACGCTCAGCAGCTTCGTCACGACCGTGGCAACGCCCTCGAAATGTCCGGGTCGAAACGGGCCGCACAAATGCTGATCGAGCCCCGACACGCGGACGCGCGTTTTCTCGCCGGCCGGATACATCTCTTCGGGGGGTGGCGCCAAAACCAGGTCGGCGCCAGCGCCGCTCAAGAGCTCGACGTCACGCTCGAGGTTCCGCGGGTACTTGGAGAAATCTTCGTTCGGTCCAAACTGCGTCGGGTTCACGAAGATGCTCACCGCGACGCGCTCGGCGTGGCGGCGCGCGACTTCGACCAAATGCAGATGACCCGCGTGCAGCGCGCCCATCGTCGGCACGAAGCCGAGCCGCGCGCCGCCCGCGCGCAGCGCGTCGCAGGCTTGCCGAAAATCGCGAATCGTCCCAAAAACTTCGACGTTTGCCACTCAGTCACCGCTCGCAGGTCCGTAACCGGGCGGCAGGCTGCCGATGACCGGCCGGTTGCCGCTGGTCTCCACTTTGGGACCTGCGCCGAACGAGTGTGCCTCGGTCGGGAACGCGCCGCCCTGCACCTCGGAAACATACGCGCGCGTCGCCTCGACTATCGCGTCTCCCACTTCGGCGAAACGCTTCACGAAGCGCGGTCGCAAATCCGGATACATGCCCAAAAAATCGTAACACACCAGCACTTGTCCGTCGCAGCTCGGCCCAGCGCCGATGCCGATGGTGGGAATGGCAATCGCAGCCGTGATACGCGCCCCCAGCTCGCTCGGAATACCCTCGAGCACGATGCCGAAAGCGCCGGCGGCTTCGAGCGCCTGAGCGTCTTCGACCAAGCGCTCGGCGGCTTCGGCGCTGCGCCCCTGCACTTTGAAGCCGCCCATTTGGTGCACGCTCTGCGGCGTGAGCCCGATGTGGCCCATCACCGGAATGCCGCAGCCGACGATGCGCCGCACATGCTCGGCGAAATCGCGCCCGCCTTCGAGCTTCACCGATTCGAAGCCGCCTTCTTTGAGCAGCTTGCCCGCCGCCAGCACCGCTTGCTCGGGCGAAGCCTGATAGCTCATGAACGGCAAATCGCCCATCACGTGCGCGCGCACCGCGGCGCGCGCCACCGCGCGGCCGTGGTAACAAATCTCGTCGAGCGTCACCGGCAACGTATTCGGCAACCCCTGCACCACCATGCCCAGTGAATCGCCGACCAAAAGCACGTCGGCGCCACCCGCCTCGAGCAGCTTGGCCATCGTCGCGTCGTAAGCCGTAACCATCGCGATCTTGGGCCCGCGCAGCTTGCGCGCCCGCAGCTCCGGCGCGGTAATTTTCAGAGAGGACATGCGCCGCGAAAGCTAGCACGCCGTCTGCAAGCTTTTCGCGCGGGCTGCCGAAACGCAGCCCACCTCGCAGAAGCTTCTGTATCGGCACAGGGCACCATCGCTCGCCAAGCCCCCACCCAGCAAGACCACTCGAGTCACCAGTAAACCCGCCTCGCCTGACGCAACCAACCTCGCCCGACGCAACCCTCGCCCTGTGCAAGCGGCCTCGCCCTGTGCAAGCGGCCTCGCCCTGCGCAACCTGCCTCGCGCTCCGCAACCGGCCTCGCGCTTCGCAACCCGCCTCGCGCTTCGCAACCCGCCTCGCCCTACGCAACCTGCCTCGCGCTTCACAACCCCCTCGCCCTACACAACCCGCCTCGCGCTTCGCGACCGGCCTCGCGCTTCGCAGGCCCCCCCTCCGGCGGATAGTGGTCAATATTGACCACTATCCGATCCCGATAGCCTTACTTTTCAAGCACTTGGTGGCGCACTATTGACCAATATTGACCACTATTTCTGCCAATCCCGACGAAGCCCCGACGAAGCCCCCGACGAAGCCCCCGACGAAGCCCCCGACGCGCGCGGCGATGGCTGCGCGCGATGATGCGAGGTTACGTTGAGGCGCTGTGCCGATGGGGCGGTTGCGTTCCGGCGAGGCCCGCCGACGGCGTCATGGGCTGACCGACACCGCGACGCCGAGCCAGGCCGCGGTCGCGTCACAATGCCCCGAAAAGCGCGAGAATTGGCCGTTGGTGGCGAGGGCGAGCGGGCGACGCTAGGCTGACTTCAGGTGGTTGATGTAGCGGCCTCTGTCGAGCTCGAGCACGTGTTCGCGAGAGCTGCGCGCCGGGTTCGCCGGCGGCTCTTGCTGCGTCGCGTGCTGAGCGGCGCAGCTTTCGGGCTATGCGCGGGCGGCGTTGCGGCGGGCGCGCTGTGGTGGCTGCGCCAGGGCGAGCTGCGGCCGTTTGCGGCGGCGCTCGGACTGGTGGGTGCCAGCATCGGAGCGATGCTGGCCGGGCGCAAGCGTTGGAGCGATGAAGAGGTAGCGCTGTACTTGGACGAAAAGCTGGGCAGTCACGAGCAGATCGTGACGGCGCTGGGTTTGGAGCGCGTGGCTAGCGAGGTTGCCACACACTTGAAGCAGAGCGCCGCAAGGTCGCTGCTCGACAATGCCGCCAAGCTGCCGGGACCCAAGCTCTGGGATGCGCCACACTTGCTCGGTCCGTTCGGAGCCGCTGCGATCGCGGCGTTGTGTTTCATCCCGCTGCCCAAGGCACCCGCGGCCGAGCGCTCGCCGGGTGCCGAGCGCATTCAGCAGGCACGGGTCAAAGGCCTGGAGCGCATCGAGGCGCTTCGCGAACAAAAGGGCAGAAGCCCCGAGGACGAACGACGCCTGCGCGCGCTGGCCGACGAAGCCAAAAAGCTGCGCGGTGACCTGGCGCAAGGCCTGGAAAAACGCGAGGCGCTGTCGCGGATGGCCAAGCTGCGCGACAGCATCGCCGAGCTGCGCTCCGAGTTCGGCAAAGAACAGAACCGTCAGGGGCTCGAAGCCGCGATCGGCGCGTTGAGCGAGCACCCGGAGACACGCAAGGCCGCGCGCGCGCTCGGCGACGGCGACATCACGGCCTTCGACAAAGAGATGCAGCGGCTGGCCAACCTGGCCGAGCACGAAGCGCGCGAAAGCGCCAAACACGCGCTCGAAGACGCCGAACGCGCCGCGCGCGAAAAAGGCGCGCAAAGCCTGGCCGACGCGCTGAAGCAAGAGCGCGACGGCTTCGAGCAGCGCAGCGCCGACGCCGACACGCTGCGCGAGCTCGCCAAGGCTCTCGAAGGCAAGCTCGATCCGGAAGCGCTCGACGACTTGAAAGAGTTTGGGCAAAGCGGCGATCCGAAAGCCGCCCAGCGGCTGGCGGAGGCCATGGGCAAAGCGCTCGGCAAGCTGAGCGAAGAAGAGCGAAAACGTGTGGCAGAGCAGTTGCAGAAGCAGCTCGACCAAAGTCCGGGCGGCGCCGGCTCAGCCATGTCGCGCGAAGAGATGCGCGAGCTCGCGCGGCGCCTGGCCTCGCCCGAAGGGCAAAAAGAACTGGATGAGCAGCTGCGCAAAATGGCAAACCCCGAGCAGAGCGACGAAGCCAAGCGCGACGGCGCGCTGGGCGAGGCCGAACGCGGTCTCGGCGACGCCGAACGCGGTCTTGGTGCGATGCCGCTGCCTGTGCCCGGCGACTCCGGCAACAGTCCGCCCGGCAACGGCAATACGCCCGGCAACGACAATACGCCCGGCAACGGCAATGCAGCCGGCAACAGCAAGGACGGCAGTGGCGGCCCCGGCTCGCACCACGACACCGGCACCGGCGACCACCGGGGCCAGAGTAAAATCATCGAAGCTCCCGAGCTGCGCGCCAAAGCCAACGTGCAGCGTAGCGGCACGGGCCCGATGCACGCCGCTACGCTCGGCCGAGCCCCAGCGCGCCCCGGCGATACCGCCAACGAGCGCGGAACCGGTAGCCTCGGCAGTGTGGCGCCCGGTGAGATCGGCGCCATCGAGCAGTCGGAAGTGCCGGAAGAATACCGCGAGCATGTCGGGCGCTACTTCGAGCCTTAACAGGGCGTGACCGCGACCATGTGACAGTGGGACAAGCCGCTCTCGAAGGGCTGGCCCGGCGGCTCCGCCCTAGCCGCCGGCGGCGCGGCACAGCCCGGCACAACTTTCGAGCCCTGTCGCCCCCATGCTAGCGGCTTTTGTGGCGTGGCTTCGAGCCGCAAACGGACTTTGCTAGCATCTGGCCGGACATGAGCGAATCGTTTCAAGACAGGCTGCAGGCGGCGCGCCAGGCCTCGCAAGAGTTGATGCGCGCCGTGGGCAGCGTGATTGTGGGCCAGCGCGACGTCGTGGAGCAAGTGCTGTGGGCGCTGGTCGCGGGCGGGCACGTGCTGCTCGAAGGCAACCCTGGCCTGGGCAAGACGTTGCTCGTGCGCACGCTGTCCAGCTGTTTGGATCTGCGCTTCTCGCGCATTCAGTTCACGCCCGATCTCATGCCCAGCGACATCACCGGCACCAACGTGCTGGTGCTGGGTGACGCTGCCCGCAGCGGTGGCCGCTTCGAGCTGCATCGCGGTCCGATCTTTGGTCAGGTCGTCTTGGCCGACGAGATCAACCGCGCCACGCCCAAGACCCAGAGCGCGCTGCTCGAAGCCATGCAAGAACACTCGGTCACGATCGCCGGCGTGCGCCACGCGCTCGAAGAACCGTTTTTCGTGCTCGCCACCGAAAATCCGATCGAGATGGAGGGCACGTACCCCTTGCCCGAAGCGCAGCTCGATCGCTTCTTGCTCAAGGTCTTGGTGCAAAGCCCGGGCGACGAAGATTTTACGCAAATTCTGCGACGGACCACCGGCGCGCCAGTCGCTCCGCCCGAGCGCGTGCTTGCCCAAACGGACGTGCTCGGCCTACGCGCGCTATGCCGCGAGATCGAGGTAGCCGAGCCGGTGCTGCGCTACGCCGCGCGGCTCGTCGGCGCTTCGGATCCGAGCGCGCCGGCAGCGCCGGAGTTGGTGCGGCGCAGCGTGCGCTACGGCGCCGGCGTGCGCGGGGGGCAATCTTTGGTGCTAGCCGGCAAAGCCATCGCCCTGCTCGAAGGGCGCGCCCAAGTGTCGTTCGACGACGTGAAACGCGCGGCCGCGCCGGTCCTGCGACACCGCATTTTGCGCAGCTTCGAGGGCGAGGCCGACGGCGTCACGACAGATCGCGTGGTCGCAGAGCTGCTCCGGAGCGTGGAGACACTGCCGTCGAACGTGGCTCACGCGGTGCAGGCCAGCTAAGTGCCGACCAGGCTTTGCTTCATCGCGCGCTCGCTCGGAGGTTTGCTGCTCGCGGGGCTGTGCCTGTGGCCGCTCGCTGCCCTCGCGGCGGCCCCGCTCGGGCTCGATATCGAACCGTTCTTGGGCAGCGGCACCCCGGCTGTCGACGGCTGGATGAGCGCGCGCGTGCGGCTCGAAAACCGCTCGAACGAGGTAGTGCGCGGCACGCTTTCCGTCGAAGCGCAGGTGGCTTGGGGTCGCGCCGGAGGCGGCCTCCACGACGCCACCGACGTGCCGTTCGCGGTCGCCGCGCATTCGCAGGTGTCGATCGAAGTGCCGGTTCACGGCTTTCCGAGCATGGCGCCGAGCTTGAGCGTCACGGCCAAGGGCGCCGACGGTGAGGTGCTCGGGCAGGCCAAGAGCGCGGAGCTGCGCACGCACGACCCGCTGCTGTTCGACTTCAGCTCACCCAGCCACATCGCCCCGGCGCTGCGGCTCTTGTCAGTCCCGCTGTCGAACACGCGCTGGGGCGGGCTGGCCGCGCCCATGCTGTCGGTCTCGAGCGCGCGCCAAGACGGGCCCACGGGCGAGCCTATGGTGCCGCGCTTGGCCAGCGGCTACGCCGCCGCCACCGTCGTGCTTGCCACAGGCGCCGAGCTGGCCTTGGTGGGCGAAGAAGCGCGGGCGGCGCTTTCCGATTGGCTGCTCGCTGGTGGCGCGCTGGCGCTGGTGCTCGAGAAGCCGGAAGATTTGCGCACGCCCTATCTCGAAGCTTGGGCGGGTGGCACCATCTACGACGAAGCCGCGCCGGCCGAGCTGCGCGGCGACAGCGTGTTCGCGCTGCCGGTCGATCCGGGCGGCATCCCCTCGGGCGCGCGGCCTTCGGGCGTCACCGAGCTCAAGCTCGCGCCGAGCGCCGACTCGCGCTCGCGGCTGCGCGGCTACCGTGGCGGCAATTTGCACCCCACGCCCTGGGGCGCGGCCGCCAGCTACGGCCTCGGCGAGCTGCATCTGCTCGCGTTTCGGCCGAACGCAGAGCCTTTCGTGAGCGACCCGTGGGCGCATCGCAAGCTAGCCGATCTGCTGCGCCACGCCTGGGATCGCGACGTCAGCATCGCGCTGCCGTTCGCCGAGGCGACGCTCGACGAGTCGCGCCTGCAAGAGGTACGGCGCGAGCTGGATCCGAACCAGGGCACGCGCTGGACGATCGTCGTCTCGGCGCTCTTGCTGCTGGGCTATGCGGGCGTGGCCGGTCCGCTCAATTTCTATCTGGCGCGCCGGAGCGGCAAGCCGCTGAGCGCCCTCGGGCGGCTGCCGCTGCTGTCGGCGTTGGCGCTCGCCGTGGTCGTGGCCCTCGGTTCGCTCGGGCGCGGCGTGAGCGGGCGGGCGCGGCGCCTGTCGTTGATCGAGGCGGGAGCCGGCATGAGTCGCGCGAAAGCCACGCGCTTCCGCGGCCTCTACGCGTCTTCGGCGCGCGAGCGCACCGTGCAAGCCAGCGCGCGCGGCAACGTGCTCGATGTCGCCGGCGATGCCGAGGACACCGGCCGGCGCCTGCTCGTCGATCGCGACGGCGCGCGGCTCACCAGCCTGCGCGGTCGCCCCTGGGAAGTCGTGGTCGTGCAAGAGGAAGGCTTCATGGACCTAGGCGGCGGTGTGAGCCTGCTGCAGGCGCTGGACGGCGGCGTCACCGTCAAAAACCGGCTCGGTCGCGACTTGGTCGGCGTGGTGCTCATGCCCGGCGGCGTGCGCAGCGCGCGTTTTTTCATCCGCATCAAAGACGGCGAGACCGTCGGCGAGGACGCCGGCCAGAAGCTTTCCATCGCGCGCGGCGGCCCTTTCGGTCGATCGAGCCTCAACCTCGAGCTCGGCCGTGACAGGCTCGAGAGCTGCAGCAAGGGCCTCAGCCAAGCCTGGGACGCGATCGAGGGCGCCACGACACACAACATCGACTTCTGGCCCGACGACGTGCCGGTCATGCTCGGTCAGCTCGACGGCGGCGAAGGGAAGCTGAGCGACAGCGGCTTCCCGCTCGAGGTCGACCGCACGCTATTGCGGGTGGTCGGGGTGGGAGGCGTGCCATGAGCGACGTGCCGGCGATTCGCGTACGCCACCTGTCACACCGCTTCGGCGCGCGCGAGGTTTTGCGCGACGTGAGCTTCGACGTCGCCCACGGCGAGATTTTCGGCTTCATCGGCCCGAACGGCGCCGGCAAGACCACCACGATACGCGTCATGGCCACGCTGCTGGAACCGGCCACCGGTCGCGTGGAAATCGACGGCTACGACGTCAGCATCGACCCGGACCGCGTACGCCGCGCCATCGGCTACATGCCGGATCACGCCGGCGTCTACGACCGCATCACGGTGCGCGAATTTTTGGAGTTTTTCGCCGATGCCTACCAGGTGCCGGACGGCGGCGTGGTCGACGTCGTGCTCGAGCTGACCGACCTCCGCAAGCTCGACGACCGGCTGGTGGCGGAGCTGAGCAAGGGCATGAAACAGCGCCTGCAGGTCGCGCGCATCCTGCTTCATGATCCCAAGGTGCTGATCTTGGATGAGCCGGCCAGCGATCTCGATCCGCGGGCGCGCATCGAGCTGCGCGATCTCTTGCTCGAGCTGCGCGAGCTGGGCAAAACCATCTTCCTCTCGAGTCACATCCTCACCGAGCTTTCGGACGTGTGCACTTCCGTCGGCATCCTGGAGCGCGGCCAGCTCGTGGTGGCGGGGCCGATCGCCGCCATTGGCGAAGAGCTGGCGCGGCGCGCGCGCAGCGAAACTGGGCCGAACGCGCAGCAGTCCAGCCCCGGCGCCCTGGCGGAGCCGCTGCTCACGCCGGGCGGTGCCGCCATTCCCGCGACGTCGCGGCGCCGGCTGAAGCTGCGCGTCCTGGGCGATTCGCGCATGGTCGTGCCGCTCTTGGCCGGCGGCACCGGCGTGCACCAAGTCGACCCGGCGCCGGGCGGCCAACTCACCGTCGACTATACGGGCGACGAACGCTTCGTCGCCGACGTCGTTCGACACTTGGTGGGGCAAGGCGTGGGCGTGGTGGGCGTCGAGCCCGAAAGAAACGAGCTCGAGCGCATCTTCCTCGAAGTAACGCGGGGGGATCTGCAATGAGCATCCAATCCGGTACGCCGTCGGTGCCCCCGCTGCCGCCCGGCTCTTCGCTCATGGCGCACGGGCGCGCTCGGCTCGCTCGCCTGACGCGCGATCCCAATCCGGTCTGGATGCGCGAGCTGCGCCAGTCGGCGCGCTTGCAGCGCACGCCGGTCATCTTGATGGCCGTGACCGTAGCGGTGTCGCTCTTGATCTGCTCGGTCGGCGGCATTGCCAGCGTCACGGCCGAACCAGCGCGCGTGGGTGTGGGTATCTTCCACACCTTCTTTTCGCTCGCCTTCGCCCTCGTGACCTGGCTCGGACCTGCGGTCGCGTCGAGCACCATCGCGGGTGAGAAGAACGGCCGCACTTGGGAGGCGCTGGCCCTCACCGGGCTGCCACCAGCGCAGATCGCGCGTGGAAAGTTCCTGGCAGCGTACACGTACATCGGCCTTTACCTGGTCATGCTCGCGCCGGTCGGAGCGCTACCGTTTCTGTTCGGCGGGGTGACGGCGACCGAGGTAATGCTGGCGTTTTTCTGCTGTTTCGTGTTCGCGGCGCTGGCGGTCGCGTTCGGGCTCGCGCTGTCGAGCAAGTTCCAAAGCTCGGCGGCCGCCATCATCGTCACGCTGATCATGGCGCTGACGACCTCGTTCGCGGTCTACCTCGGGCTCGGGGTCGCGGTCTCGATGGCAGTGCACGAGCAATGGCCGGCCGTCGCGCAGGGGCCCCCGGTCTGGCTACCGACGGCTTGGGTGCGAGCCGACCTGGGGCTGCCCTACCTGGCCTTCCTGGTCGTCTTGCCTGCCGTGGCGGTGCTGGTGCCCGCCTGGCTGTTCTACGAGGTCACCGTCGCCAATCTGGCCGGCCCGAGCGACGATCGCTCGAGCCGTTTGCGGGTGTGGAGCATCGTCTCTTCACTCGCCCTCACCGGTTGCTGCGCCATCATCGCCGTCGCTACTCGGCAGGCTGAATGGGCCATGGCGCAGGGCTGCTTCCTGTTCGTCTTCTTCACCTTCGTGGTGTTTTTGGTGGCCGGCGAGCCGCTCGGCCCCTCGCGGCGCGTGCGCGTGGCGTGGGACCGCGCCCAACGCAGCGCGGCCCTGCGCGCATTGGGCCCCGGCGTGGTGCCAGCGACGACTTGGCTTTTGGGGTTGTTACTGGTGGCCTTCGCAGGCTGCATCGGCGTCGGTTTGCTCACCCTGCCGAAGAGCACCGACCGCGAGCTCTTGATCGCGTTCGATGGGCAGCTGCTGGCGTTTTTGGTGTTTTTGTGCGGACTTTCGGCGTTCTTTCGCACGCGCTCTGAGGGCGCCACGGCCCCGCGCGTGCTGCTCGTGGTGAGCATCTTGGCGTTGACGATCGGCCCCTGGATCGTGATGGCGATCGCGGGGGTGGTGACCCGTTCGAGTGACGACGCGATGGCCCTGGCAGCGCCGTCCCCCACCTATGCCTTCGTGCTGGCCGACGCGATCGCTCGCAGCGCTCCCAACCTGTCCGGCCTGCTCTTGCCCGGCATGGCCTGCTCGGCCGGCTACGCCCTGTTCGGGGTGGGCCTCTTGGCGATGGCGGCGGGGCGTGCCCACAGCCGCCTGGACCAAGAGCGCGCGCGCCTAACCCAGCTGGAGGCCATGCTGGACGCCGAGTTGCAGGCCGAGGACGCCGCCACGACGGCCGCCCAAGCCAGCCCTGACGAGCCCCAGGACCCCGCCGCGCCATGAGCGGCCAGGGTCTGCTCGACCCGGACTTCATGCGTGAGCTCAGCCTGCTGCGGCGGCGGCTCAAGGTCGACGTCCGCTCGGGGGGCCAGGGGGAGCACGTGGCGCGCCGGCGCGGCGGCAGCGCCGAGTTTCAGGAGCATCGCCCCTACGCGCCGGGCGACGACTTGCGGCGCATCGATTGGCTGGCGTTCGCGCGCAGCGGCGTACCGGTGGTCAAAACCTTCCGCGCCGAAGAAGACGTCGTGGTGCGCATCCTAGTCGACGCCTCCGCCTCGCTCGACTTCGGAAATCCCAGAAAAATAGAGGTGGTACGGCGTATTGCGGCGGCTCTCGCTTACCTCGCGCTCGCCGACTCCGAGCGCGTGCAGCTGCTGGTCACCGGTGGTCCTGACACGCGTGGCCTGGCCGCGGTGAGTGAACCGGGGCGCGGACGCGGCGCGCTGCATCGCGTGCTCGCAGACCTGTCACATATCGAAGCTCGGGGTCCAGCGTCATTGCCGGCGGCGCTGCGCCGGGTAGCGGAGCGCGCGCTGCGGCCGGGCCTGCTCGTGGTCCTAAGCGATTTTTTCGACGCTGGCCCGGTCGCGGAAGAGCTTTCGCGGCTCAGGGCCCAAGGCCACGCCCTGAGCTTGGTGCAGGTGCTAAGCCGGATGGAGCTCGAGCCAGAGTTCGAGGGCGACCTGGGCCTTTTGGACTCGGAGACCCAAGCCGAGGTCGAAGTGACCATGGACGCGCGGGCCATCGAGGCCTACCTGGCCCGCCTGGCAGGCCTCGTCGAAGAATTGCGAGGCACTGCGCGCCGGCTCGGCGGACGCTACGTGCGCGTGCTCACCGATGAGCCGCTGGAGGCGCCGGTACGGCGCATCGTTTTGGGAAACGGCGGGGACTGACTTTCAGTCGTCAGTGGTCAGTTGTCAGCCGTCGGCCGTCAGTTGCGAGAGCCTCGTTGCGGGTGGTGGCGTTGACCTTCATTCGCTGAGGCAACGCGCCTTTCCCGAACCCTCAAAAATCTCCCCGCCTCCCCGCCTCCTTATTTTCTCGTCGCTCGTGTTTTTGAGCGAAAACGCCGATCAAACGCACAAAATACAGAGAGCGCGAGCACCGTTGCTTTGACGCCCCGGTACTCGCGCTCATCCGGAAGCCTTACGCCTTCTTGGCCTTGCGCTTGGCCTTCTTCTTCGCCTTCTTGGCAGGCATGGCGGGCATGGCGGGCATTGCTGCTGCCTTGCTCTTCGCCTTCTTGCGCGACTTCTTGCGCGCCTTCTTTGCCGGGGCTGCTGCCACCGGTGCTGCCTTCTTCGATGCTTTCTTCTTACGTCCGGCCATTGTCCGTCCTCTTGTGATTAACGGAGCACGACCAAAGCGCGCTCGCGTTGAGTGACACTCTGCATGGACTTCATAGCGCTCGTCAAGTCGCGCGAGTGATAGATGTAGGTCGTGGCTGCCACTGAACTTGCGGGTGACCTCGCACGTGACCTGACGCGCGCGACGCTCGAGGTCTACGAACGCTACGCCGTCGAGGTCGTGGAGCGCTTCGGATTCTGCCCGTGGGCGCGCTCGTCACGCGAGTCGGGTCGAGTCGTTTTGCGCGTCGTTTTCAGCGCAGATCCGGATGATTTCGACGCCTCGCTCGGCGAGCTCGAGCGCATGGCGGAGCCGACCGACATCGCGCTCTTCATCTACCCGCTGCTCGACCTCGACCGGCTGGGTTTCGAAGACTACGCGCGACGCTTGCGCACACGCGCCGAAGCGAGTCAGCCCAAGCTCGATGCGTACGCGATGGCCGCCTTCCACCCGTCTGCCAACGTCGATCTGAGCCACCCTGACCGCCTGGTGCCGTACATCCGCAGAAGCCCTGATCCAACCCTGCAATTGGTGCGAAAGAGCGCACTTTCTGCGATCAAAGGCCTCACGTATGGCACCGCCTTTTTAGACGTCTCGGCGCTGTCGCTCGCGGCGCTCACGGCGCTCGCCGACCCGGCGCCCAAGGCCGTGCGCGAGCGCATCGCCGAGCAGAACCTTGCAACCGTGCGAGCCCTCGGCCCCGCCGCCATCGACGCCACCTTGACCGACATCGCTCACCAGCGGGAGGCCTCGCACCAGAGGCTGTTCTCTCTGTACGGTCAACGCGGACCCCGCCGCACCGATCCAGGCTAGACTCGCAGCCGTGCCCGGGACCACGTCGACGCCAGCGCAGGCCCGCCCGCCAAGCCAGCTTCCTGGCGAAGTTCTCGCGAGCACCGGATCTGCACTTCGGTGGCTACGTGAGCGCCGGAGCGCAGCGAGAACCCAGCCAGGGAGCGGGATCGGCGGGCGTCGCCACCCGTTGACATGAGGGAGATGCCCACGTTCGGGAACCCACAGGGCTTGTGGCTGCTCAGCCTGCTCGCCCCCCTGATCGCCCTCTACGTGCTCAAGGTTCGGCGCCAGCGCGTAACAGTAGCCTCAACCTGGCTGTGGCAGGCAGCGGCGCGCGACATGCTCGCCAAGAGCCCCTGGCAGCGCTTGCGGGGGCGGCTCCTGCTGCTGGTCGAGGCACTTGCCCTGCTGGCGCTCGGGCTTGCGCTCGGGCGGCCGGCGCTGTCGGGTGCACGCATCGATTCTGAGCACCTGGCGCTGGTGCTCGACGCGAGCGCCTCGATGCAGGCCGACGCGGGGGGCGAGCCCCGCTTCACGGCCGCCAGGGCGGCGGCGGCGCGGGTGCTTTCGGCACTGCCTCCGGGCGCAGATGTCTTGCTGATCGAGGCGGGTAGCGAGCCACGCTTGGTCGGCCCCGCAGATCGCGATTTGGCCCGGGTGCGCACGCGGCTCATGGCGCTTTCGGCGCTGGGCGTGGAGGGGCATCTGGACCGCGGCGTCGCGCTCGCCAGTGAGCAACTAGCGCAGCGCGCGGGCAGCCGGCGTATCGTCGTGATCAGCGACGACGGCGGGCTTTCGGTGCCATTGCCGCGGACCCGCGTGCCGCTCAGCGTGGTGAAAGTGGGCACCCCTGTCGACAACGCCGCCATCGTCCGCGTCGACGTGGGTCGCGCCCAGGGCGGCGGCAGCTCACCCAGCGACCGCGTGGAAGTCTTTACGGAAGTGGCAAGCTTCGCCAAGGCGCCGCGCGACGTCTTCGTCACCCTCAAGCAGCGCAGCTCGCCCACCGTCCTTGCATCGCGCAAGCTGCGCCTCGAGCCCGGTCAGAAAGCACCGGTCGTGCTCGGGTTCGAGGCCGCGCCCGGCGACGCCGGCACGGGTCTGGTCGTAGAGCTCTCACCCCACGATGCCCTTCCGGTCGACGACGTGGCATTCGGCCGCGTCCCGCCCAGCCGCAAGCTGACCGCCATCACCTCACCCGCTCACCAGAGCCCGTGGTTCGAACGCGCGCTCTTGGCAGATCCGGACTTGGAGCTGCTCGGAGTGCCACTCGCGGAGCTCAACACGAGCTCCATCGGCGCGGACGCGCTGGTCGTCATTTCTGGCGCCTGTCCGGCCGAGCTCCCGGGCGCCGATTTCGTGATCCTGAACCCGCCGGCGGGGGCGTGTCACAACGCGGTCGTCGGCAACTTGCTCACGGCACCGGTGGTCACCTCGTGGGACCGCACGGACCCGCGGCTGCGCTTCATCACGCTCGACGGCGTCGCGATCGCACAAGCGCGCGCGGTCGACCCGCCTTCAGCCCAAAGCCTGCTCGTAAAAAGCCGCGAAGGCGCGCTGATCGTCGACATTTCGGAGGCAGGCCGCACCGGCACGCTGGTCGGCTTCGACGTCGGCGAGAGCAATTGGCCACTGCGCGCGTCCTTCGTGCTGTTCGTGAGGAACGTCGCCGAAATCGCCCGCGCGCATCGCCAAAGTCACGTCGTGGGCCCGGCCAGGAGCGGGTCGCCGCTGCGCGTTCGCGTGCCCGGTACGCTATCGCAGGTCACGCTCACCGACCCCGCCGGCGTCGAGAGTCAGGTCGAAGCACGCAGCGGCATCGCCGTCATACCCCACCCGAATCAGCCCGGCTTCTACCTCATCAGCTACGCCGGACCGCAGCCCGGGGTCGCGCTATCGGTGGTCAACCTGACGAGCTCCCTGGAGAGTGATTTGCTCGCAGCCCCCGCGGGTAGCTCCGCAGTCAGCGCCGGAGCCCCCGCCCCCAGCCGGTCACCGGTCACCGAGTCACCGGGAGACTGGGGCTTCTTGGCAGCGGCCGTGGCGCTCCTCGCCATCGTGGTACAGGTCGTCTGGCTGACGCGGAAGCCGGGTCGAGTCGAGACGGGTCGAATTCGTCCGCTGCGCCCTGAACGCCGAGGGGCAGCATGAGGCCGCTGCTTTGGGTGCTGCGCGCCGTCGGGCTCTTGCCAGCGCTGATGTTCGCGCTCGAGTGGTTCGGCGTCGAGATTCCCTACCTGCGCCTGTCTCGGCCGATCTTGGCACTGCCGATGGCCGTGCTGCTGCTTTGGCTCACGCTGCGCCTGGCGCGGCTGCGCGAGCGACGAACCTGGGGTCGGGCGCTTTGGATGGCTTTCCTGACCGGCGGCGCCGGCACCGCCTGCGCCTTTGCCGTCGTGGGGCTGGAGCTGGGACACAAGCTCGATCGGCTGACGGTAGTGGTTGCCATCGACCGCAGCCGCAGCATCGACCTCGTGCCTGGCGCGGAGTCGCGCATCAACCAGGAGCTGCAAGTCGCCGAGCAGGGCATGCGTGACGGCGATCGCATCGGCAGCCTGGCGTTTGCCGCCGACGCCATGGTGGAAGATCCGTTGCGCGAACGCGGCCACCTGCCCGCCCCCCAACGCGCCGAGCTCGCTCGGGACGGCACCGACCTGGGCGCCGCCATTCGTCGAGGTCTCGCGGAGGTGCCGCCCGACTCGGCCGCGCGCATCGTGCTGCTGAGCGACGGCGTCTCCACGCGCGGTGACGCCCTGGGCGAGGCCGCGTTGGCGGCGGCAGCCGGCGTGCGCGTCGACGTCGTGCCGCTCGACCAGCGCAAGCTCGAAGACATCCGGCTGGTCGCGGTTTCGGCTGGCGGGCGCGCCAGCGAAGGTGAAGCCATCGATCTGCGCGTGGTAACCTCGTCTGCCCACGACGCCGACGTGCAGCTGCGCGTGTACCGCGACGGCCAGCTCGTGCGCGAGGGCGACGTGAGCATCGCTGCCGGTGAAGACGTCGTGCACCTGCGTGAAGTGGCTTCGGAACCGGGCCTGCACCGCTACGACGTGGAGCTCTCGGCCAAGGACCAACACCAAGACGAAGCCGCCGAGGACAACCGCGGCTCCTCCTTCGTGCGCGTCAGCGGTGAAGCCAGCGCGCTCGTGCTGGAACGCGACAAACCGCTTTCGGCCCCGCTGGTGCACGCGCTCGAGAGCGCCGCCTTCAAAGTGCACAGCGGCGACGCCACGCAAGTTCCCGCGGACGCCGCCGGCTTCGCCGTCTACGATCTGGTCGTCCTTTCGGATATCAGCGCCGTGGACCTGGCGCCCGAACAGCTCGCGGCGCTGGCCTCGTACGTGCGTGATCTGGGTGGAGGCCTCTTGCTGATGGGCGGAGATCGCTCGCTCGGTCCGGGCGGCTACGGCAAAACGCCGATCGAAGACATCAGCCCGGTGTCGTTCGACGTGAAGCAAGAGCGGCGCCGGGCGAGCTTGGCCGAGGTGATCGCCGTCGACTACTCGGGCTCGATGGGCGCGTCCGTCGGCTCGCAGACCAAGCTCGACTTGGCCAACGAAGCCGCAGTGCGCTCGATGGACCTGCTCGGCGCGGGCGATCGCCTGGGCGTCATGCATGTCGACACCGCCGTGCAATGGACCATCCCGCTCGGCGAGATCAAAGACAAAGCCGCGATGGCCAAGGCCGTGCGGGCCGTCGGAGTCGGCGGCGGCGGCATCTACGTCGATGTGTCACTGCAAGCCGGCTACGCGGCGCTCGCCAAAGAATCGGTGCAGCTGAAGCACCTGCTGCTGTTCGCCGACGGTTCTGACGCCGAAGAGCGCACGCGCGCCTTCACGCTGGTGAGCGGCGCGAAGGCGCGCGGCATCACCACCAGTGTCGTCGCGCTGGGCAAGGGCCCCGACGTGGCCGATCTCGAGCGCATGAGCAAGCTCGGTGACGGGCGCTTTTACCTGATTGAAGACGCCACGCGCCTGCCCGCCGTGTTCGCGCAAGAAACCGTGCTGGCCGCACGCAGCTCGATCAACGAAGTGCCGTTCCGCCCTGCGCCGGCCGCCCAAAGCCCGGTGCTGCGCGGCGTCGACCTGGCTGAAGCGCCGAACCTCACCGGCTACGTCGTGACGATTCCGAAGGGGCGCGCGCAGGTCACGCTCACCGGCCCCGAGAGCGACCCGCTGCTCGCCAGCTGGTCCGTCGGCGTCGGGCGCTGCGCCGTGTTCACCAGCGACTACAAAGACCGCTGGGGCCGGGCCTGGACCGGCTGGAGTGGCGCAGAGCGGCTTTTCGGTCAGCTCGGCCGCGACCTGGCCCGCCACGCCGAGAATCCGCGCGTGCGCCTGGAGGCGGACACGACCGGCGGCGAGCTACGGCTGCGCGCCAGCGTGACCGACGAGCACGGACGCAGCGAAAGCCTGCGGCGACTGGTGGCCAAGGTCACGGCGCCGGACGGCTCATCCTCCAGCCTGCCGCTCGACGCGGTGGGCGCCGGGCTGTACGGCGCCACGGTGCCGGCAACGCGCCCCGGCGCCTATGTCGCGACGCTGATCGACGAGCAAACGCAGTCACTCGAAGCCACCGCGGGCGCCGTGCTCACGCTCGGCGACGAGCTGCGCCCCACCGGCACCGACCGCGGCCTCTTGCGCCGCATCGCCGAGCAAAGCGGCGGCAAGACGCGCGACACGCTGGCTGGCATTTTTTTGGATCGCGACGCAGAGCGCTTCGCTTACACGTCGCTCGCGCCGTGGCTGCTCTGCATCGCGGCCTTCGGCCTGCTGCTGGCGGTGGCGGCGCGGCGCCTGAGCGCACCCGAATGGCTCGAGCACGCCTGGGCCGACCTGCGCGCGCCTCGCGCCGCCGCGGTGGCGTCGCCGGCGCCCGAGCCCCGCGCGGCCCCGAGCAGCGCGGTCGGCGCGCTGAAACGCGTGCGCCGTCGCAAGGCCACCAGCGCGAACGACGAGCCGCCGCCGAGCGTGCCGCGGTTCTCGCGCCCGCCGCCCGCAGCGGCTCCAGCAGCAGAGCCCGGGCAGGTGCGCTTGAAGCGCCAGCAGCCAGTCCCGCCCTCTACCCCGACGACAGCGAGCGCACGACCGGCGACGGCCGCCGAGATCTTGCTGGCGCGGCGCCGGGGTCGCAAACCCTGACCCCGCGCGCCCGGCTATTCCCAGTAAACTTCGAGCCGGGGCTGGCTGCCGCCGGCAGCGCCAGTCTCGAGCAGCAGCGGCGCGCCTGGCTGTGGCTCGGCCCGTAGCTGCAGGCGGAGCGCCTGTCCGGGCTTGTTCTGCGCGCGCAAAATCGCAGTGACGTCCAGTCGCTGTGCCGTTGGCTGGGCGACCAGGCGCGCCGCCAACCGCGGAGCCTCCGGCTGCGGCTGCTCGGACCACGCTCTGAGCTCGCCGCGGGCGGCATCGGACCCCGCAAGCTCGACCTCGACCTGATCACCCGAAGTGCCCGAGGCGGTCAGCAGCAGCTCTCCGCGCAGCATGCGACGCGTCTCTTTGAGCTCGTCGAACTCGAAGTACAGCAGCACGCGCCCCGCTGCCTTGCCGCCCAGCGCGATCGCGCTCGGCAGGGCTCCGCTCGGTCTTCCGGAACTGACCCACCCAAAGCGCAAAGGCAGCAGCAACGTGCGCCCGCTCAGCTCCGAGACAGCGCTCGGCGGGGCCGGCTGCGACCCGCAGCCAAACGCCGACCCGGCCAGCATGCTTGCGAGCCAAAGCCCCACGACACCCGAGCGCCGGCCGAGCGGCATCAGGGCACGTGGTGCATCCAGCCGTGTTGGTCGGGGCTCTGGCCGTACTGAATGGCCAGCAGGCTCTCGCGCAGCTTGCGCGCGTGGGGCCCGAATTCGCCGCCGTTGATCGCCCACTTGCCGCCGTCGAACTTCACTTCACCCACCGGGGTGATGACCGCCGCGGTGCCGCACGCGAAGACTTCGACGAGCGAGCCGTTTTTCAGGCCCTGCTCCCAGTCTTGTACGCTGATCATGCGCTCCTCGACGCCGTAGCCCAGGTCAGCGCCCAGCTGGAGCAAGCTGTCGCGCGTCACTCCCGCCAGCAGCGTGCCGGTCAGCTGCGGCGTCACGAGCTTGTGCCCCGCGCCGTCTTTGTAGACGAAGAACAGGTTCATGCCGCCCATCTCTTCGATCCACTTGCGCTCGACGGCGTCGAGCCAAATCACCTGCGCGCAGCCTTCGTCGATGGCCTTTTGCTGCGCGACGAGGCTCGCGGCGTAGTTACCGGCGCACTTGGCTG
>Ga0307508_10001676_pt1 | contig 24605 bp, 15 predicted proteins | sample 9_EM_MG_FD_203089 | JGI IMG/M metagenome (GOLD analysis project Ga0307508, IMG submission 203089) | Populus trichocarpa ectomycorrhiza microbial communities from riparian zone in the Pacific Northwest, United States - 9_EM | ecosystem: Host-associated > Plants > Roots > Unclassified | place... | reverse complement strand
GTGAAGACGTCCGAGGTGACGGTGGTGTGGGCCGACTTCGGCGGGGTGCTGACCCCGCCGGTCGACGACGCGCTGCGGCAGGTGGCCGACGCGGCCGGAATCCCGGTGCACGAGCTGCTGGCCGGAATTCGACGGTTGGCCGCCCGGGAAGGTACGGACCTGCTGGAGCCGCTGGAGCGCGGGCTGATCTCGCAGCGGGAGTGGGGGCGGCGGCTCACCGCCGAGCTGGCCCCGGCGTATGTGCCCCGCGTCGATCTGGGCGATTTCGGCGACTACTGGTACGCGGGCCGACCGCTCAACCGGGAGCTCCACGACGCGCTGGTGGCCCTGCGCGGACGGGGGTTCCGGCTGGGCATGCTGACCAACAGCGTGCACGAGTGGGAGGTCCACCGCAGTGCGATGATCCCTGATCAGACCGTGTTCGACCGGGTGATCAAGTCGCATGAGACGGGGCTGCGCAAACCGGAGCCGGAGATCTACCGGCTCGCCGAGGAGGCGTTCGGCGCCACCCCGCGGGAGTGTCTGCTGATCGACGACACGGAGGTGAACTGCTCCGCCGCCGAAGCGCGCGGCTGGCGGGCCGTCCGGCACCGGGACAACGCGAGCACGCTGGCGGCGCTGGGCGCGCTGCTCGGCGGCCGGGAGCGCTGACCCGGTCAACCCCATGCCAGGTCGCCCGGATACCGCCAGGTGTGATTCACCGCAGGTTCGTCCAGGACCATCAGCATGTCGGCCATACCTTGCGTGCGGAGGCCGCGATGGAATTCAGACACCTGGTGTCCTTCCTGGCGATTACTGAGGAGTTGCATTTCGGGCGTGCGGCAGCGAAGTTGCACCTCACCCAACCCTCGCTGAGCCAGCAGCTGCAGCGACTGGAGAAGTCCCTTGGCGTCGAGCTGGTCGCCCGGACGTCGCACGAGGTGCGGCTGACCGAGGCGGGGCGGGCGTTCGAGGTCCAGGCCCGGACGATCGTCGCCCAGGTCGACAAGGCGACCCACACGGCCCGGGAGGCGGCGGCCGGGCGGACCGGCTCGATCAACATCGGCTACAACTTCCCGGCCGGTCAGCATGTCCTGCCCACGACGCTGGCCAGGATGAGCGCCGAGTTCCCCGATGTCACCGTCGGCCTGTGCGAGAAGCGGACCGGGCCGCAGCTGCGCGCCCTGGCGTCGGGCGACCTGGATGTGGCGCTGGTGTACGGACACCCGGTCACCTCCGAGTTCCGCTACCGGCGGCTGCTGCAGGTGCCGCTGGTCGCGGTGGTCGGCCAGGGGCACCGGTGGGCCGGGCGGCCGGGGGTGCCGTTCGCCGAAGTGGCGCACCACGCGTGCATCCTCTTCGCCCGCGACCAGTGTCCGGCGATGTACGACGCGATCCTGGCGGCGGCGCAGCGCTGCGGGATCACCCTCAACGTCGCGCACACCCTCAACGACCCCGGCGCGACCGCCATCGTGGTGTCCATCAAACCGCTGGTGGGTTTCGCCTCGATGTCGCGTGGGCTGTCGGTGGGTTCGGGCACCGGCGGTATCCGTCCGGCGGTGGTCCAGCTCTACGACCCGGTGCCGTTGATCGATCTGTGCGCGGTGTGGCGTGCCTCGGACGACAACCCGCTGGTCGAGGGGTTCCTGGACTCCCTTGAGGCGGTCCGGCCGTTCGACGCCCCGGGGCTGGTGCGCGGTGAACCCAAGCTGCTGCGATAGGAAAACTCAACTGCCCGTTCAGAAAATACGCGTTGCCGACTTTCGGCGGGCCATCGAGAATTATTTCACGTGACGACAATTTCGCATTCCAGGAATGGTCTCGACCTCCCCGACGAACACGGCCTGTTCCACGTTCTGGACAGCGCTGCCGCCACCGACCCGGATCGTATCGCGCTGGTCCGCAAGTACGAAACCGGATGGCAGGACATCAGTATCCGGGACTTCACCGAGCAGGTGAATTCGGCGGCCCGGGCGCTGCTCGCGCAGGGTGTACGTTTCGGTGACCGCGTCGCGATACTCGGCCGTAACCGCTACGAGTGGGTGCTCGCCGACTTCGCCGTCCTCAGCATCGGCGCGGTCACCGTCCCCGTCTACCCCACCGCCTCCGGGCATCAGATCCGCCATGTGCTCACCGACTCGGGCGCGTCCTGGGCGTTCGCCGAAACCCCCGAGGACCGGGAGCGGCTGGAGGCGGCCGGGGCCGAGGGGGTGTGGCTGCTGGCCGAGGTGGGCCAGTGGAAGGTGACCGGCCGCGAGGAGGAGCTGCGGGAGCGGCGCCGTCAGGTCACCGCCGACGATCTGGCGACGATCGTCTACACCAGCGGCACCACCGGCCTGCCCAAGGGCTGCGTGCTCACCCACCGCAACATGTACGCGTCCTCGGCCAACACGGTGGAACAGACCGGCTGGCTGTTCCGGCGCGCGGCGGAGGACCCGTCGGCCGGGCAGGCGGTCACGCTGCTCGCCCTGCCGCTGTCCCATGTCTTCGGCCGCACCCTGCTGCTGTCCTGCCTGTGCGGCGGCACCCGGACCGCCCTGGTGCCCGGCATCCCTGAGCTGCTGGCCGAACTCCCGGTCTTCCGGCCGACGTTCCTCGCCCTGGTGCCGTACGCGCTGGAGAAGATCCGCAAGCGCAGCCGCGCCCTCGTCGACCCGGCGGCGGAGGAGACCGCCATCGCGGTGGGCCTTGCGGAGGCCCGCGGCGAGGCCGTCGACCCCGGCCTGGCCATGACGTACCAGGCCCTGGACCAGGACGTGTACGAACGGCTGCGGGAGAGCTTCGGCGGCCGCTTCCGGTATGTGATCGCGGGCGGGGCGTCGCTGGACGAGACCACCGCGGCCTTCTACGCCGGGGTCGGCATCACCATCCTCAACTGCTACGGGCTGACCGAGGCGGCGACCGCGGTCACCGTCAACGCGCCGGACACCAACCGGATGGGCACGGTCGGTCGGCCGATCCCGGGCACCACCGTAGGGATAGCCGAGGACGGCGAGGTACTGGTGCGCGGCGCCAATGTCTCGCCCGGCTACTGGCCGAAGGGCCGCAAGCGGGCGGGCTCCACAGGCGGCGGCGCCGAGCAGCCGTGGCTGCACACCGGCGACCTGGGACGGCTGGACGACGACGGCTATCTGGTCATCACCGGGCGGGCCAAGGAAATCCTGGTGACCAGCGGCGGCAAGAACGTCTCCCCCACCCCGCTGGAGGACCGCGTCCGGCTGCACCCGCTGGTGAGCAACTGCATGGTCATCGGCGAGGGCCGCAGTTACGTCACCGCGCTGATCACCGTGGACGCGGCGGCGCTCGCGAAGTGGAGCGCCGACCGGGAGCCCGCGCCCGACGGCACCGGATGGACCGGGCACCCCGCGCTGCTCGCCGAGATCGAGACGGCCGTGGCCGACGCCAACTCCCTGGTGTCCCGGGCCGAGTCGATCCGGCGCTTCCAGGTGGTCGAGGGCGACTTCACTGTGGAGTCGGGACTGCTGACGCCGTCGATGAAACTGCGCCGGGCGGCCATCGAGAAAGCCTTCGCCGACGATGTCGAGGCGCTCTACCGAGCGGTACACCAGAGCTGAACCGACCGCCGGGTGAACCGCGCCGCAACAATGTCCCCCGTAATGCGACGCATTCATTTCCCGGGCGTTTCCTATTCTTCTCTCCACCCCGTCTTCATTGCTCCGGCTAATCGAATGATGGGTTCCCGCTGTTGACGTTGACTGCCTTTTCCGGCAGTCGACAGAATCGCTTGTGTCGACATCACCACTGGAGCGATCTCATATGTATGACGTCATTGTTGTGGGTGCGCGCTGTGCCGGTTCGCCGCTGGCCATGCTGCTCGCCCGGCAGGGTCACCGGGTCCTGGTGCTGGAGCGGTCCACGTTCCCCAGCGACACCGTCTCCACCCACTACATCCACCAGGCGGGGCTGTCCCGGCTCCAGGCGTGGGGGCTGCTCGACCGCGTCATCGCCAGCGGGGTTCCGCCGATCCGGCAGCTCAACTTCTCGTACACCGGCATCGACATCGCCGGGTTCGCCGACCCGATCGACGGCATCGACGCCGTGTACTGCCCGCGCCGCACGGTGCTGGACGCCATCCTCGTCGACGCCGCCCGGGAGGCGGGCGCCGAGGTGATCGAGGGGTTCACGGTCACCGATGTGCTGTTCGACGGCGACCGGGTGACCGGGGTCAAGGGCCGCGAGGGCGAGGGCCCGGAGCGCGAGTTCCGCGCCACCGTCACGGTCGGTGCCGACGGCCGCAACTCGGTGGTCGCGGACAAGGTGGGCGCCGAGATCTACCGCAGCGTCCCGGCCGCCTGCTTCGTCTACTACTCGTACTACGACGGCCTGGACTGGGGCATGCACCACCGCACCGCCTTCGGCCAGCAGCAGATCGGCACCTGGCCCACCAACGACGGGCAGAACCTGCTGGCCGTCATGCGCAGGAACGAGCGGTTCGGCGCGTTCCGGCGCGATGTCGAGGGCAGCTTCCAGGAGGTGTACGACCAGGTCGCCCCCGACCTCGGCGAGGAGCTGCGGGACAGCGGGGTGCGCACCGAGAACTTCCGTCCGATGCGCTACCCGGACAACTACTACCGCACCTCCCACGGTCCGGGCTGGGCGCTGGTCGGCGACGCCGGTTACCACAAGGACCCGTTCACCGGCTGGGGCATCACCGACGCCTTCAAGTACGGCGAACTCCTCGCCGAGCAGCTGCACCTCGGGCTGTCCGGGCAGAGCCCGATGGACGCCGCGCTGGCGGAGTACGTCAAGCTGCGCGACGAGCAGAGCAACGGCACCTTCGAGCTCACGTGCAGCCTGGCCGAGCTGTCCCTGACCCCGTACTACGACTCGGTGTTCCGCGCGGCCAGCCAGAGCCCCTCGTACACCGCGAAGTTCTTCGGCCTCATCGCGGGCGGCATCCACGGCGACGAGTTCTTCGCGCCCCAGGCCCTCGAAGCGCTCTACGAGGAAGTCGGCTTCCCGCAGGACAAGCGCCTGCTCACCCAGGCCTGACCACACCCCGACCCCGGCCGGACCGCCGGCCGGAATGACCGAGAGGACATCCCCGTGCCGACGATCCGGCTCACCGTGCTCGGCGACAGTTTTGTGGAGGGCAGGGGCGACCCCACGCCCGGTGACGGCTTCCGCGGCTGGGTCTCCCGGTTCGCCGGCGGGCTCCACCTGCCGCGGAAGACCGTGCTGAACCTCGGTGTGCACGGCGCCACCACCCAGGCGGTGGTGGACGGCCAGCTGCGCCGCGCGCTGGTCAACAAGGCCCCGCTGACCGGCGTCGTCGTCGGGGTCAACGACCTCATCGGCGACTACGACCGGATGCGCTTCCGGCGCAATCTGCACACCATCTTCAGCTCACTGGCGGGCGCCGACACCACCGTCCTGACCGCGAGCTACCCCGACATCCCCGGCAACCTGCCGCTCCCCGACCGCTTCCGCGCCCAGATGCGCGAGCGCTTCGCCGAGGCGAACGCGGCACTCTACGACATCACACGCGCCACCGGCACGCTCTGCCTGGACATCGGCAGGCTGCCGGAGTGGCGCAACCCGGCGCTCTGGTCCGAGGACGGTCTGCACCCCAGCCCGCTCGGCCACCAGCGGTTCGCCGACTCCATGGCCGAACTGTTCTCCCGCACCACCGGCATGACCGGCCTGAACGCCGCCTGACCGTGGCCCCACCCAGTGAGTTTCCCGCCAGCTTCCCGGCAGTGAGTTTTCCGGCAGTGAGTTTCTCGGAAGGAAAGACATGAGCGAGGAGTTGGCCGACCGCAGGCTGGCCCGCACCCCGATCGCCATCGTCGGCACATCGGGGCTGTTCCCGATGGCCCGCAACCACCGCGAGTACTGGCAGAACGTCGTGGACGGGACCGACTGCACCCAGGAGGTGCCCGAGTCCCGCTGGCGTCTCGACGACTACTACGACGCCGACCCGGACGCCCCGGACAAGACCTACTCGCGGCGTGGCGCGTTCCTGCCCGATGTGGACTTCAACCCGCTGGAGTTCGGGCTGCCGCCCAACCAGCTCGAAGTCACCAGCACCATGCAGACCCTCAGCCTCGGCGTGGCCCGCGACCTGCTGCACGACGCGGGCGCCCCCGAGTCCACCTGGTACGACGCCAACCGCACCGGTGTGGTGCTGGGCACCACGGGCCCGGTGCCGCTGATGCACCCGCTCGCCGCCCGGCTCTCCACCCCCGTGCTCAAGGAGGTGGTGCGCAGCTGCGGGCTGACCGCTAAGGACGCCGCCGAGATCTCCGAGAAGTACGTCAAGGCGTTCGCGCCGTGGCAGGAGAACTCCTTCCCCGGTCTGCTGGCGAACGTGGTCGCGGGCCGGGTGGCCAACCGGCTGGGCCTCGGCGGTATGAACACCACCGTCGACGCGGCCTGCGCCGCCTCGCTGTCCGCGATCCGGCTGGCGGTGGCCGAACTCGTCGACGGCCGCGCCGACATGATGCTCACCGGCGGTGTGGACACCGAGAACACCATCTTCATCTACATGTGCTTCTCCAAGGTCGGGGCGCTGTCGAAGACGGACACCATCAGCCCGTTCTCCGACGCCGCGGACGGCACCCTGCTCGGCGAGGGCATCGGCATGGTCGCCCTGCGCCGCCTGGACGACGCGCTGCGCGACGGCAACCGGATCTACGCGGTGATCCGCGGCATCGGCTCCTCCAGCGACGGCCGCTCCAAGAGCATCTACGCCCCGCGCGCCGAGGGCCAGCGGGTCGCGCTGGACCGCGCGTACGCCGACGCGGAGGTCTCCCCCGCCACCGTCGAGCTGTTCGAGGCGCACGCCACCGGAACGTCCGTCGGTGACCGCACCGAACTCAGCGCCCTGGGCGACCTGCTGCGCGACGCCTCCGACGAACCGCACTTCGCCGCGCTGGGCAGTGTGAAGTCGCAGATCGGCCACACCAAGGGCGCGGCCGGTACGGCCAGCCTGATGAAGCTCGCGTTCGCGCTGCACAACAAGGTGCTCCCGAGCACCATCAACGTGGACGCGCCGAACGCCGCCATCGACTTCCCCGACGCCCCCTTCTACGTCAACGTCAAGACGCGGCCGTGGATTCGCGACCCGCACCGGCCCCTGCGCCGGGCCGGAGTCTCCGCGATGGGCTTCGGCGGCACCAACTTCCACATCGTGCTGGAGGAGCGGGAGTCGGACCCGGCGGAGCGGCGCGTCCCCCACCGCACCGCCCAGGCCCACCTGTGGCACGCGCCCGATCCGGCGGCCCTCCTGGACCTGCTGCGGTCCGGCGCGCCCGCCTCGGACGCCGGGGACATCCCCGACGACCACGCCCGGGTCGGCTTCGCCGCCTCGGACGACGAGACCGCCGCCGACCTGCGCGAACTCGCCGTCCAGCAGCTGGCGGCCGATCAGAGCGCGGATGACTGGACGCATCCGCGCGGCGTGTACTTCCGCCGCCGGGCCGCCGAGAACCTCAAGGTCGGCGCGCTGTTCGCCGGGCAGGGCAGCCAGTACCTCGACATGGGCCTGGACGCGGCGCTGAACGTGCCCGTCGTCACCGCCGCCTTCGACGAGGCCAACGGACACTTCTCCGGTGCCGCCACCCGGCTCGGCAAGGTCGTCTTCCCCCCGCCGGTGTTCCACCCGGAGCAGCGCCAGGAGCAGGAGGCGGCGCTGCGCCGCACCGAGCACGCGCAGCCCGCGATCGGCGCGCTGTCGGTCGGCCAGTTCCGCTACCTCGGCGAGCTCGGGCTGTCCTGCGCGGCGCTGGCCGGGCACAGCTTCGGCGAGCTGACCGCGCTGTGGGCCGCCGGTTCGCTCTCCGACGAGGACTACTTCACCCTCGCCCGGGCGCGCGGTGAGGCCATGGCCCCCACCGGCGACGGGGACACCGGCACGATGGCGGCCGTACAGGTCGGCGAGGAGCGGGTCACCGAACTCCTCGCGGACTTCCCCGACGTGGTGATCTGCAACCTCAACGCCCCCGACCAGGTGGTCGTCGGCGGCCCGACAAGGGACGTCGAACGGCTCACCGAGGTGTGCGCGGAGCAGGAGATCAACGCGCGGCTGCTGCCGGTCTCCGCGGCCTTCCACACCCGCTACGTGGACCACGCGGTGGACGCGTTCCGCCCGGCGGTCGAGGCCGCCCGGGTCGGGGAGCCCACCGTTCCGGTGCACGCCAACACCCCCGGCGCCACATACGGGGCCGACGCCGACGCCAACGGGCAGACCCTGGTACGCCAGCTCCTGGAGCCGGTGGACTTCGTGGCCGCGCTGCGGTCGATGCGCGAGTCCGGGGTGAATGTGTTCGTCGAGTTCGGGCCCAAGCAGGTGCTCACCCAGCTGGTCCGCCGCACCCTCGGCGACGACGTCCACGCCATCCCCACCGACGGCGGCCCGCTCGGCGACAGCGACACCGCGCTGAAGCAGGCCGCGGTGCGGCTCGCGGTGCTCGGCGTCCCGCTCTCCGGCGTCAACCGGTACACCGAACCGGCCGCCGAGAGCGCCGAGCCCGGCGGCATGACCATCTCGCTGTCGGCGCCGGAGTACGTCCCCGAGGCGCGGGCCACCGCGTATCAGGAGGCGCTGGAGAACGGCTACCAGGTGCGGCCCGCACCGGAGCCGGTGGCCCCGGCCGCACCGGCGCCCGCCGCGCTCGCGCCCGTGACCGCGCCCGCTCCTGTTGTCGCGGCTGTTCCCGCTTCTGTCCCCGCCCCCGCTCCCGCCCACCAGTTCAGCGCCCCCGTGGAGGACCCCGTGCGCACCCCAGTGGAACAACACCTCGCCCTGCACAGTCAGTATCTGGAGAGCCAGCTGCAGGTGGCCGACCAGGTCGCGGACGCCCTGCGGCAGCCGGCGCAGCCGCACACCGCCGAGGCCATCAACGCCGTCGCGCAGCAGAGCGTCGCCATCGGCCGCGCCCACGCCCGGGCGAGCGAGATCCTGGCCACCTTGGCGGAGCTGGACGCGGGCTTCCCCAACGGCGCCTACGCCGCCACGCCCCGGTCCTTCGCCGACACCGACGTCCCCGAGCTGCTCAGCGCGCCCGTCCGGCCCGAGCTCGCCGTCCCGGCCCCGGCGCCCGCCCCGGCCGCCGCGCCCGCTCCGGTGGCGGTCTCCGCGCCCGCTCCGGCGCCCGTCCCCGCCCCGGTGGCCGCAGCCGCCCCGGTGCCCGCCGCCCCGGCGCCCGCTCCCGTCGAGCCGTCGGCGAACGGCGACGCCGCCACCGGCAGCGCCGCCCCCGACGACGTCCGCACCGTGCTCGTGGGCGTCATCGCGGAGAAGACCGGCTACCCCGCGAACATGATCGACCCGACCATGGACCTGGAAGCCGACCTCGGCGTCGACTCCATCAAGCGCGTCCAGGTGCTGGGCTCCATCCAGGAGCGGATGCCGAACCTTCCGGAGATCCGGCTGGAACAGCTCGGGGAGTTGCGAACAGTCGATCAGATCGCCGACTACCTGGCCTCCGGAGAGGGTGATGTCGACCCAAAAGGCCGTGACGCCGGGGCGAGTGCGCCCCGGCACGCCGTCGAACTCGTGGGGCTTCCCACGGTCGACGTGATCGAGCGGCCGTACCCGGCGGAGCCGGTGGCGGTCCTCCTGGACGAGGGCGGCGCCGACGGCGACGCGCTCGCCACCGCGCTGGAGGACGAGGGCTGGACGGTCCGCCGGACGACACCGCGGGACGACGCGGCGCACACCGGCCACGTCGACCTGTACGTCACCCTGGTGGACGCCGCCCAGGACTGGCCGGACGCCGAGCAGCGGCTGACCGAGACGATCCTGACCGCCGGACGGGCCGCCGACATCCTCGACCCGTCCGGCGCACGGGCCGGGTTCGTCACCGTCACCCGGCTGGACGGCGGCCTCGGCCTGCACGGCCGCCGCGGCGCGGTCGCGTCCCTGGTGGGCGGCGTCGGCGGGGTCGTCAAGACCCTGGCGGCCGAGCGGCCCGCGCTGTTCTGCCGCGCGCTCGACATCGAACCGTCGCTGTCCGGCGCCGAGTTCACCGCCGCCGTGCTCACCGAGATCCGCGACGCGGCCCGCGACACCCTCGAAGTGGCCGTCGACGAGCACGGCGCCCGCTGGACCGTGGTGCCCGGCGGCCACGGCGAGGCCCACCGGGTCACCACCGTGGACCTCGACGGCGAACCGGCTGCCACCGCCCTGACCGAAGCGGACCTGCTGCTGGTCACCGGTGGCGCCCGTGGCGTGACCGCCGAGTGCGTCCGCGCGCTGGCCGAACACGCCCCCGCCCGCTTCCTGCTGCTCGGCCGCACCGAGCTGGCGCCGGAGCCGCGGTGGGCGGCCGGGGTCGCCGACGGCGACCTCCAGCCCGCCGTGATCGCCGGTCTCGCAGCGGACGGCGGCCGCCCCACTCCGCGCGAGGTGCGCCGGGTGCAGGGCAGTCTGCTCGCCCAGCGGGAGATCCGCGCCACGCTGGCCGCGCTGGGCGACCGCGGGGAGTACCTCGCCGTCGACACCACCGACCGGGCCGCCGTCCAGGCGGCGCTGGCCGGACACCGCGACCGGGTCACGGGCGTGGTGCACGGCGCCGGGGTGCTCGCCGACGCGCTGCTCCCGGAGAAGACGTCCGAGCAGATCGCCCGGGTTCTCGCGCCCAAGCTCGACGGGCTGCGCCATGTGCTCGACGCGCTGGACGGCGACGCGCTGCGCCATCTGGTGCTGTTCACCTCGGTGGCGGGCCTGCTCGGCAACCCGGGCCAGGCCGACTACGCGGCCGCGAACGAGGCCCTGTGCCGGTTCGCGGCCGGATGGCGGCACGCCCACCCCGAGGCGCGGGTCACCGCGATCGACTGGGGCGCCTGGGACGCCGGGATGGTCACCCCCGAGCTGCGGGAGCTGTTCACCGCCCGCGGTATCCCGCTGCTCGACCCCCGGGTCGGCGCACGGGCGTTCGTCGGCGAGTTCGCCAGGACGCCCACCTCCGAGGTGTGCGTCCTGGTCGGCGAGAACACCGCGCTCGGCGGGCCCCGGTCGGACCTGCCCCCGGCGTTCTCCGCCCACCGGGACATCACCGGCGTCGACGCCGACGAGGTCATCCAGGCGCACCGCATCGGCGAACACCCCGTGCTGCCCGCCACGTTCGGCCTCGGCTGGCTGATCGGCGTCGCGGAGCGGGCCCACCCGGGTCTGCGGGTGGTGCGCGCCCTGGACTTCCAGGTGCACAAGGGCGTCGTCTTCGACGGCACGCCGCACGACGGCTTCCGCGCCCAGGCCGAGGCCGAGGCGGGGGACGACGGCGAGGTGATCGTCCGGGCCGCGGTGCGCAGCCTGTCGGCCGCCGGGGCGCTGGTCTCGCACTACGCCGGTACGTTCCTCCTCGCGGCCGCACCGGCGGAGGCGCCCGTGATCGACGTACCGCCGGTCACCGAGGGGCCCGAGGACGGTCTGGACATCTACCGCGAGGCCACCCAGTTCCATGGCCCGCGTCTGCAGGGCATGCGCCGCGTGCTCGACCACTCGGCGGACCGCATGGTGCTGCTGTGCCGTCTCGCCGACGCGGACGTGGCCGGTGGCGCGTACGCCGGGCGGCTGCACAGCCCGGTCCTGGCGGACGTCCTGCTCCAGGGCCCGCCGGTGCTGGGCAAGGAGCTGCTCGGCGGGGCCTGTCTGCCGCTGGGCATCGGCCGGGCCGAGTGGTACGCGCCGCTGCCCGACGACGAGCCGTATCTCCTGGTGCTGGACGACGCGCGCCAGGCGGCGGGCGGGGTCACCGTGACCGCCACCGCGGCCACGGCGGACGGACGGGTGCTGTGCCGCTTCGCCGATGTCACCGTCGTGTCCACCCCGGATATGACGGACAAGTTCCGTGAGTCGGTACGGCAGTGGCATCGGCCGGCCGACCAGGAGGAGACGACCGCGTCATGACCGAAGTCCTGGAGTTCGAGGGCGAGCCGTTCGACGCGGTCGCCTGGACCACTCCCCCACCCGCGCAACCCGAACCGGCCGCTCCGGCCGCTCCGGCCACTGATCCCGTACCGACCGCACCCCCCGCACTCCCTGCTCCGGCCGTTCCGGCCGGTGGGGCGCCGCAGCCCGTCTCCACCCTCGTCGAGCTGCGTACCGCCCTGGTCAGCGCCCACTCGGGCGCACTCCGTGCGCAGGCGGCGCTCCAGCGCCGCCTGCTGGGCCACCCGGGCCGGACCGCCGTGGCGGCCGGTCCGGCTCGGGCGGCCGCAGAGGGCGCGTTCAAGCCGCTGGCCCGCTCGGTGGCGACCCGGCTGGGCGCCACCGAGCTGCGGCGGCTGGCCGCGGGCGACATCGCCGGGGTGTTCGGCGCCGGTTACGACCAGGAGGACCGCAACCCCGATGTCCGCCTCGCGCTCGGTGCCGACCTGGCGCTGGCAGAGGTGACCGCCCTCGAACTGCGCGGCGGCGCCGCGGGCAACGGCCGGGTGGTGGCGCGTACCGTGCCGGGGGCCGACCCGGTCGAGGCGACCGCGCAGGCCGCCGAGGTGTTCGCGCTGTTCACCGGGTTGCATCTGTGCCTCGGCGACGCGCGGTTCGTCCGCGTCGAGCCGCAGCACGCCCACGTCGAACCCGGCACGGACACGGACGCAGACACCGCGCTCGATGTCGAGGTGGAGTGGATCGACCTGGTGCCCCGGCCCGCGCTGCGGGTGCGTGCCCGTAGTGGCGGCGCCGTGGTGGCCGGAGCCGAGGTCGCCGTGCACGAGAAGCCCGGCGTGCCGGTCGGCCCCGAGCGCGGCGGTTTCCCCGCCCAGTGGCTCGGCCGCAAGAGCGCGCAGGGCGAGCGGGTCCTGCTGAGCGAGTTCCAGCTCGCCCACCTGGCCCGGGGCGACCAAGGCCTCGCGCTGGGACCGGAGTTCGCCCACTACACCGGGATCAAGGCGACCCGTATCCCCACCGGCGGGCTGCTGCTCATCGACCGGGTCGTCGACATCCAGGGCGAGCGCGGACGGCTCGACGGCGCCACGTACCAGACCGAGTACGACTCCCCCGCCGACTCCTGGTACTACGCGGACAGCGCCAACGCGTCCATGCCCAACTGTGTCTACATGGAGACCTCCCTCCAGTCGGCGCTGCTCATCGGCTACCACCTCGGCGCCACGCTGAGCAGGCCGCATGAGACGCAGTGCCTGCGCAACCTCGGCGGCACGGCCACCGTGCTGCACGAGGTCGACCTGCGCGACACCACCATCCGGCAGGACTCCGCGCTGGAGTCCACCACCCCGATGCCCGGTTCGACGCTGCAGAGCTTCACGTACACGCTCGCCGCGAACGGAGTCCCCTTCTACTCCGGGGAGACCCTGTTCGGCTACTTCAGCGAGCAGGCGCTGGAGAACCAGACCGGGCTCGACGCGGGACGTGACGTGCCCACCTGGCGGGACGAGAACCCCACCGCGGTGGGCCGCACCGTCGACGTCGCCGCCCGGCGCGCCGACCCGGCCGCCCCGCTGTGCTCCCGCGACCGGCTCGCGCTGCTCGACGAGCTGACCGTGGTGGACGGCGGTGGCCGGTACGGCAAGGGCTATCTGCACTCGGCCCGGAGCATCGACCCGGACGACTGGTTCTTCGTCCGCCACTTCCACCTCGACCCGGTGATCCCCGGTTCGCTGGGGGTCGAGACCGTCATCCAGGCGATGCAGGAGTGGCTGCTCGACTCCGGTCTCGGCGACGGCATGCGCGACCCCGGCTTCGTGCTGCCGGTCGGCGTGCCGTTCACCTGGAAGTACCGGGGCCAGTTCCTGCCCACCGACGGCACCACGACGCTGGAGGTGCACATCAAGGAGATCCAGCGCAAGTCCGGGCGGCTGCGGGTCACCGCGGACGCCAGCATGTGGAAGCCGGGGCTGCGCATCTACGAACTCACCGACATCGCCATCGAACTGCGTGAGCAGGGAGCCGCACCGTGGTGACACCGACCGACCGGGCAACGGGCATCGCCCGGGAGCCCGAGGCGATCTACCGCGAGCTGAATCTGCTGGACCGCCCGTGTTTCGTGGTCCGCGACGAGCTGGGCGTCGGCGTCACCGCCGACGCCGGGCTCGCCCGCCCGGCCCAGGTGCTGGCCGCCGTGCCGTCCCTGCCGCCCGCCTCGCTCGGCGACGCGGCCTTCCGGGCCGCCCACGGCGTCGGCCACGCCTACCACGGCGGCGCCATGGCCAATGGCATCGCGTCGGCCGACATGGTCGTCGCCCTGGCCCGGGCCGGTTTCCTGGGCTCGTTCGGCGCGGCCGGGGTGCTGACCGACAAGGTGGACACGGCGATCCGCCGTATCACCACCGAGGCACCGGGCGCGCCGTTCGCCGTCAACCTGATCCACAGCCCGAACGAACTGGCCATGGAGCGGGCCGTGGTGGAGCTGTGCCTGCGCCACCAGGTGCGCTGCGTCGAGGCGTCGGCGTTCCTGGACCTCACCCCGCAGGTGGTGCACTACCGCGCCGCCGGTCTTTCCCGGGACGACGCGGGCCGGATCACGGTGGCCAACCGGATCATCGCCAAGGTGTCCCGGGCCGAGGTGGCCGAGCGCTTCCTGCGCCCGGCCCCCGAGGCGATGCTGCGCTCGCTGGTGGAGTCCGGCGCGATCAGCGCCGAACAGGCCGAGCTGGCGCGGCAGGTGCCGATGGCGGACGACATCACCGCCGAGGCGGACTCCGGCGGCCACACCGACCGGCGTCCGCTGGTCGTGCTGCTGCCCGAGCTGATCGCGGTGCGCGACCGTATCCAGCGTGAGCTGGGGTACGCGCGCCCGGTGCGGGTCGGCGCGGCCGGTGGCATCGGCACCCCGGCCGCCGCGGCGGCCGCGTTCGCCCTGGGCGCCGCGTACGTCGTCACCGGCTCGGTCAACCAGGCGTGTGTGGAGAGCGACCAGTCGCCCGGGGCGAAGGAGCTGCTCGCCTCCGCCGGGGTGGCGGACTGTGTGATGGCTCCGTCGGCCGACATGTTCGAGATGGGCGTCGACGTCCAGGTGCTCCAGCGCGGCACGATGTTCCCCGGCCGGGCGCGTCGGCTGTACGAGGTGTACCGGACGCATGACTCCATCGAGTCCATCGGGGACGACACGCGGGCCGAACTGGAGAAGCGCGTCTTCCAGCGGCCGCTGGAGGACGTGTGGGAGGACTGCACCCGGTTCTTCGCCGAGCGTGACCCGGAGCAGATCGAACGGGCGCGGGGCAACCCCAAGCGCCGGATGGCCCTGGTGTTCCGCTGGTACCTGGGGCTGTCCTCGGGGTGGAGCATCCGCGGGGTGCCCGAGCGGGCGACGGACTACCAGATCTGGTGCGGCCCGGCCATGGGCGCGTTCAACCAGTGGGTGGCGGGCACCCATCTCGCCGCGCCCGCCCACCGCGGTGTCGCCGAAGTGGCCACGCACATCATGCGCGGCGCGGCCTTCGCCGCCCGGGCGGGCCAGCTCCGGCTGGCGGGGGTGCGGCTGCCCGCACAGTGCGCCACGTACCTTCCGGTACCGCTGACGGACTGAGCCTCCCGCAACGCGGAACGGGCCGGGACTTCGAGTACGAAGTCCCGGCCCGTTCCGCGTTGTCGTGTCACTTGAGTCCGGAGCGGACGAACGCGTTGACGATGTTGCGCTGGAGCACCAGGTACAGGGCGAACACCGGCAGGCAGGCGAGCCCCGAGACGGCCATCAGCGGCCCCCAGTCAGTGCCCTCGGTGCCCATGAAGCTGCGCAGCCCCAGCTGGAGCACGGCGTTGCTGCGCTGCATCACCATCGCGGGCCAGAAGTACTCGTTCCACGCGTTGACGAACAGCACGACGGCGAGCGCCGACAGCGCGGAGCGCATGTTGGGCACCACGACGGTCCACAGCGTCGTCCAGGACGAGCGCCCGTCCATCGCGGAGGCCTCCAGCAGCTCCCGGGGGAAGCTCTCCAGGTGCTGGCGCAGCAGCAGCACACCGAGCGCCGAGCAGAGGGTCGGGACGACGACGCCCATGATGGTGTTGAGCAGCCCCATCTGCATCAGCAGAACGTAGTTGGGCAGCATGGTGACCTGGAAGGGCACCAGCCAGGTCCCGACGAACGCGATGTAGAGCAGCCGCTTCAGCGGGAAGTTCCACGCGGCGAACGCGTACGCGGCGAGCAGCCCGGTGAGCAGCTGGCCGACGGCGATGAGCCCGGCCATCGCCAGGGTGTTGAACAGCAGATGCACCACGTCGACCTGGCGGGCGGCGTCCGTGTAGCTCTGCACCGACAGCGGCCAGGGCAGCGGGGAGAGCGAGTAGACGTCGCCGGGGCGGCGCAGGGACGTGGCGTAGAGCCAGTAGATCGGGAAGACGCATATCGCGCTGAGCACCGCGAGCACCCCATGGGCGCGCACGGTGCGCAGGCGGCCGCGGTCACCGACGGCCATTTCGGACACGGTGGATGAACTCCTCTGGTGATGTCTCTCAGTTGTCGTGGAAGGCCAGGCGCTCGGACAGCCACACCAGTACGGCGGCGACCAGCCCGAAGCCGACGAAGAGCAGCATCCCGGCCGCCGCGCCCATGCCCGCGTCGTAGCTGCGGAAGCCGTAGTCCCACAGCAGGTAGTAGACGTTGGTGGTGGAGTCGGCCGGTCCGCCCTGGGTGAGCGAGTCGATCAGCGGAAACGTCCACTGCGCGGACAGCAGCACGGTCATCAGGGTCAGGAAGACCAGCGTCGGGGAGAGCAGCGGCAGGGTGATCCAGCGGGTGATCTGCCCTCGGGACGCGCCGTCGAGTGCCGCCGCGTCCGCGTAGTCGCCGTTGATGCCGGACAGCGCGGCGGCCACCACGAGCACGGCGAAGCCGAGGACGTGCCAGCCGGTGATCAGGATGATGGCGATCTGGGCGTAGCCGCTCTCCTGCAGCCAGTTCACGGAGGTGCCGGTCGCCTGGTTGACCACGCCGCCACGCGGGTCGAGCAGCCATCCCCAGACGGCGGCCCCGGCCACCGGGGCGACCAGCATGGGCGAGAAAACCAGGGCCTGGTAGACGGCCCGGGAGCGGCCGCCGAGCCGCCGGGTGAGCAGCCCGACGACCACGGGGATGACGATGGAGAACGGCAGCAGGCCGAGGATCACCTCAACGGTGCGCCACAGCGCGTCGCCGAGCTCCGGGGAGTCCATCATCCGCCGGTAGTTGTCGAGCCCGACCGGCTCCATGGGCGTGGTGGGCAGCAGGTTCCAGGAGTAGAACGACAGCTGGGCGGTCTGCGCCAGCGGCCGGTACACCCAGATGCCCAGCAGGATCAGGGCCGGGGCGAGATACAGATACGGCGGCACCGCGCGCCGGATGGCGCGCGGCAGCGAGGGCCGCGCCGCCTTGATGGCCTTATCCATCGGCCGGGGCGGCGCGGGAACCTCCACGAACATCTCTCACTCCATTTCGGGTGCCGGGTCGGTGTCGGGCGTAAGGTCCTGGATGAAGCGCACCATCGCGTCGCGCTCGCTGTCGTACACATCGACGCCCCGCTCGACGGGCAGCGCGGTGGCCACCAGGGAGCCGTCGATGAGGTCGATCCGGGTGAACCCGGCGCCCTCGGCGCCGCGCAGCCTGCCGCTGGGGGACATCGCGTCCACCCGGTAGGCCAGTGCGGGCGACACCCACACCGGGATGGTGCCGAGCACACCGGAGCTGGTGTGATGGGCGTGCCCGGTGACGATCAGACGGACATCGCTTCCGGCGACGACGGCGCCCAGCCGGTCCGCGCCGCGCAGCCGCAGCAGATGGACGGTGGGCACCGGGGACGGCAGCGGCGGATGGTGCAGGACCAGCACCGTGCCCAGGGGCGCGGGCCGGGCCAGCTCCTCGGCCAGCCACCCCAGCTGGGCGTCGGACAGATGGCCGTCGTGGCGCCCCGGCACGCTGCTGTCCAGAACGACGATCCGCAAGCCGCCCGCCCAGTGCACCCGGTCCGAGGACTGCCCGCCGTGGAGCAGCTCGGCGCGGAACGCGGTGCGCTCGTCGTGGTTGCCCGGCACGTACACCACGTCGGCGCCGATCCGCTCGGCGAACGGGGTGATCACGCCGCGCAGCCGCCGGTACGCCTCGGGGGCGCCGCTGTCCGTCAGGTCACCGGTCAGCAGCAGCGCGGCCACCCGGGCCCCGGAGGCCGCCACCAGCTCGATGGCGGCCTCCAGGTTCGCGAGGGTGTCGACCTGGCCGTGCATCAGCTCACCCTCGGGAAGGATGTGGGTGTCGCTGAACTGCAGCAGGGTCAGCTCGGGGGCGGTCATTTCTTCGGCAGCAGCTTGGTGGCCTGCTTCTGGGCGGCCGTGAGGGTGGACTGCGGGTCGGCGCCCTGGTAGACGACCTTCTCGACGGCGTTCAGCATCTCGTTGCGCGCCGGCTTGTAGTTCTTGCCGGGGAAGGACTGCCAGGGCTCCATGCGGGAGAGCTGGTCCAGGTTGGGCTGGATCAGCGGGTTCTCCTTCGCCCAGGTCTTGAGGCTCTTCGGGTCGTTCACCAGACCGGTGCGCAGCGGCAAGTAGCCGATCTTGCTGGAGATCATGGTGTACGCCGGGTCGCTGGTGAGGAACTTGATGAGATCCCAGGCGGCGCGCTGCTTGGCCTTGTCCTTGGCGTAGACGAACAGCGCGGAGCCGGAGTTGGTGGGGACGACGGGCTTCTTCCCGAAGCCGGGCGAGTTGGCGGCCCGCAGGTCCCACTTGTCCTTGGAGCCCTTTATGAAGAGCCCCTGGACCGCGCTGGTCTCCAGCATCATTCCCATGTCGCCGCGCGCGAACTCGGTGTAGGCCTGCTCCTGGCTGAGCTTGGGCGTGGCCCCGGACTTCACCATGGCCTGGGCCTGCTTGACCGCCTCGACGGCCGGCGGCTGGTCGAAGGTCAGCTTGGTGCGGTCCTCGGAGATCACCCGGCCGCCGTTGGAGCGGACCATGGACTGGAAGCACCAGTCGGTGGCGATCTTGGTCAGGCAGTCGCTGTAGTGGCCGTCCTTGCCGGTCTTCTTCTTGATGGCCAGGGCGTCCTTGGCCACCTCGTCCCAGGTCGTCGGCGGCTTGGCCGGGTCGAGACCGGCCTTCTTGAACAGGTCGGCGTTGTAGTAGAGGACCGGGGTGGAGAACACGAACGGGACGCCGTAGGTCTTGCCGGACCAGTCGCCGAGGGTCTGGGCCCGGTCCGCGTACGGGTGCGCACCGGCGAAGTTCTTGCGCACCTCGGCCTTGCCCACCAGGTCGTCCAGCGGCTGGGCGCCGAGGCCGTTGACGGCGTAGTCCAGGTCGCCGAAGCCGAGCTGGGCGACGTCCGGCGGGTTGCCGGAGGCCGTCTGGTTCTGGACGCTGGAGACCGCGTCGGCGGCCGGGTTGGGGCTGTTCCCCTGCGGCTTCTGTGCGGTCACCTTGATATTCGGGTGGGCCTGTTCGAATTTCTTGATAAGTGCGGTGAACGTGTCCGTCCACGGGCCCGCCTGGCCGAAGTTGTAGCTCTCGAAGGTGATCGACACCTTCTGGTCAGCCTTGAGTTCCGGCACCGGGGAGGAACCGGATTTCTTGTCCGCGGCGGCACCGAGCCCGCCGCAGGCCGAGGTGCCGAACAGGATCGCGGCGGCGCCCAGGGCGGCACCGAAACGGAAACGAGGGGTTCTCGTGAAAGACACGGAATGCTCCTAGCGAAGCGTATGAGCGGGCTTGTACGGGGAATTCGGCGCGGGGGACGCGGCGAATGAGTCGGATGCCGGGTCGGATGCCGGATCGGGGTTCCAGGTCAGGCGGCGGCCGCCGGCCCGGTCGAAGAGGTGGACATGGTGCGGCGCCACGCCGAGTCCCAGCGGGTCGCCGGTGGACATCCCCAGCGGCCGCGGTCCGCGCAGCGACACCTCGGCGGAGCCGACGGTGCAGTGGGCGACCTCGTCGCTGCCCAGGTTCTCCACCGCCCGGACCCGCGCGCGCAGCATCGGCGTCGCGGCCGGGGCGAGGTGCTCGGGCCGCACCCCCAGCACCACGTCGCGCGGGGGCAGGTCACCGGCGATGCCGAGGGGGACGTCGACGTTCTCGGCCACCGCCCGCAGTTCGCCGTTGTGGCTGACGATTTGCGCGTCCAGGAGGTTCATCGGCGGTGCGCCGAGGAAGCCCGCGACGAACACCGAGGCGGGCTCGTCGTAGACCTCGGCGGGGGTGCCCACCTGCTCCAGGCGGCCCGCGTTCAGCAGGGCGATCCGGGTCGCCATGGTCATGGCCTCGACCTGGTCGTGGGTGACGTACACGAACGTCGAACCGAGCCTGCGGTGCAGGCCGGTCAGCTCGGCGCGGGTGGAGGACCGCAGCTTGGCGTCGAGGTTGGACAGCGGCTCGTCCATCAGGAACGCGCCGGGGTCGCGCACCAGCGCGCGGCCGAGCGCCACCCGCTGGCGCTGGCCGCCGGACAGCTCGCGCGGACGGCGCTCCAGCAGCTGGCCGAGGTCGAGCACCTCGGCGACCTCCTGAACCCGGCCCCGGATGTCGGTGCGCGACCGGCGGCGGGCGCGCAGTGGGAAGCCGATGTTCCGCGCCACGCTCAGATGCGGGTAGAGGGCGTAGCTCTGGAAGACCATGGCGAGGTCGCGGTCGCGCGGCGGGGTGTGGGTGATGTCGGTGTCGTCGAGGCGGATGCGGCCCGCGGACAGGGGGGTGAGCCCCGCGATCATCCGCAGCAGGGTCGACTTGCCGCAGCCGCTCGGCCCGAGCAGGACCAGGAACTCGCCGTGTCCGACATCCAGGCTGACCCCGTCGACGGCGACGGTCCGGCCGAAGCTTTTGGTCACACCGTCGATGCCCAATCGGCTCACGAGTAAATTCCTTTCCCGCCGGGTTATGGTGCGGGAGAACCACAACAGCCACAGATGTATTCGAGGTAAACCAGCCCTGACGATATAAGTTTGTCGGCCGGTGATTGATTTCTTCAATCAGCCGAGTGGAGAAGGGAATTGGCAAGAAAGAGGACAGGGAGCGCAGGCCAGCATGGAACCCATGCGCTCACGGCCGCTCCTCGCATTCATTTGTACCGCCACTTTTCTGGTCTATCTCGACACCAGCATCACCCCGGTCGCCCTGCCCGATATCCGTGCGGACGTGGGCGGTGGCACGACCGCCGGGCAATGGCTGCTCGACGCCTACACGCTGGCGTTCGCGTGTCTGCTGCTGACGGCCGGGTCGCTGGGCGACCGGCTGGGCCGCCGGAACGTCCTGGCCCTGGGCGTCGCCGGGTTCACCGCGGCGTCGGCGGGCTGCGCGCTGGCGCCGGACACCGGCACGCTGATCGCGGCGCGGGCCGCGCAGGGCGTCTTCGCCGCGGCGATCGTGCCCCTGTCCCTGGCCGTCACCTCGGGTCTGTTCGACGACGCGCGGCAGCGGGCCCGGGCCATCGGGATCTGGGGCGGCACCAGCGGTGTGGCACTGGCGCTCGGACCGCTGCTGGGCGGGCTGCTGGTGCAGACCGCGGGGTGGCGCAGCATGTTCTGGATCAACATCCCCATCGGGCTGGTCGCGCTGACCGGGCTGCTCGCCACCATGCCGCCCGCCCCGCCGTCGGGTGCCGCGCGGCGGGTCGACGTCCTGGGCCAGCTGCTGTTCACCGGCGGTGGCGCCGCGCTCACCTTCGTGGCCATCGAGGGGCGTGCCCTCGGCTGGCTGTCCGCACCGGTCCTCGGGCTGTGCGCGGTGGCGGTGGTGGCGCTCGGACTGTTCGGCTGGTGGGAGTCGCGGACACCCGAGCCGATGCTGCCGCCCGGGCTGCTGCGCATCCCGACGGTGGCGATCGCCTGCACCGTCAACTTCCTGGGCCTGCTGGGGCTTTACGCGGTGCTCTTCCTGCTCACCACGCATCTGCAGGGGGCGCTCGGGCTGTCGGCCCTCCAGACCGGGCTGCGTTTCGTGACCCTGTTCGGCTGTCTGGCGGTGGCGGCGGTCGCCGCCTCGTCGGTGGTGGCGCGCTGGGGCACCCGCCGCACGATGGTGACCGGCCTGGTATGCGTGGCGGCCGGGCTGGCGGGGCTGACCCTGGTGGAGACCGGCGTCGGCTATCCCGGCTACGCGTGGGCGCTGCTGCTGCTCGGGGCGGGCGTACCGCTGTCCAGCGGGGTGGTGGCGATCCAGGCCATGATGGGCGACGTACCCCCGCGGCTGGCCGGGACCGCGTCGGGCACCGTGAACACCTTCCGGCAGTTCGGCGCCGTCCTCGGGGTCGCGCTGGCGGGAATCCTGTCCCCCGAGCGCGGCGGCACGGTCCACGCGATGCACCGGACCTTCCTGGCCACGGCGGTGGCCGCGGCCCTGGCCGCCGCGCTGACGGCGGTGGTGCTGCCCGCCGGGTCAGCGGCGCGGCGGCCAGTCGAAGCCGACGGGGTTGGGGACCGGGACGGCGCCCGCGGACATGACGAGATCGGCGAACGGGCGCACACACGCGACTAGTTCCTCGGTGCGCGTCTGCCCCAGCGCCCGGTAGGGGCGCGCCGCCAGGCGGTCGGTGTCCGTCTCGATCCGTTCGCGGACGAGGGCACCGGCCGCCGTGAGCGTTCCGTCCTCGCGCAGCCAGCCGCGGTGGACGAGTTCGCCCAGTGCGGCGGCCCACTGGTCTTCGGTCCACTTGTGGTACTTCTCCGCGTCGGACCGTGGTGAGCGGCCGGACGCGGCGGCCAGCACATGCGCCGCGCATGGCTCGATCTCCTGCCCGGCCAGCACCACGGCATGGCCGTCGCCCCGGTATTCGCGCAGGGTGGTCAGCGCCTGCCACAGCGCCAGATGCGGCTCGTCCGGCACCGGCAGCGCGGCGTTGGCCGCGCCCAGCGGGCGCCCGCCCGCGCCCGCCACGACAGTGGCGGCGGCCGTGGCGAGTTCGGCGGCCCGGGCCAGCCCCGGGGAGCCCAGCACCGGCCCGGCCAGCCGGTGCAGCGCCGTGTCCATGGCGGTGAGCCGGGCCCGGAGGAAGTCGTGCGGAGTGGCGTGGTCCCACAGCGCGGGCACGGAGCGGGCCACCATCGCGGGCGCCAGGTGGTAGAACACCGAGGTCGCGGCGGCGGCGCCGACGGCGCCCAGCGGTGCGGCCCGGCAGCCGAAGTACCACATCCACCGGCCGGGCAGCGCCAGTGGCGCGGTGGCCGCCTGGGTCTCCGGCGCGTAGTACAGGACGGCGTGCACCGGTTCGGCGGTGTGCCAGGCGTACCGGACCAGGTTCAGTTCCACGCTCGCCGTCCCGTCGTGTCGGCCATGGCCCGTACGAGCCGGTCGAGGATGTGCGCGGACGTGGCGAGGTTGAGGCGCGCGTGGCCCGCGCCGGGCGCGCCGAAAGGGCGGCCCGCGCTGAGCGCGACCCTGGCCTCGCGCAGCCAGAACTCCGCGGGTTCGGCGGGCAGCCGCAGGGCCCGGAAGTCCAGCCAGGCCAGATACGTGCCCTCGGGGAGGCGGTAGCGGACAGCGGGCAGCAGCTCGTCCAGCAGGTCCGCGAGCAGCCGCCGGTTGGTGTCCAGGGTGCGGAGCACCTCGGCCAGCCAGGTGTCGCCGTGGCGGTAGGCGGCGGTCCCGGCGACGACGCCGAGCGGGCTCGCCAGCCCGGTCACCGCCGCCGGCAGCGCGGACCAGATGCCGCGGTCGCGCTCCGAAGTGACGATCGCCTGGGCGCACTTGAGCCCGGGGATGTTCCACCCCTTGGAGGCGGAGACCAGGGTGACGGTGTGCTGTGCCGCGGTGTCCGACAGCGAGGCGTACGGCACATGGCGGTGGCCGGGGAACACCAGCGGGGAGTGGATCTCGTCGGCGACGACCCGGCCGCCGTGCCGGTCGACCACGGCGGCGATGCCGTGCAGCTCCCGCTCGGTGGCGACGGTGCCCAGCGGGTTGTGCGGATTGCAGAGCAGCAGGGTACGGGCGCCCGCGGCGAACGCGCGGTCCACCGAGCCCGGATCGAGTGTGGGCCGCCCGCCCGTGGCGCTCATGGGCACCTCGATCAGCGGCCGCCGGGAACCGCGTACCACGTCGGCCAGCGGCGGGTAGGCGGGCACCGGGAGGATCACCGGGCTGCCGGGGGCGGAGTGCGCCTCCAGGGCGAGCCGCACGCCGTGCACCACGTCGGGCAGCGGGAACACCTGGCCGGGGTCCACCCGCCACCGGTGGGTACGGCCCAGCCAGTCGGCGCACGCGGTGGTCAGGTCCTGGCGGGAGCGGTCGTCCGGGTAGCCGAACGCACCGCGGCGCACCGCCGCCTCGACGGCGTCCCGGACCGGTGGCGCCGTCCCGTAGTCCATCTCCGCGACCCACGCGGCGAGCACGTCCGGTGGGTGGCGGGTCCACTTCAGCCCGTCGGCCGTCACCGGCAGCCCGGGGGCGGCGGGGTGCGTCGCGGTCATCGGCCGGCCACCGGCTGGGGCCGGTACTCCCGGCCGCGGGTGACCACCAGCGCCGGTTCGGCCAGCACCGACAGATCCCGCAGCGGGTCGCCGTCCACGGCGATCAGGTCGGCGTCGCGGCCCGGGGTGAGGCTGCCGGTCGATCCGGCCACGCCCAGCGCGGCCGCCGCGTCGCCGGTGGCGGCCCGTATCGCCTCGGCGGGGGTGAAGCCGTAACCGGCCATGGTGGCCAGGGCCGTGGCGTACGCGGAGTGCGGGGTGTCGCGGATACCGGCGTCGGTTCCGGCGATGAACCGCACCCCGCGGCGGCGCATCTCGCCCACCACGTGGCGGCGCCG
>Ga0307508_10001675_pt1 | contig 24607 bp, 31 predicted proteins | sample 9_EM_MG_FD_203089 | JGI IMG/M metagenome (GOLD analysis project Ga0307508, IMG submission 203089) | Populus trichocarpa ectomycorrhiza microbial communities from riparian zone in the Pacific Northwest, United States - 9_EM | ecosystem: Host-associated > Plants > Roots > Unclassified | place... | reverse complement strand
TGGGACATCGGCTTTGAGCGTCATCGTATCGACCGCTTGCAGGCCATCAAGGGCCCGGCGGTCGATATCGAAGGTGGTGAGGCGTTGCTCGCTTCCGGGCACCTTGACGCTGGAAAAATCGCCCTCGCTGGTGGCGCCCGAACCCGTGATCAGCGTTGCCTTGCCTCGAGCCGGGCTCCGGCCATCGTCCCTGGCAAGCAGGTTGACGGACGCGCCCCATATCCCGGGCGAGACACGGAACGCCACAATTACCGGATGGTCGGCGGCGCCGTAGCTCCGAGTCAGCATGCAGCCACCATCGGCCTCGGTGCTCACTTCCCATGGCCCGACCGGCGCAAGCGGCGACGCCGGCACGTCCACCGCGCCAGCCGGCAGCATAGCCGTCATCGCCAACGCTGCCTTTACGATCATCACGCCACTTCCCCACCGTTATTGACCATCCGGGTTTCATCCCAATGCATCAGCATGGCAACAGCCAACACCTGCTTGCCCATCATCAGGACCAAATCGCAGCCCGCAAAAAGACCACGCCGGCGCCGATAGCGACAAACGCCGCGAGGCCGTAACAGAACGCGTTGATCCAGAACCAGACCGGCGTGACACTGCGATCGACCGCCTGCGATCGCAGCTTGAGCCGCCCGGTCTGAAGCCCGCTCCACAGGCCAAAGGCGAAGAACAGCCCGATCGCCAGCATCGCAAAGCCCCAAAAGCCCTGCCTCATCGCGCTTATCCTCTCATTGCACGCTGCGGTGTCGGTCAGATCGGCGGGGACTGCAATGCGCAAGAAGATCGGACAATCGCGCCGATTGCGCTAAGCTGCACCATGGCCAAGCGCTCCACGCCCAACATCCTCACTGCTCATGCCCGGCAGGCCATCGTCGGCCGCGTCCGCGCTGTCTTCAACGATCGCGCGCGCGGCGAGAAGCCGGTGGTGCGCCAGCCCGACGGCCTGTTCGGCCCGCAATCGGTCACCTGGCGCGTCCACGGCGACGTCACGACGATGATGGTCGGCGGCGTCTCGGCGCTCTTGCTCCAGATGCTCCACCCCGCTGTCCTGGCCGGCGTCTGGGATCATTCGAACTTCCGCGAGGATATGCTCGGCCGCCTGCGCCGCACCGCCCGCTTCATCGCCACGACCAGCTATGGCGGCCGCGATGAGGCCGAAGCCACCATCGCCCGCGTTCGCGAGATCCACCATCAGGTGACGGGCACCCTGCCCGACGGCACGCCCTATCTGGCGGATGATCCAGCCCTCCTCGCCTGGGTCCATGTCACCGAGGCGAGCAGCTTCCTCGCCGCCTGGATCCGCTACGGCGAGCCCGGCATGCCGGCCGCCGATCAGGACCGCTATTTCGCCGAAGTCGCGCGGATTGCGGAGGCGCTCGGCGCGGACCCGGTCCCGCATAACCGCGCCGAGGCGGCGGCGCTGATCGCGTCGATGCGCCCGACGCTGGCGACTGACGATCGCACCCGCGAAGTCGCGCGCCTGCTCCTAACCCAGCGCGCGCCCAACCTCTCAGCCGCGCCGATCCAGGCAATCACCTTCCAGGCAGCGATCGATCTGCTCCCGCCCTGGGCACGCCACATGCACGGGCTGTCGAGCTCGACCCTCACCCGCCCGATCGTCCATGCCGGCACCTTCGGCCTCGCCCGCACCTTGCGCTGGGCATTCGCGGGGTGATGGGAAGGCTCATGTCTCGATCCTAGGGTCAAATTCAACCAAATTTATTCGTCATGCCGGACCTGTTCCGGCATCCATGTTTCCGCAAGAACTTCAATCGTTGCGTACGCGGAGCCATGGACCCCGGAACGAGTCCGGGGTGACAACTTGGTTTAACTTGCTCGAATTCGACCTCAACTCTCGAACCGCGCGCTCAGCATTGACTGGTCGAACGGCCGCTCCGTCAACATTTCCGGGTCCCACTCGCTGCGTTCCGTCGCGAAGAAGTCCCCGCCATAGACATGGATCGCGCCGGTCAGTTTCTGGATCGGATTGGTCACCGAATGGATGATATCCCGGCCCAGCGGCACGACATCGCCGGTCGACAGCGCCCGGGCGCCCGCCGCCTCGACCCGTCCCTCGGGATGATCCTTGATCCGCCGCCAGAAGATATTGTCCTCACGCCCGCCATAAATGCCGATCACCGCCCACATGTCATGATTGTGCGGCATGATCGTCATCCCCGGCTTCCAGACGACATTGATGATGGTGAGATCAGGCGACCTGTAAAGCGGCACCAGCCCGCTCGCCACCGGCTCCCCCACGCCAGCCAGCACCGCCGCCGGATCAGCGAACGCGCGCTCGACGACCTCCAGCATCGCCCGGTGCGTGGGGTCGACCTGTACCGCGGCGCGGCAATCTTCGACGAAGCGATCGGGATCGAACATTGCCCCATTTATCACGGACGTTTTCCAGCGCGAACCCCTTGACTCTGACATGATGTCAGACCCCATGTGCCCCTGCGTTGGAGGCACGCATGACCGAAACGCACACCCATTCCGCCTGCCATACAGGCCACACCCACACCACGAGCCCGCCCCGCGCCGCAGCGCCCGGCGCGATCTGGGTATGTCCGATGCACCCGCAGATCCGCCGCGACGGCCCCGGCCATTGCCCGATCTGCGGCATGGCGCTCGAACCTGAAGCGCCCTCGCTCGACGATGCCCCGAACCCCGAGCTGGTCGATTTCACCCGCCGCTTCCGGGTCGCGGCGGTGCTCAGCGTGCCGCTGCTCGCCATCTCGATGATCGCCGAGATGCTCGGCCTGCACTTTGTGCCGCCCGCCATCTCGCCCTGGGTCCAGCTCGCGCTGACTGCGCCGATTGTGCTCTGGGCAGGATGGCCCTTCTTTCAGCGCGGTTGGACATCAATCCTCACACGCCACCTCAACATGTTCACCCTTATCGCGATCGGCGTCGGCGCTGCCTTCGCCTACAGCCTGGTCGCCACCGTCGCGCCCGGCCTGTTCCCCATGTCGTTCCGGATGCACGGCGTGGTCCCGGTCTATTACGAAGCGGCCGGCGTGGTGGTGACATTGGTCCTGCTCGGCCAGCTGCTCGAGCTGCGCGCCCGCTCCGCCACCGGCCGCGCCATCCGCGCGCTGATGAACCTCGCGCCCAAAACCGCCCGCCGCCTCGCCGCCGATGGCAGCGAACAGGAAGTGCCGCTCGCCGAGGTGATCGCCGGCGACAGGCTCCGCGTCCGCCCCGGCGAGGCGATCCCGGTCGACGGAGTCGTCGTCGAAGGCCGCTCGCCAGTCGACGAGGCAATGCTCACCGGCGAGCCCGCCCCGGTCGTGAAAGCGCCCGGCGACATGGTCACTGGCGGCACCGTCAACGCGACCGGCAGCCTGGTGATCGAGGCGCGCGCGGTCGGCGCCGATACCGTGCTCGCCCGCATCGTCCGCATGGTCGCCGATGCACAGCGCAGCCGCGCGCCGATCCAGGCGGTGGCGGATCAGATCTCGGGCTGGTTCGTGCCGCTGGTCGTCGGCATCGCCATCGTCACCTTCATCGTCTGGATCCTCGCCGGGCCGGAACCGCGTTTCGGCCATGCCCTGCTCAACGCCATCGCGGTGCTGATCATCGCCTGCCCCTGCGCGCTCGGCCTCGCCACGCCGATGTCGATCATGGTCGGCACCGGACGCGGTGCCCGGGCGGGCGTGCTGATCAAGAATGCCGAGGCGCTCCAGGCCTTCGAGGCAGTCGATACGTTGGTGATCGACAAGACCGGCACGCTGACCCTCGGCCATCCGGCGCTGATCGCGGTCGAAGCGCTGCCGGGCTTCACCGAAAACGACCTGCTAGCGCTCGCCGCCGCGGTCGAGGCCCGCTCCGAACACCCGCTCGCCCAGGCGGTGGTGAAGGGCGCGGCCGCCCGCGGCCTGGCGCTTGCCCCGGTCGAGGATTTCGCCTCCGAAACCGGCAGCGGCGTCTCCGCCCATGTGTCCAGCCGCAAGGTCGCGATCGGCAACGCAGCGATGATGCAGGCGCTCGGCGCCGATCCCGCCACGCTCGACGCCAGCGCCGATACGCATCGCCGCCAGGGCGCGGGCGTGATGCTGGTCGCGATCGACGGACAGCTCGCCGGCCTGCTCGCGGTCGCCGATCCGGTCCGCGAAACCGCCCATGACGCCATCGCAGCACTGAAGGCGGACGGCCTGCGTATCGTCATGCTCACCGGCGACAACGAGACCACGGCGCAGGCGGTGGCGACACTGGTCGGCGGCATCGACGCGGTCCATGCCGGCCTCAAGCCCGAGGACAAGGCCCGCATCATCGGCGAGCTCAGGGCGCAGAGCGCGAAGGTCGCGATGGCCGGAGACGGGGTCAACGACGCCCCCGCGCTCGCCGCCGCCGATGTCGGTATCGCGATGGGCACCGGCACCGATGTCGCGATGGAGAGCGCCGGCATGACGCTGACCAAAGGCGATCTCTCGGCGATCGTCCGCGCCCGGAAACTGGCCCGGGCGACGATGCGCAACATCCGACAGAACCTGTTCTTCTCCTTCGTCTTCAACGGTGTAGGCGTTCCCGTCGCGGCCGGTGTGCTTTATCCAGTGTTCGGTATCACCCTCTCGCCGATGATCGCCGGCGCGGCGATGGCGCTGTCGAGCTTCACCGTCGTCACCAACGCGCTCAGGCTGAACGGAGTGAAGCTGTGAACATCGGCCAGGCCTCGACAGCGAGCGGCGTCTCGCAGCGGATGATCCGCCATTACGAGAAGATCGGGCTGATCCCCGCCCCGCCGCGCCGCGCGGGCGGCTATCGCGATTATGCCGAGGCCGATGTCCACCGCCTGCGCTTCATCGCCAATGCCCGCGATCTCGGTTTCCCCGTCGCCGAGATCAGCGAGCTGCTCGGCCTCTGGGCCGATGCCGGCCGTTCCAGCGCCGAGGTCCGCGCACTCGCCACCGCCCGCGCCGCCGAGCTCGGCCGCAAGGCAGCCGCGCTCGAAGCGATGCGCGCCACGCTCGAGGATCTCGCCGCCCGCTGCCACGGTGACGATCGCCCCGATTGCCCGATCATCGAACGACTCGCGCGCTGATGCGTTACAGCGCCATGCAGATATCCCGGATCATCAAGGCTCCCCGCACGAAGCTCTATGCGGCGTGCCTCGATCCCGAAGCGCTCGCGAGATGGCGCGTCCCCGACAGGATGACCGGCGTGGTGCACAGCTTCGATCCCCGCCTCGGCGGCAGCTACCGCATGTCGTTGATGTATAAGGCCCCCAAGCGCGGCTCCGCGGGCAAGACAAGCAGCGACACCGACAGCTTCATCGGCCACTTCGTCGAGCTCGTCCCCGACGAGAAGATCGTAGAAAGCATAGCCTTCGAGTCCGACGATCCAGCCTATGCCGGGACGATGAGCCTCACCACCAGCTTCGAGGACGTGCCCGGAGGCACCAACGTCACCATGAAGTTCGACGGGCTGCCACCAGGCATCCGCCCGGAGGATAATGAGACGGGCACGCGACAATCCCTGGCCAAGCTGGCCGCGCTTGTCGAATAGCCGGAGCGCTCAGATGATCTGAGAATGATACCCGCTCGGCCGGGCAATCTCGCCCAGTGCTTCGCCCGCATGCGCCGCCTCACCATTGCCGGCGAGGTCAGTGATCGAGATCACCCCGACCAGCCTTTTATCGCGATCGACCACCGGCAGGCGCCGCAGCTGGAGATCGGCCATATTATCGAGCACATCGACGGCATCCTCGTCGGCGAAGCAATAGCGCACCTCGCCGCTCATCACCTCCCGGACCTTCGCGCTCGGTGCACGGCCAATAGCGACCGCGCGGATCGCGATATCACGGTCAGTGATGATGCCGACGAGCCGGTCGCCCTCGCCCACCGGCAGGAAGCCCGCATCGATATCCGCCATGGATTGCGCGGCACCCTGGACCGTCTCGCTCGGGTCGACGATCCGGAATTCGCGCGTCATGCAATCACGCACCTTCATGATTCATTCCTCTCAAAGCTCCCGGCGCAGCGCCTGGGCCACAAAAGCGCCCTTCGACTGCCCGTCGGCACAGGCTCGACAAACCCCGACAAAACCCGAACGCCCGCAATTCGCCGCGCGTTCCCGCTGTTGTGACGAGCTGATGCTCCTGTCAGCCGGCCCGTTCGCGGGAGGTTCGCAGCCTGGATCGCCTCTGCCCCCCTCGCGTTTCCCGATTGAGGTTGCGGTCACTTCAGTCGCCTTCCGGGTCGGTACACGCTAGGCTGTGGCGATGCCCATCGAACGCCTCGATCATGTGCAACTTGCGATGCCCCTCGGTGGCGAAAGCGCGGCGCGCCTTTTACCGGGATGCTCTGGGCATCGACGAGGTCATCAAGCCACCCCATCTCGCGGCGCGTGGCGGGTGCTGGTTCGAGCGCGGCGCGTTGAAGGTCCATCTCGGCGTCGAGGCGGATTTCCGGCCAGCCCGCAAGGCACATCCGGCCTTCATCGTCACTGAGCTGGCGGCGTTGATCGCCACCCTGAAATCGCATGGCTATTCAGTGGCCGAGGACCAGCCATTGCAAGGCTATGACCGCGCCTATGTCGACGATCCCTTCGGCAACCGCATCGAACTGATGGAGATCTTGCGCGTTTCGCCCTGACCCTTTGCCACAAGGAACATGCCAATGTCCCGTATCGCTCTCACCCTCGCCGCGGCCGCTTCCATGGCAACCGCCTCGCCTGCCCTTGCAAAGGGCTGTCTCAAGGGCGCGGCGGTCGGCGCGGTCGCGGGCCATTATGTCGGCAAGGGCCATGCCGTTATCGGCGCGGCCGCCGGCTGCTGGATCGGCCATCACCGCGCCGCCAAGGCTGCGAAAGCCCGGCAGGCGCAGGAGCGCGCACGCCACTGATCATCGTGGTTGCGTGAAGGCTTCTTGCTGATTCGATATTTCGGGTATATTCGAAATGTCGAATCGAAGGAGCCCTCCATGAAACGCCTCCACCTTCACGTCAGCGTGCCGGATATCGACCAGGCCATCGCCTTTTACAGCGTGCTGTTTGACGCGCCTCCCACGGTCACCAAGTCCGACTATGCGAAATGGATGCTCGAAGATCCGCGGGTCAATCTCGCCATCTCGTCGCGGGCTCGCGCGCCCGGCATCGACCATGTCGGCATCCAGGTGGACAGCAACGCGGAGTTGATCGAACTCGCCTCGCGCCTGAAAGCGGCAGGTTCCGAGACCATGGACCAGGAAGCGACGACCTGCTGCTATGCGAAATCCGACAAGAGCTGGGTGACTGACCCCGCCGGCGTCCGCTGGGAGAGCTTTTTCACCCATGGCGAGGCGACCGCTTATGGCGAGGACGAGATCCTGACTGAATCCACGCCCGCAAGCGCCTGCTGCGCACCCGCGCCGGCCGCAAAGGCGTGCTGCTGATGCAATTGCCCCTTGCCGTCGACGCGCTCTCGGCGCTCGCGCATGGCAGCCGCCTCGCCGTGTTCCGCCTGCTGGTGCGCGCCGGCCCGGACGGCGTGGCGGCCGGCGAGATCGCGCGCGAGATCGGCGCGCTCCCCAACACCCTCTCCTCCCATCTGACGATCCTCGGCCATGCCGGGCTGATCCGGTCGCGCCGCGACGGCCGCTCGATCCTCTATTCGGCCGATTATGAGAAGATGCGCGAGCTGCTCGGCTTCCTGATGGAGGATTGCTGCGCCGGCCGCCCCGAAATCTGCGCGCCCTTCGCCACGGGCTGTACCGCGTGACGCTGCCGCGCAGGCTTGTGGCGGAGCTGCTCGGCACCGCCTTGCTGCTCGCGATCGTGATCGGCTCGGGCATCATGGGCGATCGGCTGGCGGGCGGCAATGTCGCGATCGCGCTGCTCGGCAACACGATCGCGACCGGCGCGGGGCTGGTCGTCCTCATCCATATGTTCGGGCCAATATCGGGCGCGCATTTCAACCCGGCGGTCACGCTCGCGGTGCTGATCCGGCGCGGCACCGACGCCCGCACGGCGCTTGCCTATGTCGCAGCGCAGATCATCGGCGCGGTGCTCGGCGTATGGGCGGCGCACGCCATGTTCGCCGAGCCGTTGCTGCAGGTCTCGACAAAGCTGCGCGACGGCCCAGCCCAGGCTTTTTCCGAGTTCATCGCGACCTTCGGGCTGATCGGCACGATCCTCGCCACGCAGCGCTCGCGGCCCGAGGCCACCCCGGCCGCGGTCGGGCTCTATATCGTCTCTGCCTATTGGTTCACCGCCTCTACATCGTTCGCGAACCCAGCCGTCACGATCGCGCGCAGCCTTTCCGATACCTTCGCAGGCATCGCGCCCGTTTCAGCCCCCCTTTTCATCATTGCCCAGGTCACTGGCGCGCTGGCGGCGGTCGCCCTGTTCGGCTGGCTGCTCAAAGAGGAACCCGCATGAGCTTTCCCGTCACCATCTACCACAACCCCGATTGCGGCACCTCGCGCAACACGCTCGCGATGATCGAGGCCGCTGGCTATGTCCCGAGCGTAATCGACTATCGCAGCACCGGCTGGACACGGGGCTTGCTGGACGAATTGCTGGCGGCGATGGAGGCACATCCCCGCGATCTCCTCCGCGAAAAGGGCACGCCGGCCGCTGAACTCGGCCTGCTCGATCCTTCCGCATCTGATGACATGATCCTGGAAGCGATGCTCGCCCACCCGATCCTGGTGAACCGCCCGATCGTGGTGACGCCCAAAGGCACGAAGCTGTGTCGCCCCTCAGAGGCGGTGCTGGATCTGCTCAATCATGCGCCGGCCAGCTTCACCAAGGAGGACGGCGAGGTCGTCCAAACCGGGCGATAGGCCTCGATAAATCTCCGGCGAGATTGGGTGGCAATCGTCATTCAATTGCATTACATATGTCCCTCCAGGAGGAGCTTGTGTCATGGCGGCCAATGCATTGATCCAGACCCGCATCGATGCCTCGGTGAAGGCCCGCGCCTCGGCGGTGCTGGAAAATATGGGGCTGAGCGTTTCGGACGCGGTGCGCATCCTGCTGACCCGCACCGCGCATGAAGGTGCCTTGCCATTCGAACTGACCGCTGACAGCAAGGCTCACGATGCGTGGTTTCGCGCGAAGGTGCTTCAGGCGCTTGCCGATCCGAGCCCCGATATCGCGAATGACGAGGTCGAAGCGGAATTCGCCGCGCGTCGCGCCGCCGCGCTTGGCAAGATCGGCGATGCGTGAAGCTGGTCTGGTCACCTCATGCGCTTGCCGACCGGCGCGAGATTTTCTCCTATATCGAAGCTGACGATCCCCGCGCCGCAATCACCGTTGACGAACGTATCCAAAAGGCGGTGCGGCGGCTGGTCGATTTCCCCGAAAGCGGACGCATCGGGCGCGTCGAAGGCACCCGCGAGCTGGTCGTGCCGCGCACCGCCTATGTGGCTTCCTACCAAATCGGGGACGGTTTCGTTCGCATCCTTCGCGTGATCCACAGCGCACGCATCTGGCCGGATCAAATGCCGATCGATTGAGATCAGCCAGACCCCGACTGCCTGTCCGCCTTCGCTCAGAAACTCGCCGTCAGGTTGAGCGAGAGGTAAGTCGTATCCCCGGTATGCGGCGCATTGGGCGCCTCGCGCAGGAAGCGCCCTTTGGCGAGCCACACCCCGTCAACCTCGAAGCGCAGCCGCTGCGGCACGATCCACGTTCGCACGCGCGCATCGACCTGCTGGCCTGCGAAACGCCCAGACCCGCCCGAGGCATCGCGCACTCCAGTCCCGGCAAAGGCGTCGGTCGCCTCCGCGAGCCAGAGCAGCCGGTAGCTGAGCATCAGATCGACCCGCGTGCTGGGCGCCGCCTCGACACGCAGGCCCGGCGTCAGCACATTGGTCCGCGCGACGACATTATAGAGGCCGACCGGGCCGGTATCGGCGCGGCGAAAGCCGAACAGGCTGTCGAAGCGGCCGTACTTGCCACCGGCCCGGTCGCCCGAGGCGATATCGAACTCCGCCGCGATATGCGGCTTCCACGCGCCGCCCAAGCCATAGCCGACCCGCGCATGGACAAACCAAGCCCCAACCCCGAGCCGCGCCGCGCCCGGCGCAAGGCTCGCGCTGATCCGGCCGGCCTCGTAAATCCCCTCGACCTCGTAATCGAACACCGCCGGCGCGGGATCGCGCAGCACCCGCGCCGTCACGATGTTGAGCGAGCGGTCGCGCGTCGGCCGGCCAGGCGTGTCGCGTTCGCCGAAATGATAGAAGCCGAGCTCGGCCATCGCCGGGCCGATCGTCTTCGCCCGCGACGCAACCCCGCCCCACAGCACCTGATCGAAGCCTTCGCGATCAAGCCGTATTTTGTTGTCGAGCAGCGACGGCAGATCGTCCGGTCGCCGCTGCTGCGGCAGCACATAGGCAAAGCTCGCCTTCACCCCACCCGTCAGCCCGAGATCGGCGCGCACGCCGGTAAAGCCATTGGTGGTGTTGCGATAATCGTCGCTCGCGACCAGCCGCCGCGAGCCGAGATTGACCAGCATCCGCCCGCCCTGCAGCGACAGCGAAGTACCCGGGCCGAACGGCCGCGCGATATCGGCGGCGATCCAGGCCTGGACCGGCTCGACCGCGTTGACCTCATTGGTCGAGAGCGGCGTGCCCTTGTTCCCGAGCCAGGAGCGGCTGTCATAGACCTCCGCACCGAACCGGATCGGCCCGGCCTTGTACGTCGCGGTGACGATGGTGCGCAGGTCGATCAGCTCGTCGCTGGCGTTGAAGCCCGGGCGGACCTCGCCGCCGATCGTCTCGTAGCGCAGCCGCATCGAGCCGGTGACGGTGAGGCCGCCTGGTGTGGTCTGCGCGTGGGCAGGCGTCGCAGTGAGGAGCAACAGCGACCACACAAATCGTCCTTCCCCGGCGAAGGCCGGGGCCCAGTTGGGGGACCTTCGTGATGACGCGCGACGCCCATTTCCTTCTGTTTCCCAACTGGGCCCCGGCCTCCGCCGGGGAAGAAGGCTGAAGACGGTTGAGGATTTCAAATAGTCGCTCACCCCGTCACCCCAACCAGATACAGCCCCACCCCCAGCGCAGACGTCACCGCCAGCGTCGGGATCGCCCCCGCCTTGAACCGCAGCATCGCCAGGATCGCGCCGACCGACAGCAACAACGCCCATGGATCGACACTCGCCAGCACCGGCAGATCGAACCGCACCGGCCCCAGCCGCCACAGCGCCACCGAGCGGAACAGCGTATGTATCGCGAACCAGATGGCGAGATTGAGCACCACCCCCACCACCGCCGCGGTGATCGCCGACAGCGCCCCCGCCACCGCCGCATTGCCGCGCAACCGCTCGATGAACGGCGCCCCGAGGAATATCCACAGGAAGCACGGAATGAACGTCACCCAGGTCGCGAGCAGCCCGCCGAGCGTCCCCGCGAGCAGCGGCGGCAGCATACCCGGCGCTCGATACGCGCCCATGAAACCGACGAACTGCAGCACCATGATCAGCGGCCCCGGCGTCGTCTCGGCCATGCCCAGGCCATCGAGCATCTCGCCCGGCTTCAGCCAGTGATAGGATTGCACCGCCTCCTGCGCGACATAAGCGAGCACGGCATAGGCCCCGCCAAAGGTCACCACCGCCATGGTCGAGAAGAAGGTCGCGATCTGGCTGAACACATGATGCGGCCCGAGCCACGCCACCAGCACCACGACCGGCACCAGCCACAGCGCCAGCCATACCGAGGCGACCCGCAGCGACTGGCGCACTGAAACCCGCGCATGCGCCGGCAATTCCTCGCCGAGCAGGCTCTCGGCATCCTCGACAATAGTCCCGGATGCGCCCTTATGCCCGCCGCCGACCTGGAAAGCGGGCATCCCCGCCCGCCCGCCGAGCCAGCCGATCAGCCCCGCCGCCAGGACGATCAGCGGAAACGGCACGCCGCCAAAGAAGATCAGTATGAACGCCGCCGCCGCCAGCCCGAGCATCGCCCGGTTCTTGAGCGCCCGCCCGGCGATCCGCACCACCGCCTGCAGCACGATCGCCAGCACCGCCGCCTTCAGCCCGAAGAACAAAGCCGAGACGATCCCGACCTTGCCGTAGAGCGCGTAGATCCAGCTCAGCGCCATGATCGAGATGACGCCCGGCAGCACGAACAGCCCGCCCGCGATGATCCCGCCCCTGGTCCGGTGCATCAGCCAGCCGATATAGGTGGCGAGCTGCTGCGCCTCGGGGCCGGGCAGCAACATGCAGTAATTGAGCGCGTGGAGGAACCGGTGCTCGCCGATCCAGCGTTTCTCGTCGACCAGGATGCGGTGCATCACCGCGATCTGCCCGGCCGGTCCGCCGAACGACAGCGCCGCGATCCTGAGCCAGACCCAGAAGGCCTCGCCCAAAGTCACCGCATCGGGCCGGGCGCGCAACGGGGCGGCGGCCGCCATGTCGGCTGCGCTCATTTGCGCTTCCCCTTTGCCGGGCTGTGCGAGACCCAATTGTGCGTCTCGGCCGTGGCATCGCGACACCAGCGATACAGCGCATCATAGACCGCCATGCCCGCCTCGAGTTGGGCGAGATCGTCAGCGAACATCCGCGACAGGCCGAGCGACACCGCCAGCAGCCCCGCCGCTTCGGGTGCAAGCTCGGGATGCCCTGTATCGGCGCCGCGCACGATCGGCGCGAGCCGCGCCAGCCCCTCGACCCCACCGAGCCCGAAATCCTCGACCATCGCATCGAAGGTGCACAGCTCGCCGCGATGGCTCCAGCGCACGCCGACGCCCTCCACATCAAACGGCATCGCCCCCATCCGCTCGGCAACGCCGGCCACCTCGGGCGCGGCGACGAACAGGAACAGCGCGTCGGGATCGATGAAGCGCCGGATCAGCCACGGGCAGGCGATCCGGTCCACCTTTGGCCGCGCCCGGGTGACCCAGAGCGTGCGGCCGGCCGCGTCGCGTGGCGGAACGGGCTCTTCGTTGATCAACGGCAGGCCCGCAGCGGCCCAATCCCTGAAGCCGCCCTCGAGCAGCTCAGCCTCGGCCCCAACCTGACGCAGCCACGCCGCCGCACCGTGGCTGGGCGCATCGCCGTTCTGGCAGGCAAGGATCACGCTGCGGCCGGCAAAACCGGGCGCCCATTCCGCCAGCGCGGCGAACGAACGCCGGCGCGCGCCGGGTATCGAACGGGGATCGGCGGCGCGCTCGGCATCGCTGCGCAGGTCAATGATTGGGGGGCAGCCCGGCGTGCCGATGAGGCGGACGAGCTTGTCGGATGAGATTGCGTTGATCGCGGGCATAGTGCGTCCTCAGACTTTGGGGGACGCGATACTTCAGCCTGTCGCCTCATGGGGAGATCGCAAACCCCATATGCCTAAAAGGCGCGTTCGGGCGCTGCTGTCAAGGTTTTGGTGGCGATCGGCCAGGGCAATCGGGTGAAAGAGATTGTGGGAGATGTCGCGGCCATTTCGGGCAGGTGACAGGTTCGCGCAGAGGCGCAGAGGCGCGGAGGAACAGGAATAAAATAGCAAATATTGTCAGGATCGGCGGGGATCGATCGTGGCGGGTCGGTGATGACACCATCTCTGCGCCTCCGCGCCTCTGCGCGAACCCTCTTTTCCCCGTTCACCCAATTGCCCTGCGCGATCGGCCACCGCCTTGCTCTATTGTATCGAATTTGATACACCCTCTCTCCTGCAGACCTTCGTCAATGTGTTCGATGCCCTGGCGGATACGCCTGCCGAAGCGGCCAACATGAAGGCGCGTGCTGAAGTGCTGATGGCATTGCAGGCGCGCGTCCGGGCCTGGGAATTGTCGCAGGAGGCGGCCGCGGCGCGCCTCGGCATCACCCGGCCCCGGCTCAATGATCTGCTGCGCGGCAAGCTCGGCAAATTCTCGCTCGATGCGCTCGTCAATGTGGCGACCGCCGCAGGTCTGACGCTCGAGATCAGGGTGGCGGACGCGGCCTGAATCCCGCCTGCTCAATCCTTCTTCATTGTCATCTCCGCACAGGGCGGTGCTATTTCTCCGCCCCGTAGAACAACACCCACACCGAGAAATCCTCGGATATCCCCTCGAATCCGTGCGCGACATGCGCGGCGCAGAACAGCACGTCCCCCGCGCCGACCGCCGTCACCTTCTCCCCGACCCGGTAATTCCCCGTGCCCGAAGCGACGAAATAGATCTCGTCGCGCAGGTGCGGCACCTGCGGCCCGTCAGTCGGCCGGGCGGCGAAGCGGACTTCGAGATCGCCATCGACAAAAATCTCGGCCGATCGCCCCGGCGTGCGCGGCAGCGCCAGCGCGGCGGCGAGCGATACGGGCGGCGGGGTGCGGTCCATCCGCCGATCCTACCACAATTGCCCTCAGTCCATCAAAGATCGAACACCGCCAGCACCAGTACCGCAAGCAGTAGCGTCGCGGTGCCGACGAGGAAGACCTTGTCGGCCAGCCGCTCGAACCGGTCGTGCGGGTCGTCGCCGCGCAGCGACAGATAGGAAAAGACGCAACTCGCCGCGAAGCACACTACGCCGGCCCAGGCGATCTCGTCGGCGAGTGTCTTGCCCGAGGCATTGGCGATATGCAGGCCGGCAATGATCAGCAGCGAGATGCCGAGCAGGTTGGTCGCTGCGTTGAGGATATGGCTCGATGTGCGCATCCCCGCCATTTGGCGCGAGCGAGATGAACGGGCGAGAAACGGGAAGAACCTTCTTGCTCCCCTCGCGCTTGCGAGCGGCCCGGCTGAACAGGGGGAGCAGGAAGCGCCCATAGGCGCCATTGCCGGAATATGGCAGGATGATCCCCATGAGCACGTCATCAAGCCCCAAAACGGATCGCCGCTTTGTCAGCGTCAGGCGTTGGCTGTTCCCGGTCTTTTGCCTGGCCTGGCTCTCCAGTTCCTGGCTCCGCCACGGCTTCGGGATCGCCGATATCGTCATCGGCGCGCTGAGCCTTGCCTGGCTGGGCGCGGCCTGGTTAATCCAGAATCGCACCACCCGCCCGCGACGCACATTCTACTGGCTGGCGCTGGCGTCATCCGTCGTCGCTGCGCTCTTCACAAACTTCGCTGCGGCCGGAATCCAGAGCATAGTGCCGGGGATCATTGGATGGGCGGGCCTGACCGTCCTCGGGCTGATCTGGTGCATTCACTTCGAGCGCACCGAAACCATCCATTGAGGCTCGTTTCGCGAACCAAAGTCGCGATCGAGCGCCCGGCCTGCCAGGCTTCAATCCTTACCCGCAAAATCTTCCAATTCGGCACCCGGCACGCCTCTCCTCAGCAGAGGCACTCCACAACAAGCGCCGCCGATAGGGGATCAGCCTTGTCGCCCCCAATGCTGGTCGCTCGTCACGGTCATGTGCAGCAGCTCCTCGCTGCAGCATTGCGAATTGTGCTTCAGGTCGAAGGTCAGCTGGTCCGACGCGCGCATAGTCACCTGCCGCCAACGGACAACGACCAAGCTATGCGCGAGAATGCTCGCTTGGTTATGCGGTCTCGACAAGACTTCTATGGGCGGCGTCATAAGCGTCGCTCATGAGCGCGTGAATGGCCCATTCCGGTATAAGTATCTGCTCCGCGATCTGACGCATGGTGATGTCCTTCGCTTCATATTGCGCCTTCAGCGCATCACGACGCGGCTTTGGGCATAGCGTCAGAAGCGCCATCCATTCCGCTCGGTTCTCGGATGACAAAAGCGGAGAATTTTCGAGCGGTGCGGTCTCTAGCTCGCGCAACAGGCGAACAAATTTTTCGCGGGTGCTAGCTTTCTCATCTTCGTTATCGAACGCGTGCATAATTTCTTTGCAGCACACGAATCTACGATGGCAACGATTCAAAGAATCGGAATATCGGACGCCGAGTATCTTAAATTCGTCGCCATAGGCCGAGCTTCGGTCATAGTCGTAAACCACGTATCCGAGCGTCGTGTTCTCGTCGAGAACCGCAGGTGTGAATGTTATTTCGCCGATCTCAGCATGGTGGGAGACAATGCGCCTGCCCAACTCTTTCACCGGAATAACCGGCGTTTCCAAGCTTGCAGCAAATTCATATAATTCTTTAAAAAGCATTCGGGTAGCCGCCGCCAAAATTGGCGATCAGCTACCCGGCTACTATCAAGCAAGTCAATCGTCGATATTATCGACCGCGCAAGTAGCGCCAGTCCGAATTTGCTTCTCGGCCTGTACGAACTGTTGCGCGAGGCGCTCAGCCAAAACCGGCCGTGAGCGTCCCCGGAAAAACTTGATGTTTGCCGCTCGTGCACCCTCTGAGGGGTACAGCATCGTAGCGGCGACATCGATCTGCGTCGTCATTATGCGTCCTCCTTCAGACACGACTACAACCCCCTGGGAGACCAGAGGGCTATAGCAATTAACTCCGTTATCTACATAGGGGTTCATTACCAAGCGATTAATATGTTGGTTTCCCACGCGGACCACCGAAGTTTCGGTCCTTTGACCGATTCGTGCTCAAAACGCAATATGGCACGTAATTGCGTTAGTTCAACAGCAGATATGCCGTTAGCACCAACTCTGTGATGAACGCAGCCAGATTAAAGTTGAATCGATATCCCGAGATGAATGTGCGCAGCAAGTTTGTGCGACTACGCGAAAAGGCCGAATCAGCTATGGACAAGTTGGATTTCATCACTGAGAACAAAACGAAAACTTTCAAGCAGATTCGCATGGGCATCATCGCAACCGCCATCGACTATATGATCGCAGCCGGCATCAGCGGCGACGCGCTGATCAACGCGGTGGCCGACATGGAAGCGGCTATCGACGCCCGCTCCCCCGCGGCGAAGCGCCAGGCGCGCTACCGGGCGCGCCTTGCGAGCCGTAACGAAGCGTCACAAAGCGTCACGCGTGACGTTGGTGACGCCAGTGACGCTCCCCCCAATGATATATATTCTAACCCCCCTTCACCCCTATCCTCTAACGAGGATCGATCCCCTTTTTCGGAAAAGCGGATTTCGAACGCGTTGCAACCAGCCGGTGACGCACGCCGCCTGCCGGGCTATCCTCGCCAGGCAGAAACCGTGAGAGGATTCCCAGTGAGAGCGTTTCGAGCCCTGAAGCTGCCCAGGGCGCTTGCCCTGATCGCCGTCTGCGCCGCCATGGTGCCGCTCGCGGCGCCGGCCGAAACCGTCATCACCGGCCCCCGCCGGGCAGCGCCGACCTGGATCCGGAGTTGGGAAGCAGCGCCGATGGAGGTCCCGCCGCCGCGGCCCTTTCCGGTACCGAAGCCGGCAGCGGATTCACCGCCCGTCACCCCGACCCCGCCGATCACGTCGGACGCGACCTTCCGCATGGTCACCCGGCTCTCGGCGGGCGGCACCACGCTCCGGCTGCGGCTCTCGAACGAGGCCTCGGCCACGCCGCTCCGGCTCGGCGCGGTCCATGTCGCGCTGGCCGGCGACGACGGCGCCCTTGTGGCGGGCAGCGATCAGGTCGTGACCTTCGAGGGCAATAGCGCGCCGGTTATCCCCGCCGGGGCGCCGTTGCTCAGCGATGCGGTCGCGATGAAGGTCGCGCCGTTCGCCCATGTCGTGGTCAGCATCTACGTGCCGGGCGACCTGACTCATCTGACCGGCCACCCGCTCGGTGTCGCGACCACGCGCGCCGTTCCCGGCGACCAGACCGGCGCGACCGCGCTCGATGCGGGCGTCAGCACCATGATGCGCTACATCCTCGCCGGCATCGACGTCTCGGGCGGCGCGGCGACCTCGACGATCGTCACCTTCGGCGATTCGATCACCGACGGTGCGCTTTCGACCGACAATACCGATCATCGCTGGCCCGACATCCTCGCCGAGCGTCTGCGCGCGGCCGGCAAGACCAGCTTCGCGGTCGCCAATGCCGGGATTTCGGGCAATCGCCTGCTCGCCACCGGCACCGGCCCGGCGGCGCTCGCCCGGTTCGATCGCGACGTGCTGTCGGTGCCCGGCGTGCGCTATGTCGTGGTGCTTGAAGGCGTCAACGACATCGGCAGCGCCTTTCGCAGCAAGGGCAATATGCCGCTCCCGAAGGATATTATCGGCGCCTATCGCCAGATGATCGCCCGCGCGCATGATCGCGGCGTGAAGGTGATCGGCGCGACCATCCTCCCCTATAAGGGCGCTGGCTATTATTCGGAGGATGGCGACGCGGTGCGCCAGGCAGTCAATGACTGGATCCGCGCGCCCGGCCATTTCGACGGCGTGATCGATTTCGACCGCGCCGTCGCCGACAAGGCCGATCCGCAGACGATGGCGGCGGCGTTCGACAGCGGCGACAAGCTCCATCCCGGCGATGCGGGCTATAAGGCCATGGCCGAGGCGGTGGATCTGGCGCTGTTCAAATAGGCAAGGCGGCCTGCCCTATATCACCGGTACTTCTCAAAAGGGGGCAAGCCTCATGATGTCGCGCATTGGAACCGCCTGCGGATTGGCCCTGATCGCAGCCACCGCCTGTCCCGCGCTCGCCCAACCCCAGGCTTCACTGACGGTGACCGGCACCGATTACGGCCCTTCGGCAACGCTGGCCGGGGTCTATTTCACCAATTTCGAGAATTCGGTCTTCACTGAATGCGCAGGTGAGCAGGCCTGCAAGGACTGGGCTGCAAAAGGGGGCGCCTGGGTGAATTGCACACCGGCCGCCTGCGCTGATCTCGAAGCGCGTATCAAGGCCCTGAACGGTAATTCTGACAATTGGGGCAGTTTCGCGATCAAATTCGTCGGGCGCCACGCCAAGGCGAAGCATCCCAAGCGCTTCCTGAACGATCGCGAAGATGGGGTGCTGATTGAGCGAATCCTGGAGTTCAGGCTGATCAAGGGCCAAGGCTGATCCGTTACGCCGCCCATGGCTCTCGGGGGAACGCAATGAAACTCGCCGCCTGGCAGGCGCCGCTCCTGCCGCGCGGATCGATGGCCGCGATCGGTCTCGCCCGCGAGCGCATCGCCTGGTGTGAGGCTGAGGGCATTCACATCCTGCTCTGCCCTGAGGCGCTGCTCGGCGGTCTTGCCGACGATGCTGAGCACCCCGCCGAATCCGCGATCCGCATCGAGAACGGCCAGCTCGAAACATTGCTCGCCCCGCTTGCCAGCGACACGGTCACCACGATCATCGGCTTCACCGAGATCACCGCCGCCGGAAAGCTCCACAACAGCGCCGCCATCCTCCATCGCGGCGTGCTGCTCGGCGTCTATCGCAAGCGGCACCCGGCGATCCGGCGCTCGGTCTACAGCCCCGGTGAGGAGGAACCGGTCTTCACGATCGATGGCCTGACCTTCGGCATCATGATCTGCAACGACACCAACCATCCCGAGCTCGCCCGCACCCTGGTCGCGCGCGGCGCGCAAGTCCTGTTCGTGCCGAGCAACAATGCGCTGAGCCCGGAAAAGGCCGATGTGGTGGGCGCCACCCATACGGTCGATATCGCCTGCGCCCGGGAACATCGCGTGCCGGTCATCCGGGCGGATGTGGCGGGCCGCAGCGCCGATCGGGTTGCGTTCGGCACCTCGATCATTGTGGGTGCGGGCGGCGCCATCCTCGCGCTGGCATCGCAACTTGCCGAGGATATGCTCGTCGCGACAATCGACGCGGAAAGGGCGACCCGATAGTTTCGGGCAACGCTATATCAATCGCCCCTCAGCCCCGCGCCCCAGCCGCCAGCATATCGATCAGCGCCGCCAGTTGCGGTTCCGGCTTCGGGTCGCGCCAATAGGCCGAGACCGGGAATTCGGCACCGATCGAATCAATCGGCCGCACCACGATCCGCTCGTCGAGATGGTGCTCGACATGGCTCGCGCAGATCAGCGCGATGCCCTCTCCCTCGGCGACCTGGTCCATCACCCGGGGCGGGCCAAGGTCCATCAGCACAGCGTTGAGCGCCGGCGCGTGCGGATTGATCCGCTGTGACAGGAACCGGTGCATGTCGCTGCCATGCTGCTGGCGCGACACGACGAAGATTTCGTCGCGCAATTGCGCCGGCGTCACCAGAGTCTGTTTCGCGAACCGATGCTCGCGCCCCGTCGCGATCATCACCTGGTCGCTCCAGAGCTGCATTGAGGGAAGATCGAACCGCTGCCGCCCCGGCCCCATCACCAGTGCCAGCTCGCCCGCGACCAGCGCCGGCAGCAAGGCCGTGCGCGACATTTCATGCACGCCGATGCCGACGCTTGGTGCCGCCCGCGCAAAGGCCAGGAGCCGCTCGCCGAGCCGATCACGGCAGATCGAGGCGAAGACCCCGATCGCCAGGTCCGATCCGCCCTCATCATCGTCGCCGCTGCTGCGAGCCGGCGCCGTAGTGGTTGCGCTGTTCATCGCGCCGATGTGGAGGAGATCGCGCAGGTTCCCCCATGGCTTGCGACGGCAGCGACGAAAGTGCGACGAAAGTGACGAGCGCGGCGACAGGCCTGCGACGTGGCTCTCGCCCCAACGCCCGGTTTGTTGCTAGACCGTTCCAATGAACGGGGTCATCGCACCAAAAAAGCGCAACGAAGACGGGAAGCGCGTGGAAGACGGGGAGGAGCATGATCGCCGGGAGCGCGCGCGCAACCAGGCGTTCCTCCTCGACTGGAGCGACCGCATCCGCGGCGAGGGCTCGCCCCAGGCCATCATGGCGATCACGCTCGAGGCGCTCGGTCGCCATCTCGGCGTTTCCCGGACCACATGGTCGGAAGGTGACGCCACCGGGCGGACCTTCTCGATCCTCGGCGAATGGCGTGAAGACGTGCCAAGCATCGCCGATACCAGTTTCTCGCTCGACGATGTCGGCGCGGTGGTCGAGCGCGAATGGCTGGCCGGCGAGACCGTTCGCTACGACGATATCGCGACTGATCCGCGGATCGAGGCGGCGGTCACGCAATCCTATGCGAGCCTCGAGATCCGCGCGTTCGTCAGCATCCCCCTGATCGAACATGGCCGTGTCCGTTCAGTCTTGTCGGCGCAGCGCAAAGTGCCGCGTGCCTGGACCGACAGCGAGGTCCAGCTCGTCCGGGATATCGCGGAACGCACATGGGTGTCGCTGGGGCGCGCCCGCGCCGAGGCGGCGCTGCAGGAGCGCGACCGCCACCAATCCTTCCTGATCGCCTGGGGAGACCGTATCCGCCCCGAAACCGAAATCGAGGCGATCATGGCGATCACCCTCGAAATGCTCGGCCGCCACCTTGGCGTCACCCGTACCACCTATGTGGAAGCCGATCAGTCCGGCCGCGCCTTCACGGTGCTTGGCGAATGGCGTCACGGCGTCGCCAGTATCCGCGGCGACAGCTTCACCTTTCATAGCGTCGGCGCGGCGGTCGATCGCGCCTGGGTCGCGGGCGAAGTCATCCGTTGCGACGATGTCGCGGACGATCCCCGGCTCGAGCCGGCGGTGATCGAACGCTATGTCAGCCGTGAGATCCTCGCTTTCGTCAACCTCCCGCTGGTGCAGGATGGGAAGATGCACTCGGCGCTCGGCGTACACCATAACCGCCCGCGCTGCTGGAGCGAAGCCGAGCTCCAGGTCATGCGCGACATCACCGAGCGCACCTGGGTGGCGCTGCAGCGTGCCCGCGCCCAGGCGGTGCTGCAGGATCGCGAGCGCAACCAGGCGTTCCTGATCGCCTGGAACGACTGCGTCCGCGACGAAACCAGTGCGCGGAAAATCCTCGGGCACACCCTCGCGCGGCTCGGCGAGCATCTGGCCGCCTCACGCACCAATTATGCCGAGGCGCTCCATGATGGCGACACGCTCTGCGTTCTGCAGGAATGGAGCAATGGCGTGGCCAGCGTCGTCGGCAGCGAGATCCGGCTCTCCTGGGTCGGCTCGCGGCTGGCCGCAGCGCATCGCAGCGGCAAGCCGATCCGGATCAACGACATTGCTGACGACCCGCTCGTCTATGACGGCAATCGGGCCACTTTCGAGTCGATCCATGCGGCCGCGATGCTGACCGTGCCGATGATGCGTGCCGGCGAGATCGTCGGCGTGCTGTCAGTCCATCAGACAGTGCCGCGGCGCTGGAGCGACAGTGAGGTCGATCTGGTCTGCGAACTCGCCGACCGCACCCTCGCCGTACTCGAACGCGCGCATTCCGAAGAGCGGCTGGCCGAGAGCGAGGCGCAGCTTGCCGCCTTTCTCGAAAACGCGCCGATCGCGATGCACATCAAGGATGCCGAGGGCCGCTATATCCGGCTCAATCCCGAATTCGCGCGCGCCATGGGGCTTTCGGTCGAAGCGATGATCGGCCGCCGCCCGGCCGAGCTGTTCGAGCCGGAGGTCGCCACCCAGGTCGCGGCGCTCGAACGCCGCGCCCAGGCCGGCGAGGTGGTGACCAGCGAAATCGATGCGGGATATGAGAGCAAATATGCCTCGGTGCTGACCATGTCCTTCCCAATCGCGGGCGGCAACGGCGTCACGGCCGGCTTCACCATTGACCAGACCGAGCGCAAGCGCGCCGAGGCGGCCCTCGCCCGCTCGCGCGAGGCGCTGTACCAGACCGAGAAGCTGACCGCGCTCGGCTCGCTGCTTGCCGGTGTCAGCCATGAGCTCAACAATCCGCTCTCAATCGTCGTCGCCCAGGCGGTGATGATGGAGCGCCAGTCGCGCGGCGGCGAGCTTGCCGAGCGCGCGCAGAAGATCCGCAAGGCAGCCGATCGCTGCGCCCGCATCGTCCAGACCTTCCTCGCCATGGCCCGCCAGAACCGCCCCGAGCGCGCCGCGGTCGATCTGAACGCGGTGGCGATGGCCGCGCATGAGCTCGCCGATTACGGGCTGCGCACCGACGGCATCGCCACAGTGCGCGAACTCGCCCCCTCGCTGCCGCCGGTCTCGGCGGATTCGGATCAGGTCCACCAGATCATCATCAACCTGATCGTCAACGCGCAGCAGGCGATGGTGGAAGCCAATCTTCCGAACCGCGTGCTGACGCTCCGCAGCGGCCCAGGCGCCGAGCCTGGCACGGTGATGCTCGAAATCTCGGACAGCGGCCCCGGCATCCCCGACCATGTCCGCCGCCGCATCTTCGAGCCCTTCTTCACCACCAAGCCGCAGGGCCAGGGCACCGGCGTCGGCCTCTCCTTCTCGCAAGGGCTGGCCGAGGCGCATGGCGGCAAGCTCGAGCTCGTCCCCTCCCCCGTCGGCGCCTGTTTCCGGCTGACCCTGCCGGTGGATATGGATCATCCCGAGGCGGACGCGGCGGACGACTTCGCCCTCCCCATCCCGGTCGTCCAACGCCGCGCGCTGGTGATTGACGACGAAGCCGAAATCGCTGAATCGCTCGCCGATTTCCTGGTGATCGAGGGCTTTGACTGCGACATGGCGATCGGCGGCGAGGCGGCGATGGCGAAGCTGGCGCCGGGGCTCAAGGCCTCCGATTATGATCTGATCATCAGCGATCTGCGCATGCCCGGCATTGACGGCCCGCAACTCTATGCCTGGATCAAGGCCGAGCGCCCCGATCTCGCCGACCGCGTCGCCTTCGCGACCGGCGACACTTTGGGCATGGCCGCCGCGCGCTTCCTCGGCGAGGCAAAGCGGCCAGTCCTTGAAAAGCCCTTCACGCCAGAAGCGCTCAGCCGCTTTCTGCAGGAAATGGACCGCCCATGAGCACGCCCGAAACCCCCTATATCGTAATGGTCGATGACGAGGAGGATCTGCGCGAGCCGGTCGCCGAGTATCTGCGCGAACAGGGCCTTGAGGTTGACGAGGCCGGCGGCGGGGCTGAGCTCGATACGCTGCTGGCGAAGCGCCCGCCTGCCCTGGTCGTGCTCGACGTGACGATGCCGATCGAAGACGGCTTCAGCATCGCCCGCCGCCTGCGCGCCGATCATGGCAATATCGGCATCGTCATGCTCACCGCGCGCCGCGATGTGATAGACCGGGTCGTCGGACTGGAGCTCGGCGCCGACGATTATATCATGAAACCGTTCGAGCCGCGCGAGCTGCTCGCCCGCATCCGCTCGGTCCTCCGCCGCCTGACCGCAGAACGCGCCGCCACCGCACTCGCCGCTCCAGCGCCCGCCGATGATGAGGACAGCTACACGATCGCCCCGCGCGCCGCCGATGCGGAATATCTCCAGGAGTTCTGGATCCCGACCTCGCGCGGCCAGATCCGCGTGCCGGTCGACACGATCGAATGGATCGAGGCCGCCAAGGACTATGCCCTGCTCCACACCGGCGAGCGCAGCCACATGATCCGTGTAACGATGGCGGCGCTGGAACAGGGCCTCGACCCGGCAATGATGATGCGCGTCCACCGCTCCGCCTTCGTGCGCCCCAACGCAGTCCTCCAAATCAGCGCGATCGGCCGCCACATGGCGCTGGTGCTGCGCTCGGGCGCATCAGTCCGCGTCGGGCCTCGCCATTGGGATGAGGTGCGGTACCGATTGAAGGGATGAGGCCGCCCCGCGCGTCGGTCTCGCAAGCAGGGGGAAGGTCCGCGCGCCTCGATCTTCCCCTCATTTCGTCGCTTCGTCGCGCGCGAATCCCCCGTCGGCCGCACTTTCGTCGCTCCCGTCGCGCCGCAACTGCACCGCCCGCTTTTCCCACCTAATGGGGCTGGGACGGCCATTGCTGGCCCGCAAGTCAATGCTCCCGGGAACCCGAGTTCAGATGCGCACCAATATCCTTTTCGGCGATGTTGCCGCCTTTGCCCCACAGGGCAGCAGCAGCGACACGCCTCACCTACCCCTGCTGGGCGTCAGAGCTCCCAACTGACGCTGCGCAGCGGCGCGCGCCGGGCCTTACCTCACCCCTCTCC
>Ga0307508_10001674_pt1 | contig 24617 bp, 31 predicted proteins | sample 9_EM_MG_FD_203089 | JGI IMG/M metagenome (GOLD analysis project Ga0307508, IMG submission 203089) | Populus trichocarpa ectomycorrhiza microbial communities from riparian zone in the Pacific Northwest, United States - 9_EM | ecosystem: Host-associated > Plants > Roots > Unclassified | place... | reverse complement strand
GGTGTCTAAGTACAGAAGAGTCCATTCCACCGAAGCAAACTCCCCCATCCCTGCTCAATACATACTACTGACTCATCGACTTCGCTCTTAGCGTCTTTGGCACTCAAACTTCCATTCCCGGCAATATTATTTGCTCCCACAATGCTCTCTATAGTATATAGTAGTGGACTCGAACTGCATACTATCCATATCGCTACAGGATAGGGTTCGCGAACCCGGGATTCCTGTGCGACTTCGTGAGTAGGCTGTTTTTTTTTCTGTTTATTCATACTCGCATGTAGCCTAGCTAGACTATGGTGGTGCGCTTTTTATCTAGGTTTCTTGCCCGCTGTCGGTGTGACGCGGCAGGTTGCAAGCTCCCCATTGCCTCCGCCTAGACCTGTCCCAAGAAGATATGATGCGCACCAAGAAAATCACAAAGGAAAGGAAATCAAAAGAGCCCGAACAATAGAAAGAACAAAGGAAAAAGTATTCCTCCCCCTAATCCTCATCTGACGAAGCCATGAACGAGGGCGTGGGTAAGAACAAGGTAGTTCCTCCCCATCACCCAATTCCCCCACGGCACCCAGCTCCTCCGCCTCTGCCCTCCTCTCCTCTTCCCGCTCCCAGAGCTCCCGGAGCTCCCATCCCGACTCCTCGCTCCCCGCGTCTTCCTCAGCCGGAACCAGCCTCCCCACATCCGTAGTGGAGAGGAATTCTAGTACCGCCTGACTGCACCTCCGCCCACAGGATCGTCTGTTGGCCTTTCCACTCGGGGCACACCTTGGGGAGGTGGTCCTGAGTCTGCGCCTGACATCAGCACCACCAGCACTGAGCGGTGAGACGGTTCTTTGTCCACTGGAGGTACTGCCCCGTGAGGCAATGCCCTATCTTGATCTGGTAGAACCTCGAGGCAAGCCTCTTAGAACTCCCAGCCACTGCGCTGCCCGGCTTCCGCCCGCTCGGCATCCTGTACTTCTTCTTGGGGGTCCGCCCTCCAGCCCGCTGCCGTGCCTCCGCCCGTTTTTTCTCCGCGATCTCCCGCCTCAGGTGCGCGACGGATCTGAGAAGCGGCATCGCGCGCGGCCCCAGTAGGTCCAGGCAGCTCAGCCATTTCACCCCGCGGGCGTCTGGCTCTTCTGCTGCGAGCTTGGCTCATTCGTCGGCCTTCTCGTTCCTTGAGAACGTACTTCTGGCCAGGGCCAGGCTCCTCCGAGGCCTCGTGCCCGGGCTGTGCGCTTCGTTGACCCCCTCTATGGCTGGAAGCTAGAGTATTGAGCCATGGTGTAAGCATGCAGTCGTAGGTAAGCTTATTTTCAGGCTTATGTTTTGCTTTTTCTTGGGTAAGCACACCCACAGGCTGAAGGGAGGTGTTGCGGCTGAGCGGGCGTTCTTAGAAATTACAGGGTAACTAGTATCCACAGCTTCCCCGCAACAGTACACTGTCCGCGAACAGAACAGAACAGAACTCCCACTTTCCACTAACTGTCGCGCGACCCGAGCAGAGTTCGCGACACCTCAGCAAGCCTATATAGGATAATATTGCTCTATCACGGCCACCTCTGTGCCCGCGACGGCATGATTAAACAGAAAAAAATATCGGTGCCCGCGACGGAATCTATACTAGAAAACAAAGCATCAGAAATGAGAAATAGAAACGCAGGAGCTTCGTCGATCTCAGACAAACTTTCTGTCATGGCGGTGGCGATGATGTAGAATTCGAAGCTGCCATCGACAACCCCACTTTTTCATCCTCGGCAGGGGGTTGTAGTTGAATCCACCACTTAGCTGGTTTGTTTACATCTTGGCCTGATACGCACGCCTGGCTTTCGTCCGTTGCTTATTATGAGCTTACGCCGGGCGTGCTTATGCGTGGACGATTTCGGACTAGCCTAGAGTTGAGTGGCATTCCAGTGGTTGTTGCCGTGACGACCTAAGCACGCCCACACCTACAAAACCTCGATATTGTGTGCACGGCATTTTCCCGTGTTGCGCGGGGTTCCCACATTTTTGCTTTTTCATTTTTCATTTTTCGAAGGCTGACGCCTGCATGACGCGAGGCCGTCAACATTCGTGGTCAATAGATAGGAGCCCCACAAAGTCAGGATGCCAATTCTGTTCTAAGCTTGTCAACTGCATGCGAGCGGCGTCATCCTTTCTTTTCCATTAATTGCGTGCGACCTATGAGGGATCTACCTCGGTAGATCATGGCGATGTACACGAGCCTAACCTGCGTCCTTACGGCTAGTTGTGGCTTCCCCTGCCCCCGCCTGGCCTGCCCCGGCGTCTCCCACTCAAGTCGCAGTAGCTGTGGAGCGAGTCACGTGTGCAAGTGATAAGGAGCGGAGAGTCGTAAGTAGGTACATGTATTCCCGCAAGTCGTAGTTGCTCCTATCTATTGGATCCCGCACCCCCAACTTCCGCCCGGTCTGCTCCCCTCTGCTTTCCCAAGTTCACTCTTCCTCCAAACCTGCATAACCGTCTCGAGATGGTCAAGTCCAAGCTTCTTGCGTTCATGTCTCGCCAGAGCCCTCGCCGTCATGACCGCGTTCGAGATCTCTCTCCCATTCATCGCCGCCTTGGCTGCGGAAACAACAGCTTTTTCCGGGTCAAAGCCGATTTCTTCCGCGGGAATGCGGGAGATGTGGTTTCGCCACATGATTGCTCGCACGCGCGTGTCCGGGGAGCGGTACTCGAGGTTTATATTGATGCGTGAGCGGATTGCCGGGTCGGTCCCGCCGATGCGGTTGGAGGTTAAGAAAACTATGCCGTGGAAGTATTCGAGGTGACGGAGGAATACTGTAGGCTCGTCAGTCCAAGCGGCAGACGACGAGAGCGGGGATGTGCTTTGGGAAGCAGACCTGCTACAAGGCCGTTGTGCTCCAGGCTGGCTCCGGCACTCCGAGTCCCAATAAAGACGTCGGCTTCATCGATTAGGACTATCGCTTTCCACGTGGTCGCGTATCGGAGGTAAGCCCCGAGCTTTTCGTTGATTTCGTCGACAGTGATGCCCAGCTCACCACTTGTAATGTTGATTAGAGCGCGTTGCGTATGTTCGGCCACTAGGTTATCGATCGTCAACGCCTAGTCTCCGAAGCGGCCGACAGGAGCCCCGCAACTTACCCACTTCCGCGGTCAAAGTTTTTCCCGTGCCAGGAGATCCGTGTAGCAGGAAAACCATCCCCTTCCCCTTCTGGTCCTGCTGATCCGCCATTTGGTCTGGAAACTGGTGGGAGCTCACAACTGCACGAATGACTTTCTTTTGTGTATCAGGGATCACAAGGGTGTCCAGTGCGTCCGGTAGCCATTCCGGGCTTTCGATCCAGTCGACGAAGAAACAACCCCATACCTTGTAGCCTGGGTGAAATCCCGTGATGTAAGGAGGGCAGAGCATCGGCTCGATTGGCTCCCAGAAGGGAATTGTGCACCTGGGTTTCGCTGCTGAAAGTAGAATTTAGCATGCCCCAAACCGGGAAAGCCGAAGGCGGGTGCTATTAGAGCCTACTATTGATGGCACCATCCGGAATTATTTTAGGATCGAATGTGTGGTTTGCTGTCCCAAACGTTTTGGCGTCCAGAACGATTCTGCCGTTAACCTGCCAGAAATTTAGACGAAAGTGGATAGGATTTCATGCGCTCTTAAACTGACCAGCTTCTCTCGAAGAACCCAGATTGGTCTGTCATCCCAATCCGTTTCGAGAGTTGGGTGCAACATGTTACCAGAATATCGGTGCACTTGAATGCCTCGTAGTTTCAGGTAGCGTTTCCCTCTTTCCGTGAGCTCTGCGATGATTTTTTGGTGTCCTTCCAGAAACTCGGCCGGAAAATAGTCCAGAGAAGTGATCTCGCAGTTTTCAGGCATATCGCCCTGAACATACTTTACTTCAAACGTCGCTCTGCCGGTCTTTACTCCATTGTAGTCGGTGCCTGTGAGCTCAACAGTGAACGCCTTCTGTTTCATGTAATCCTTTACAACCGAGCCGAACGTCACTTTTTCGACACGGCATAGCCGCCAATGCCCGCTGGTGCGACCGAGTACCATATTTCCAGGTTTGAATATGGCCCACACCATTTCCCAATTGATGAAGCCTCTGTCGGTGAGTGCCTTCAAGTATCGTCTCGACTCCCCCATTTCGTGTTCCATGTAGCTGAAGAGGAGGTTGAGGTGCATTCTCGCTTCGTCGTCCGCAGATCTTCGATACTCGGAGAGATCGTCCCAGTGGTGGTAGAGGATCATGAAAGGAGATTCGATCTTGATTTTCGCGGTAAAGTCTGAGGGCTGGGAAGGGAAATACTTCACCAGGCTCGCTAGGGCTTGCAGTATGTACGGGGAATTGATTTCGAGTTCCGTAACTTGGTGCACATGTTTCTCGTCGAAGATGCGGGTCGAGACGAGCGCATAATCCGAATTCAAATCATCGCTGTACTGGCCTTTCTTCACCTCAACCGTCTCCCACTCGCTCTTCCTGTTCAGTCGTCGGTCGAAGGTAATGGTTTCACAGCGGAGACCCAGCATGGGAGTGCTCTGATCTGTTGAAAGAGTTGTTCCGTTCGGTCTGTTCTCCATGCAGTCCATGCTGTCGGATAGCAGAAACGATCACGTTTTTTTTCCGGGGTATGAATCAGAAATTCTGTCGGGGAGGTTCGAGGAAGACGGTAGAGAAATGTGAGGTTCATCAGTACTCTACTTTATACAGGTATCTATGTGCCCCATTCGTGCTGACTCTTCGCACACCACAGTGCAGTGTTCGAACATCCCCAACTATGATCAGCCGTAGTGTTGGTTACCAACAACCTCAGCTGCGACGCCGCTTATCTGTATCACATTACTCTAGATAAGTCTGATAAATCAGGACGACAAACGAGAAATCATGATCACATTGGCCACCGGTGAGGATGGTGGGATTTACTCGTTGCCGGGCGCTTATATAGCACCGAAGCAGCGACGCCAGTCGCGAACCAATAGCTAAATCCTTGTCCAATCGTCAGATTTGAGCAACTATCACGCATGCGGCATAAATGTATGGCCGACGCCCAGGAATCGAACCACGTGTCGCCAGCGCTAGTCCGTCCTCGGAACACGCCGCCACACGTGGCACCGAATTTGGCGACTAAACAAGCCAACCCTTTAAAATGCCATCGCTTTTGGCGTCTTACTTTAAAATGCCACAGCTGGCGCTATTTCTTTAGAATGCCACCAGTCTCGGGCGTAGGCAGCAACTACCAAAAGAGCCTCACCACAACAGAACAACTACATAGCAGGTATCTACAAACCAATTTGGAATTATCCGACCTCACGGCAAGTAGTATGGTTGTGTCCCACACCGCAATCTCCTGGCGGCAGAGGCAGTCAGAGATGTTTTGACTCTATAGACAGATGGCTCACGTACTAAAGACGGTGCACGTGGCTATGCTATTGTTTGGAGGAAGAATGGAGGAGCATGGAAAACAGCAACGGATTTCGAATATCACGATCTTCACGGATGCACAGGCAGCAATCTGACGGATGTAGACCTTACAGGTTGGCCCTAGACAGATCTCTTCACTGCAGGCAAGACGTATCCTGGCAGAGATTGATTATCCGGTGTCCTGCCCACGAGGGAATCGCCAATAAGAAAGCGGATGAATGGGCAAAAGTTTCTGCAGACCAACCACACGGACATGGTGTCGAACGGCTCACCATCGACAACCGGCTGAGGCGTGCGCCTATCGCTTTGGCGCACCTATCTAGATAGGTGGTAGAGAAGAAATGGGAGGAAACGATGGGCTGCGCGTACTCACGGATAACCAACCCGAGTTATAATGTGAAGTTCCGTCAGCTTCGGAAGAACCGACCAGATCTAGTTAGCACCAGCGAAGGCAAAGAAGGGTACAGCATCCCGATATTGCCAGCTGAAGACTGGACATGCCCTTATCGGTCTGTATTTATGTAAAATGGATCGGAAGCCGAGAAGATGGTACGTGTTAGCTGTGTCACAGACTGGGGGTTACTCAAACACGTGAACATCTGTTCAAGGTATGCACTGCATGACGAAAGCAGCAAAAGGTGCTATGGAAGGAAGCCAGAGCACGTACGAAGCTTTTTTTGTTTAATCATACTCGCGTTCAGCCTATCTAGACTATGGCGGCGTACATTTTATCTGTATTTCCCGTCCGCTGTCCGCGCGGTGGCGGCTCGTTGCAAGCTCTTTTGCCCTCCGCCCAGGCCTATCCTCAGAAGATATAGAGCGAACCAAGGAAATAACAAGGGAAAGGAAATCAAACGAGCGTGGAAGACAAAAGAAAGAAACAAAGGAAAGCGCAGCCCGCCCCCTAGTCCTCATCTGCGAATGCCATGAACGTGGCCGTGGGTAGGAACGGTGGTAGCTCCTTCCCGGCCCCCAACTCGGCACCCAGCTCCTTCGCCTCCGCCTCCCCCTCCTCTTCCCGCTCTTGGCGCTCCCGGAGCTCCCATTCCGACGCCTCGCTCCCTGCGTCCTCCGAGGCCAGCACTCTCCTTGCCACATCTGTGGCGGTGAGGAAGTCTAGTACTGCCTGGCTGCATCTCTCATCGTCGAGGTCCCGGATCTTCCACCGGCTCTTCCACCTCCCAGTCTCCTTCCGCACCTCCGCCCACAGGATCTTCTGCTGGGCCTTCCACTCAAGGCACACCTTGAAGAGGTGCCTCCGGGTCTACATCCAGTACCGGCACCACCAGCACTGCGGGGTGGGCCGGTTCTTCGTCCAGTGGGAGTACTGTCCGGAAAGGCAGTGCCCCGTCTTCACCTGGTAGAACCGCGAGGCTCTTGGTGCTCTCGGTAACCGTGCTGTCCGGCTTCTGGCTCTTTGGCTCCGGTATTTTGTCTTGGAGGTTCGGCCTCCAGCCCACTGGCGCACCTCCACCTTCTTTTCCTCAGAGATCTCCCGCTTGAGATGCGCAAGAGACCTTGGGAGCGTATCGCACGAGCCCCGTTCCGGTCTGAGTAGCTCAACCATTCCACCCCGCGGGCGTCTGGCTCCTCCGCCGCAACCTTCGCCCACTCGTCGGCCTTTTCGTTCCCACCAACTCCCTTGTGAGCTGGGTACCACCGAATCTCGATGATAATACCTGGCGGCTTGCGCAGGGTGGCGACGTGCTTCCTAGCCTGGAGAGCGTACTGTTGGCCGGGGCCAGGCTCCTCCGAAGCCATCCGTCTGATGGCAGCTTGGGCGTCTGTAAAAATCGTGATCCGCTTCGGTATTGTCTGCCTTCGTGAAGCCAATTTCAGCGCCCTTGTGATTTCAGCGCACTCTGCATCGTGGGCCTCCTGGTTGTGTCCCATGTGAGTTTTGATGCCCATCCAGTTCTGGCCACTCTTCCATACCACCGAGTACCCTGCCGCACCGCTATCGAGCCGTGACCCTCCGCCTTCGCCTCGGCCTCCTCCTCTTGTAGTAGCTCCGCATCGAGGGTTTTCGGCTCCTCTAACAGAACTGTGCTCTCCGTCAGCACGTACGCGATTGTTTCCGAATAGCCGACCTCTTGCAGATGAACGGTGTACCGACGCGATACTTACGTTTCTGGAGACAACCGATGTAGGCCGGAAGGCCAGAGAAGAGGGATGGGAGAAAGGAAGCGACGGGTTTGTGGAGGAGGAGGATGGAGCGGTGGAGGTGGAAGCAGATGTGGTGCAGGGAGAGCAAGATGCTGGCGATTTGCTGTAGGGGTAGGTCGTTGAGTGGGCCACTAGGGCCAAAGGGAGAGCCGCATAGCGGAATCGATTCATGCGTTGGGCACGCTAGTCCAGTTTCGGAACTCAACGCCACATGTAAGTACTTATGTAAGTATCAGATTAAATAATTAAATAGAATAAAAAAAAATTGTGTACCATATATGGGCAACCACCGTTCAGGGGCTTGCCCTCGCCACTACTCGAACAACCAATAAAGCGTACAAATGTCCTCATATTTTACTATGATACTACGTACGAGTTGTGGGACTACCCTCATACACATCGCTGACCTTCGTTTGAAAGCTTTGCAGGACTACGTAGCCCGACAGGATATCTATTGCGAGTCCGGCGCGATATTTACTGCGAGTCCGACGCGAGCCCGATGCTGTCCAAGCTGGCAAATACCTATAGAGAGGTGGTTTATGACTGGATGAGTTCTAGCCATTGATCGAGGTGAAAACACAACTCAACAGCAGGGTGCGGTACAAGTTCAACACTACATACGAATATCATCTGCGAAAGAGCAAAAAGGCAGTATAGATGCTGCAAGGAAGAAGGGCATGCGGAGAAACCCGAATGACTGCAGTTTGCGTCGAAGATTTCTGTCAGGTTCGGATGAAAATGGCGTGTATTACCTAGTCGTTCCATTGGTAATACTAGCACCAGAACAAATTGAGATGGAAATAAACAATAGAGAGATTCAGCCAACTTGATAGCAACTTGATATGATATGGATAACGGACCCCTGTTAGTGCTATCCACGTAGTTATCAAGAACCAAAAACCAACTTGATATCGTTCAGGATAGGACGCGCCAAGATGCCAGCTGACTACCCCAGTTGTAACCCTCGTGATGAAGAAATAAGGTTCATACTACAACAAAACGCGTATGTACCAAAATGGGCGAAAGACACAGCAAGTTGCTACAATTGCAGCGGGCATTACTATGCTTGCAACCACCGCTGCAGTTGTGATCCACCGACGTAGGCAACATGTTTCCCGAGGCCACTAAGCTTCTGTGCGTGTTCGCCGAGGCTACTGACGCGTCTGTCGAGAATACTGCTGGTTTCGGTGTTATTTGAGGACATATTTTGGCGATAGATAACCCTGGTGTTGGCTGAAAAAAATAATTTGGATCGGCTGTGGTTCTTCACCAACCTGTTCTGATAACTGCACATAGTTCTGAGGTGTACGCGGTGGAGCCTAGCGTTATTGTTATCATATATAGTACGTTATCACGGATAACTTTATCAAGTTATCATTTTCGCCAACTTGATAACCCATTGTTGACAGAATATGTGACCTTGGGTCACGGTTACCACGGTTACCATCAAGTTGTTATCAAGAACAGGGGTTTATCAAGTTGGCTGAATCTATCTAATGGGAGCCATTGTGGCAAAATCCTTCTCTTTGCCGAGCGTTCTTCGTCATGCCGAGTGCTTCTCGCCGAGGGTTCTTTGCCTCGCCGAGAACAATTCACTATTCGCTTCGCCGGGACGCTGTCGTGCTGTGCATTGTTCGTTTCGCCGAAGATGATTCGTTTTGCGTTGAAGATGTTGGCTGAACTGGCAGTGCCTCATTAGTCACTGCAATTTGGACTGTGCCGACCGAGTTTCCCCAGAAGGCTAGTGCGTGCTAGCGTGCCCAACGCATGAATCGATCACCGCATAGCTATCTGGACGCGCGGACAGATAAGGGTTGGTGTCGTTGTTGGTGTTCGCCGTAGTCTTGAACAGGCTTATAGATGCGAAATAAAATTAATGCCCCCCCGCTTGGTGTCAAGTCAGCGATATTGAGAGCCACCAGGTTCTCTGTAACTATATATAAGTCTCCTTGCAGGCATCTACGATCGTTTGAACTGACGCCGGCTTGGTGACATACATAGATGGAGACAGGTGCTTTCCGAAGCAACTACTCGTGTGTTCGTGCGACCCCACACTTGACGGCGGATCCCACGCATGTGTTTTGGCCCTACCAGGACGCACTCCTTCTTCATGTTCAAACTACCCCGGATGTGGAATGGACACTGCGCACTTCAACATGCCCCCCTGAGTAAAGTAGGTGGTTATTGAATGCGATTACCTACTTATCACTCTTGACCGTTCGGGTACTGAAGTGCATTGCAATCGCCCAACCCATGACCGCTTGCTTGAATGACTTCAGATCATCCTGTCTTTTGCGTGCTTGAGGGTTGTGTTGAGGTGTGGTGTGGTGTGTTGGGGTGAGGTTTTTGGTGGTTGCTGCCTACATCTGCCCGAAACTGGTGGGATTTCAAAGGAAAGCGTCAGCTGTGGCATTTTAGAGTGAGACAACAAAAACGAAGACATTTTAAAGGTTCTGCTCAAATAAAAAATAAAAAGTTTGTGTACTAGGTATGATGTTCGTTTGGTTCAGGTTTCGCTACCATCACGGCTCAACAACCAATCATGCGCAAACGTCCGCCACATCGCCGCTCACAACTACCCAGGTTCACGTGACGCAATATGTCACAACACACAGTCACTGCATGAGACCCCGTCTCTAGTTTCTCCCATGGCTCAGCCTTTGAAGCTCATACCAAAACCACTCAGAAACATCTCAGCAAGCGCACAGAAGAAGGCCCACTTCCCTTTCCTCCCTTCAGTCCGACCACGGTTATTCACCTGCACGGATGGAACTCTTCAAAGAATCGATACTTCGCCTAACACGCCGCTTGGAAGAGGGGGAAATGAAGGACACACGGTTCGCTCGAGAGGTCTTAGAGCAGTCAAGGCTCTTAGGTGCATCTACAGCTCCCCTCAGCCAGGGCCGCAGCTGCGCACGGGAACTCGAGGGCATTATCCTGGAGTTGGATGAGGCGCACCGGAACAGCAGCGGGACAAGGAAGACGGTTTCGTCATTGCAGCCATTTGTCACTGGGATCTCCAGGTTCGTCGGGGTTATCGATACGATGATCCAGGCTGATCCAACACCCGCCGCGCTGCTGTGGGGTGGGGCCAAGTTCATATTGCAGGTGAGTACCTTCTCTGTTGACTTTATCACTTTTAGGACTAAACGGGCCATTTAGCTCGCCAGCGAATGTTCTCAACACTACGAAAGGATCGTACAATTCTGCGGTCGCCTGGGCGACAACTTGGAACTCTACCTCACTCTTTCCGAGGCTCTTGAGCTGACGGAAGGACTGAAGAAGGCCCTAGTTCGATCGTACGAAGATATCTTACAGTTCTGGGAGGCAGCAGCTCGGGAACTTTGCCCTCCGGGTACGCTCCATCCCTATGTTCACCATTACTTCTGGTTCTGATCGACTGCAGATTCGAAAAGGGCAAAAGTGAAGGCGAAGGTCCAGCGATTGCTGACTGGGGGGTCAAGACTTGCCGATTTAGAGCAGCGGATAAAGACGAACCTGGAGGATGTGCGCAATGAAGCGGTTGCGGCACAGGCATTGGCAAACAAAAATGCGTTTGCGGCGCAAGAATTAGCGAACAAAAAGCGGCATGAAGGTAACCGCACCGCGGAACCGTCCTAGTTACATGTCTCGATGGAGTCAGAAGTGCTTACTGCTCGCGTGCAACAGAAGTGACCCGGGAACACATCAACGCTTGGATCCGCGCTCCAGACTGCCGCCCAAACCACCGCGAGAACGTTCAATCGAGACACGAAGGCACCTGTGGCTGGTTATTCGCAACGCCGGAATATATGAAATGGTCGGCAAGCATCGGGATGCCGCCTATAGGCCCGGGAATCCCCGAAAACGACAAGGTCTTGTGGCTGAGCGGTGATCCGGGGTCTGGGAAATCTGTGCTGGCATCAGCTGTGTTTCAGAAACTCTCATCCGAAGACCAGTTGGTGGCTATGTTCATCTTCAGCGATCAGGAGCGCCCGCAATCCGATGAACCGGGGAAGGACAAAGTGATATTCATGCTAAGAGGAATCGCAATGCAGTTGATCAAGATCCACGAAACTCGCGGTTCTTTGCCGACGGAGTTTCTACGGCTTTACCGGGAGGAATCTAGATACAAGTTAAACGATAACACCGCCGAAATGGTGGTCAAGGCACTTATCAACACTCTTCCACGAATCCACATCATCGTTGATGGTCTGAATGAGTCTCATGATCGATTGCTGTTGGTTCGGGTGCTCAAAAGCTTAGTCGGAGCCAAAACCGTCGGTCTTGTCAAATGGCTATTCACCAGTCGTACCGAGGTAGAATTCGTGGAACTGTTCTGTAGCCTCCGCGCTACAGGGTTAGAAGTGAATGCCGAACATACATATCCGGATGTCTGGAAATTTGTTGAAGCTCGGTGGCAGGATCTGCATCAGAACGAAGACTTGATATGTCACGGTAGTCTCACAAAATTCAGGCGCTATCTACACGGATGCAACTTCCTCGGAGCTCAGCTGACAATGGAGCTTCTTTCCCGCGAGGAGGGGATCACATGTGAGGATGAGCTCCAGGAAGTCCTCGATGGCTACAACCATGGGTTCAATCGTGTCTACATTCCGATCCTAACTCGATTGGCCGCGCAGTCGGAAAATGATAGAAACCTTGCAAGGTAGGCAATCGACCTTGCCTATTTCATTATGAATAATCACTCATGAAAGTATGCATATAGGACGATCTTTCGATTCATGTCTATCGCTAAGAATTCTCTCACTGTCAACGAACTTCTCGGAGCCCTTTCGGTGAAGAATGGCATCAAGTGCCCCGGCCGCCTGAGACCGCTACGGAAGCTAGAGCAGCTATGCTGCCCTATTCTCAAGCTCGATCGCACCAAAGACGCCAACAACCCCACGCTTCGTTTTTTCCACAGAACCGCACGCGAGTTCTTACTTCTTGATCCCGATACAATAGATAAGGAGCTCGAGCGCAAGGAACGGGACTTCTTCGTCGATGCAACTGCTGCCAACGACCTACTAGGTGAAGTCTGCCTTGGATACCTAATGAGCGAAGAGTACGTGGCTCCCGATCTCGTCACTCTCGAAGCGCAGCTGCAGAGTCAAGACCACGCCTTTCTCAAATACGCCGCGATATTCTGGCACGCACACCTGAGCGCATCTCCCGGAACTGAGGAACTGTGCAACCGGGTTTCAGCTTTTATGCGCTCGTGCAATTTCCTCACTTGCATCTGGCTACAGAGCAAATACGCCCCGTATCTGTTTGCCCGTTTGACGGACATTGGAGAGCACAGGTACGTGATGAATACTGCCAAGGATATCTACTGCGAAGACGGCCGGCCTTTCTATTCGGACGCTCTCCCGGGGTGGTTACAGGATTGGCCCGACGGTGCGAAGCTCGTGCAGTCGTATACCTCCTTCATCAAGGAGTACGGGCCAGTTCTTCTCCGAAGACCGGGTGATGTTACACTGGTACAGCCGGAGACCCTAGGAGACTCAAGGAACTTCTTCTCGACGAAGCAGCTGTGGGCACCGCGGGGCAACGTGTTCACTGCATTGCCACATGTGCCGGCTATAGAGAAGCCCCCGAAGAGATGTATTCTATCGCTCCAGCTTTCTTCCTCAGGTTTGTTGGCTCGGTGGATCACTTTTGGGGTTCGTGACGGATCCTTCACTCTCAATATGGTGGACGGGTTGGTCACCGTACCATTCGAGAATTTCGAGGTCGTGAAGAACTTCTCGTTCACCGTGCCAGTACTTCAGTACGTGGACTCCTGGACCTCATCACTTGTGCGATCTACGTCTTGGTCGCAGGCAACTACCCCGAGTCCGACGAGATGTACCTCCCGTCGATTAGCAACATTTTCGCATGATGGGAGCCTAGTATCGATCGGACGGGACATCCCGTATCTCCTTCGCGTTAGCTTCGGCGGCGAGGGTGTCCTGGCACTCCCATGTTGGACTCCTGATGAGTCCTCCTGCTTCCGAGAAATTCCCGGGCGTGAAGATCCAAAATTCCGTGGAATGGAACACGCAACACACGGTCCTGCGTCTGTCATTGCGTATAGGTGGTCTTCACATGAAATCAAGAAGGGCACGATGACATTCGATTATGGCACTGACTCGAGCTCGCGCCTGGGCGACGACGATGGCGGCGAAGAGACGGACGAAGACGACGACGACAGCGACGACGAGACGGACCAGGGGCTCAGCCTGGACGCCCAAATCGCCTTCAGCAGTCTGGCTGTTTTTACGGACTCAAACCAGCCGCGATGGTTCCACTTTGAGGAGCTTGGGGTACACCTGAGGAATTCGCCGCCAGTGTTTCACCCGACCAAGCCATTGCTTCTCTGGACACCAAATGAATCGAAGTTGATCGTGATCAACTACGTCTCTGGCAGAACGTCCAGTGTTTTTAGGTCGCAGGGGAAGGAAACGATGGCCGTGGTAGCCCGAGGTATGGAACTATATGATGGGAGGTGTTGGTTTTAGGTTGGAGTATATTTGCTGACGACACCTTCAGTTCACCGCTTCTCTGAATCCGGCGACAACCTCCACGAAATTTCGATAAGCCAATCTATAGTCAGTGGCTCCGTCCGATGGGATCTCGCCATCACCACTCTCGACTTCGCCGTAGACGAAAGCGACCTTGACTCCGCCACCGCTCCTTCAAAATACGGCGCCAGAGCCGTAGCTTCCTGGATTTCCCCCTACGAGAACCCCGCCGATCGTCCGAGCTCACTCGAACTACCGTGTTCCTTCTCATGGACCCAAGGACATGTCTATGTAATCTTCGGAGCATGCGAGGTATACGTATGCCGTATTGTGCTCATTCCCGAGGGCAGTGGAACCAGTGATGAATGGAGATACGATGTAACGTCACTTCAAAATCCTGTCTATCTCCCGGCCTCTACCACCGAACGCGAATTCTTTTTCGCCCCCCTCACGGTCGGAGATGTTGAATACGCTGTAATTGCAATCGCGGGGAATGCAGAATTTCCGCCGGTATTGATGTACAAAGAAGTGCAGGCAGAGCTGGGAGGCTGGGTGGAGTGCTGTGGTCTCGTTGGACCGGGGAGAACAGAAGATCCGGGGGATATGAAGGGGCTATATTCGTGCGATGCGCTGAGGTATCTTGTGCCGATCAGGTCGGGGCTAGAATGGAACAAAAGGTTGCAGGTGGTTTGCGGGTAGCTGTGGGGCGAAGATCAGTGTGATCTGAAGTGGTTTTTTGGCATCCGGACGGCGGTCGTTCGTTACAAAGTCCAAATGGAAGATCTGGTTTGTCAACGGTGGTGGAAATAGTGGGTGGGAAATTTGGTGTGCCAACTTCTTCGCAGATTATTGCACCGTGACCATATCCATTCACGCATCCAACATCTCCAGTGCCACGTGACATCCCTACAAACAACGTGTCTCACTTTACTCACCAACACCTGCTCTTTCATCAACGCCCTCGCTTCACCACTACAACTGATTTACTTAGCTGCCCGCTCTCGCTCGCTCCACAATTACAGCTGTCCTCCCGCCCTAGGCATCCGGACGGCAATGTTCGTTCGGCCGGAGCTGCCCAGGGCACTAAGCATTCAGACGCAGCTGCCACAGCACCACACGTTGGCGACGTAGCGGTCACAGTGGCGACATCTAGGCACGGCTGTCGAGGCAACATCGCAGCGAAGCCTTTCGTCGCATCTGCATTCAAGGGCGCAGCTGATTCCGGACGTAGTGACTGTTCTGTTCATTATATCTAACGAACATCTATATACGCTACATAACTCAAATAAAGGTCCAGCGCGAGCACAAAGCGTCGAATCCATAGTCGCGATACTGCTCTTGTCATGACTAGCTTAGCTCTCAGTGGATCAGAAACATCGGGAAGTGGTGCAATATGACGTGGCTAGTACGGTAGCAACCAGTATATTGGCGAGCTTCGTGACGTTGTTAGCGCAGCTCTCAGAGTGACAGGACAGCGGGAATTGTACAGTTCGACGTGACGAGTACCATGGCGAGGAAGATGTCGACGGGGAGGATGGCGGTGCGGACCCCGGTGGCGAGTACGATAGCGAGCAAGACATGACGAGTATGACGACGACGACATGTATGTTGCCGAGCTTTGTGATGTGGTTAGCGCAGCTTTCCGAGTGTCAAAAGCAGCGGTAAGCTGGCAAGTAAGACGCGACGAGTACGATCTCGACGAGTATGGCGGTGAGGACGCCGGCGGCAAGTACTACAGAGAGTAAGATATGATGAGAGACGAGACGACCACGATGTCGATGAGGATGGCGATGAGGACGCCGGTGGCGAGTACGAGACGTGACGAGCATGCTGGTGTGTAAGAGCTTCGTGATGTCGCTAGCGCAGCTCTCAGAGACAGAGACAGCGGGAAGTTGTGCAATACGACGTGACGGGTGCGATGGCGAGTCAGACGTGAAAAGTGTGATGGAGGCGATGGCGACGAGGAGAATGACGATGAGTAGGATGGAGAGTAGAATGGCGGGTATGTAGATTGGAGACGAGCAGGATGGCGGCGCCCGTCATGTTAAGCGAGCCATCGGGCGATGGGTTTTCTTTTTGGTTAGGGCCTGCATATATTTATTTTTTCTACCACACAAATCTGGGGTTGTACCGTATGTACAATAGGGATGTCAAATTACCGTAAAGGCCAACGGTAAGTGTCACGCAAAGTTGATAAGGCTTGGCGGTCATAATACGGTGCAACACGCTATCCACGTGACTGTGGATAATAAGGGTGGCGGAGGTACATAGGCGACGGGGGGAGCCTCAAGGTGAGGGGGAAGTAAGGACTCGAGTGGAGAGACGAGGGGGGCTCCACCGCCAGGGGTGAACAGGAGGGGAATCCTTTTGAAGAATTTGTTTTCTAAGGAAGACGCCAAACTCAATGACCGATCGTGCTGTGGCTGCTGCCTTGACAGGGGCGACGAAGCCTGTCAAGGTACGTACTCCAGTGGTGCTCCGCTGCCGTTCCGCGAAAAGTTCAAAGACCCATGAATTGAATTCAAGTGTCCCCAGATGCGTTGAAATTATTGCGGGGTAGAAGACGAAAGGCGAATTTAAACAGTTGCTGGATTAGATCAGCACCAGCCATACAGTCACCATCGGCGCCACCACCGCCAGCGCTACCACCAGCCACCACCGCCATGCTTGGCAAAAGAATTACCATCATGACTTTTGCTTTTCGGTCACAATACGCAACAATACGTGACATGACATGACTGTCATATCACCCTTGACATCCCTACAGTTCGGCTCAACGCGTATTTTAAAAAAAATACACAACGCTAGGCCACATACAAGGCCTCTCTTTGAAATGGGTTTAGCGCGGGCTTAGTGCTGGTAACACGGGCTAGCTCACTTATGGTTAGCGTTGTCGCGGATATAAAAATTATGGGTTTGGGGTTTGGAGCTTGTGAGGCCCGCTGGGCTGGGCTGCATCGCAAGTTCTGAGGGGAGGAGTTCGTCAGACGTTGCGGCCGGGGAAGTGTGCACGGAGTAATCGAAGGATGAGAGACAGGGCGCGGGAAACGCGGCACAGAGCAGCGATACAGTGGCGGTGAGCGATGAAATACAGCCGTACAATGAGACGACAACAAGTCAGGCGGAGGCGGTGGTGGTGCTGAGATGGTGGTGAGAACAGGGCGACGGTGGTGATGGCGGGATCTACAGATGAGAGGGTATGACTCGCAATGTCGGACCCGAAGGAAGTGAGAGCTGCGAGCTGCATTTTGAGTGACGAGCGATGGGGTCAGCACCGGCGAGGACGAGCGGCAATTGTCCAGGTGGGTGGCGGAGAAACAGCAAGCACCTGCGGGGAACGAGATATCGGCGAGAGGATTTCCCATCAGCGGCAGTTATGCAGCAGCAAAGAAGCCGCAACGTTACACAGGGATGGCCACTACAGAGAGGAAAACGGTGCTAAAAAACGGGGGCGAATGAAATGCCTGTACGAGTGCACAGTGGAGGAGGAACGTGTTTAACAAGTCACTACGGATGTGGTGAGGCTGTTCCCGGCTGGGGAAGGCGCTGTGAGCGAGGCGTCGGAGTGGAAGCTCAGGGAGCGGGGGAGCGGGGAAGGAGAGGAGGGTGGAGGCCAAGGAGTTGGACACCGGGGAGGAACTATTGTTGTCCCTGCCCACGGTCTCCTTCACGACATCCGTAGATGAGGACTTGGGGGCGGGTCACACTTTCTTTTGTCCTTTCTTTTGTACGGACACTTTTCCTTTGTGATTTCTTTTTTGCTCATCAAATCTTCTTGGGACAGGCCTGGGCGGGGGGCAAGCAACGTACCGCCATCGCGCGGACAGTGAATGGGAAATCCGGATAAAAAGTGTTCCGCCATAGCCTAGATAAGCTGAATGCGGGTATGAATAAAAAAAACTCGAAGGGTCTAAGGGCTTTTACTATAAGCTGACTCCAATCTCTGGACGATATACACACACCGTTCCCTTGTCCACCGCCCCGCCCAGCCTCGGACAGTCCGTGGCAGCATGTGGAGACTCTTATCCTACCCCCGCCTCCCGCCTCGGTATCAAGAACAAGGAAAGTTGCGAAGGAAGAACAAAAGAAACACAAAGAGAACACAGAAATCTTTCTTCTCCTATCCCTCCCTGCCGGGGAGCACCGCGGAGGGTAGCCTGGGAAGGAGTGGTCGCTTTTCCTCCTGAAATGCCTGCTTCGCCCTCCCCTCTGCCCGCCGCACTTCGATCTCCTTCTGTGCCCACTCACACTCCGAGGTGCCAGTTGCCAGCTCTTCCTCAACCAGTGGTGCCAGTCCCCGCATCCGTTGTCGTCAAGAACTCCAGGATCGCCCCGCTGCGCTAGCATTTGACCACCATACTCACTCCAGATATATCATCACACTGTAGAATTGCACAAACAATAGACAGGACAACAAGCGTCACACTCACTCGAGTGCTCGTCCAGCATCGAAGTCCGTTTCCCTTCTGTTCTTGCATCCTGCGACGCTCCTATATACAGTATCTCTGTTCAATCCTAAGTTGAGTACCTGCTAACCAGATATGCCCACGCAACTTCGAATAATAGGGATTCTTGCCGGTGCAAAAAATTATTAACCATTCTCCGCGCCTGGCAACACCCAGCCCGTAAAAGACCCCGCTCCAGACTAATCATATATGGGGGACTTCCTGTGCCCAAGAGGGGAGGTCATACGACCCCGCTGGCAGACTCCTGATGCTGATGAAAGCCTCCACCGCGAAATACAAGATGCTCCATGTGTACAGGCAAGCCATGTACCAGGTGGCGTCAACAGTAAGCAGCCACCTCCAACCAGGGCTCTTGTTACCGACCCCACTGGCTGGTTCCTGACCGTTTCCTCCGATTGCTTCGTTCTGTATCCTCCATGCTGCCGTATTCCTTGCTGTACAAAAGCTCCGAATGATAGACCCGAGATTCAGTCGTTGCGCTTCGCCTTCGAACCGCAGTTTCCATACCGCGTGGACGGCCGCTTCAGTACATCTATCCCGCAACGATACTAGCCACGTGACGACGGGGCACACAACGATTCCGAAGCACGAGAGCTTCCATAGAAGAGCCTCCGTAGGCGTGGGGAAGTGGGAATTCCACGCTAGACCGTGAAGAAACCCGTTGATCGCGCTTAGAGCCATACCGTAGAGCTCCGAATTGTGACCGTGGTTGTAGACGAAGTTGTTGAAAACCAGATGGGAGACCCGATGTACCATGTTCACGCAGCTGGAATCGGCGCTCTCCACGACGAATGGCATATCAGGGGAATAATCGATTGTGGGCTGATATTCTGCGGATGATACCAGTCGACCAGTCGGTAATGTCAATGAGGCCAAATTTTTCCCGTGTGCCATCGGTGTGCCACAGTTGCGCCCTTGCGCCTCCATCGACGCCACAACCGATGTCCGTCGTGAAGTGAGCAAACCAGTTGTCACTTCTCCGGATGTCCTATCCCCGCCATGCGTAGTCGGCTCCATGGATGGTATCCTTAGTATGGGATCGACTTCGTCCGTTTCCTGGAGCGTTGTGTCGGAGCCAATCGCCCCTTCGTTATCGGTCTCTGTGCGTGTTGCGTCGGGTTCACGACTCTCTTCGTAGGCCGCTGATTCTCTCGGCACCGCGTCTAACAGTGTTTGCCACAGCTTGTTGTCCGTCGGTATCGCAATTGGCTGCTCGACATCCATCGGTTTGTACCACCAGCAGGCATACATGGCGCCCGCATAGAGGATCTGTATGGCGACGTGAATTTCGGTCAGGGTGACGGGTAGATGCTTATGCCACCTCGCAGCGCATTGCATCAACATCCACAGTGCCTGGCAGCTAACAATCGCTTTCGATACGCTGTCCGCCTTCCCCTTGTCCTCGATAAGTTCCTTTTCGAATGGGTTCGTCAAGAATGTCGCCACCAAATCTCCCAGGTTTTCTTCCTTTTGCTTCTCTGCCTGTAGTCTGTCCTCCAAATATTCCGGTTGGGGTTCGCATGAGCCGTACCCCCTTCCGGCCAGCAAGAGCCTAGTACCAGCCCACATCCGCGCGTAAATTGAGAGCCTCGGGGGTGCTTCCCAGATCTGCTCCTTCGGCCACCTCCCCACGCTATCCACCAGCCGCTCGAATCCCTTACCGGTCAGAGTAATGGCGACCTCTGGTTTCTCCTTCGAAACACTCCTCTGGATAGTGTAGCCACCCATGACCAAAAAAAACGCTCCCTGCAATCCCATGGTATCCGGGAATCTCCTGCACCAATACTTCCGGATCTCCCTTGCCTGTCGGAGCTGTGCGATCGCTACGATGAGTAGAAACTCGGGGAATACTAGAGCGCATTGAACCAAGAGGAGCTTGTACCAGATCCGATGTCGGAGTTTGGCATACGGGACCGTGTCGCAGTGCACTGCCGTCCAGATACAGATGCCATAGGTGATGGCGCAGCTCCACAGGAGCCCATAGTGCCTCGCCTTCGGGGCTCGGAAACGTATGTTGGCTCCAAGGTGACACCCTGTGAGGGGGTGCTTGCAGGTGCCGGGGCGCAGTGTGCTGTTGAGACAGCTAACAAGAGAAGGCTCGACAGATTTCGAATGGATTGCATGGCAAGGACGAAGAAGTTGGTGTAAACGGGGCGAATGTAGAGAGATGCGAAGCCGGGTGAGACACCACTATGTGCCCAAGTTCGTTAGAGAGACCACTACCTCACCGACGGATGGTGAGGCTCTCACCTATTCCTCGTTTTCAAGGGTCTTCGGCGTAAGAAATTGCTTGAACCTCGTGCAATGGACAGATATGAGGGAAACAGAGCTCCCAGGCGATGGTGTTTAATACCTCCCCAAATCCTCACCTCCTACGGTCCGAACACACCCGGCAACTAATCTCGAGAGCTGTCACGTTTTTAACCAATCCGAAGAGATACAATCATAATTGCATACGTATGCATGAGTTGATATGCGGAGTGTGTTGGCAAGGTTGGCAGTCCGGTGGTTGGTGAGGCCGTCCCCAATTATTAGCAGAAGCACTCTTTACAGACGGGCAACGAGATCGCCAGACAACGCGCTGATGTTCCAATCAAGAGACAGAAACAAAGAAGGGTTGATGATTGTGTGCATTGTCAATGGCCATAATCGGGTGCTGGACTCAGCTATCACGACTTTTGGAACAGGGCGCTTCCATAGGCTAGACCAATGGGGCTATGCGTAGGTATTTGCTCCAATTTTCATGCGGCGATACTCGCGAAAGCTGAGATCAGGAAAGTGTGGAGATTTATGACTGGTCGCTCGGAAGGTGCTGGTAATAGCATCGACTCCTCCTTCAGCTCCCAGAAAGTGGCGGAAGTGGCAAGGCTGGAATGCTAGGACTGGCCATGTGTGCATATCGAGAATCGTTGGGCTATTTCCACGTTCCGCAGCTGCACGCGGGCCGCAGATGCACGCGGGCCACGCGGATACATGGCTCCGAAAGACCTGTCCGCTGTTTCGCCAGTCAGATCGCTGTATCTTCCAATAAGGAGTTTGGCATTAAGTACCATTTGCAGAGAGAATCACAGGAGTCTGCAATCGCAGCGATTGACCTAGGCACTCAACAAGTCAGGTTTCACTAGACCCCTTTCCGAAGAGAGGAAGCTTCTAACTCATATTTGCAGGGATGTGAATGTCCTGGAGTCTCGACAATTTTTTCAGGATCACCATGAGTCTTATAGAGTTCGTGGAAATGCCAATGATCCCTGCAACGATGCCAACTCCTCGCCGAAGGGAGAATAGTCCTACGGTCACATGCAAGACCCCCTGAAAAACGTTCCCCTGCCGTGTTTTCCATAGTCCGGACCAGTGTGCCGTCAACACTATCGAGACGGGATTATACGTAAGCAAAAAAAAAGGACTAGACTGCCGTCCATGGTTCCCAAGTCATGTGATTGGACTATTTAACAAATATGGAAAAAGTCTGAAACGCCCCACTTTTTGGCCACTCAGTCTAATCTACCCTACTTCTCCTACTAGTAACTTTTGGTGTGCTGCACCCTACGCACCACAACTTTTATTTAACCGTCGATCACCAGCTTCACTGCATATCTATATTTGCACGCAATGTTTAAATCCATAAGAGCAATGAGCAGTGAAGTAAATTTTTCTGAGTAAATCACTGGTCAATTGTGCGCATCTGCCCGATCTCATCACAGGTACTGTGGTTATGACCCACATTACCACACTGTATAGAGCCGTGTGGAGCATTGCCTGCATCTACAAGCCCACCAACCACCGCATTCTGCTGTCTAATTGTCCTGTCTGTGTTGGGCATCTCCTTTTCGCAACCTCCTCTTTTTCGACCTTCCTCGGGCACTCTAGAATGGGTGGATAGTAGTAGATACCCCGGAATATTTGAAAAGAATTCAAAGCATTAGCCCTTTTAAATTGATAGTATCGGGTACAAAGCTATGTTCGTAGGGTTTGACTGTCGGTCAAGAGTTTGTAGTGATATTATTTAGCTCAATCATAAAAGAAGAAGATTGTATGGGCGAAACTGAAATATAAATAATTTGTACTAGGCCGAGCGCTAGACGTTGCATCATTGCACTACACCAAAAGTTACTGGTGGCAAAAGTAGGGTAGAATAGACTGGGTGGCCGGGAAAGCGCAAGTGCTGCCGCAGAGGGAAACAACCTTGGTGGTCATCATACGAAGAAGGACATGTCATCGGAAGGAAATGGGAACGCAAGGAGTTGCGAGTCTATATATGTTGTGGGATGGGAGCGGAATTGTTTCCAGAGGCTCGGCCTAAGGAACATCGCCACGAGTAGGGAATCGCTATATCGTCACAGACGGCCAGGAGGCCCGAGGAGATACTGCTGCGCCCCCGGTTGTCAAGACACGAGAGATGATACTTCCACTCGCGCCCTCGCCGTGGCACCCGATTGTGATGATGAACTCTGGGCGTTGCCAGCGCAAGAGAGTGTATATACTGGGAGTCAGCGACTAGCGCACTCTGGGCGCCAAGCACGGCAGTAGTGTAGCGGCGAGCGAACAGCTCGAGACTCGATAGACAATACAACACACTCGCTTTATCTTATTTCGTAACCATCAGTACTACGGTAACATGCAGACACATGAAGTCCGTGTGCGATGAGCGTGAGCGCATCCCCACTTCTTACCCGAGAAGCTTACCACGACTATGATGCAGTGCACACGGTACGCTAAGGTGAGGGACGTTGAGCCGAACAGATACTGAAGCGGAGGCTGAATTCAAGCCGATCCTGTAGCCCTGGATAGTCCCCTGATCAAGTACCGCCTCGCGTTCGGGAAAGCACCGCTACAGGACCGCACCCGGGAAAAGTTCGGGGGTCTGGATGGGGGAGGTATGGGGCGGAGCTATGCCTTGATGCCGTCGCAGCCGAGAAGGATTAGTGGTACGGTTGAAGGTTCGTCATAATCGACTTCAGGGGGTGTCGAGTAACAGAGGCACCTCCTCCGGAGGATAACTACTTAGAAGCGCTACCTTCCGATTGAGAGATTATCCCTAATACGCTGACAACGCGATGGCAAGGTGAAGAGTTTTTGCGCGTCCAGCGACCCGCCGAACTGGCTAAACGACACGACGAGCGAGGCGGCGAGCAATCGGGGAAGAGACGGGAGGATACGTGAGGAGCTTGAGAGTCTAGGCGGGAGCTAGGGTGCGGAGGTAGGAATTACGGCCGTGACGGACCTAGCGAGTCAAACTGCCGGAATGGTGAGGGAATGAGTACCCTGCGGCCTGATCACACGGTTGATAGGCCAAGGGCTTCCGATGCAGGGTCGTAGGTATGAACCAAGCCTCCGGCTGAAGGTTTACACGGTCTACCACCCTGCCTACCCGACCTTCATCTCCAGTTAGTTGGGCGAGTAGCTTCGGGCTTCGGCCCACGCCGCCTGCGATGGATGTGTGTGAGCGTACTCCTTGCCTTATGTTACCCGTGAGGCAGTTGTCGAGTGAGCCGTCGAGCAAGCCGCCGGGCGCGCGTCGAACGAACCGCCGAAAGTATTCCCGCCTCTCCTGGGGGACTGAGTTCCACTACCGCCGCCACTCCCTTTTCATCTCCTCACGTACCATACGCTTCAGGTAGATAAGAGAGGTCTGCGTTCAGGTGGGGGGCCATTAAAGCAGTACAGCCCCGCTTCTATGATATTCTATCGACACCCGTCGCTTTCTCCTGTTATATACCTGTATCCATATGTATCTACTGCGGGGCTGGCGCCTTGACGATTCCCGTTAACTATGTACCACAGTACAGTCTCCCGCTCGGCCGCACATGAGTACTTCCCAGTCGCACGCGTCGAAAACAATGATGTCGCTCCAATTGCACTCACACCCCACGGCACCGCTCGCATTCCTTACTGCAGCCCCCGCCGCAGCATTGTTTGGCCATACCTGCCGCCATGGCTTTAGGTTCAGGTGGCCATCTCCTGTCTGCTTAGTTATCTCGTTCCTGCAAGCTAACGTACTGTAGGGGTTACCCGGCTACTACCCATTAGTCGGACACTATCAGAAATGAGAAAAAACGACGATACTCAACAACCATAGATCGGAGAGACACAAAATTTTGCAGACCGCATGTTTG
>Ga0307508_10001673_pt1 | contig 24632 bp, 33 predicted proteins | sample 9_EM_MG_FD_203089 | JGI IMG/M metagenome (GOLD analysis project Ga0307508, IMG submission 203089) | Populus trichocarpa ectomycorrhiza microbial communities from riparian zone in the Pacific Northwest, United States - 9_EM | ecosystem: Host-associated > Plants > Roots > Unclassified | place... | reverse complement strand
TTGCGTCGCGTTTTTTCCCAGCTTGACATGCCTGTTCCCGACGGTGCAATGGCTGCTGACGCGGCTGCCACTGGAGACGAAACGGCTAACAATGATAGTATCGACATTGGATTGGCCCACTATTGGAGGGACCTAGGGAATGCCGCACAATCTTATCGCCTGAACGAACCTACTTGTTTGGACGCCATAGGCGCGCTGACCTCCAAAGTGTTACCAGCCATATTCAACACAAACCAAGACTCTTTGCATCACAAGTATCAAGAAATTATTATCAAGAATCCTTGGCTAATCCATAAGCTGTTTGATGCATATACATCTAAAACGTACCACAAAATCCGACGGCTCGGTATGTGCATTAGTCGGATCGACCGTCTGCCGGGAATAATTTATTTGCCGAGCATAGATGTCTTCCGTGACCTGCGAACGCAAGAGGCCCCTGAGCAGGAAGAATTTATTGAAACTACTGGGGAAGGCAAGGAAGGTGGGTCGCTCAGCGCCCAACGCAGACGATTTTTGATGACAACATCACTCGTATAGCAACCGTGAAATCATGGGACTCGAAATTCGTCGGAAACATCCCAACCGCGCTGCATGGCATCTTGCGTGGATATATGAAACGCACAGGCCTGTATGCCCGCGTGGCGTCCCATGTTCAATCGTCAGGAACCGGAAAGTCTCGCGCGCATGATGAGCTTGCAAAACAGATCCTATACATTCCCCTAAATCTCGCCGGCTCACATGCAACCAGTACGCTCCCAGGTCATGTAATCCTTTCGCTTGCTCAATTCGCTTATTTAAGCATATCCGCCGCATGACCCGAAAGTGTATGCGTGGTTCAGCGCCCTACACAAATGGGAAAAGGAACAGCAAGGGGTCCGAAACCATTGCAACGCCTTTCTCCACGCCCTTCTGTTTACCACCCGACAGCGCCTCCAGGATATTGCCGACGATGAGGCCGTAACTCGGAAAATAAAAAACCCCAGAGACCGCCTACCGATTCTAGCATCTGAATTTCGGGATAGGATGGCAAAGGGAAGAACATTTGATGCCCATGGAGCCTATCGTAACGATTTTTATGAGGACGTATTTACTTTTGCAAAACAGGTAACCTTACCTTCTTCTCCAAGAATTGAGTTGCTGATGTTTGTTTCAGAATGAGATGGCCATCAGATCTCTACCAGCCCCTCCCGACCTCTCTTCCCAAAAGTCCTTAAGTCCTAACCATAAATTCTCAGTGGATGCCGCACGTGCGTGCTTGTGAACTCACCATGCTGACAATTCCTGAAGCACTCTGCTGCAGCGTTGACCAGCTTGACCGTCAAGGACGTCGCGGATGAGATTGTCAATCTCTTGGATCCACAACGCAAGCACGACGACCCCCACGTCGTCATATGCTGGGATGAATCACACAGCTTGACTCAATATCCCGTGGGTCAACGGTGGAGCATATACTCCGAACTTCGGCGTGCTCTGCGCGCTATACTCGAATCATCCTTCATTTCCATATTCCTGTCCACAGCGGGCAAATTTCACAATTTCTCCCCTAGCCCCGAGTACGAGCCATCTACCCGTTTGATGACCCACGTACTTGAAATGCTCCCACCGATAACTGTGGTCGGCTTTGACGAGTTTGCCGAGAGGGTGGATTTCATCAAGGATGAATGGTCTCTTCATCGCATCGCTTCTACGCACCACATGGTGCATCTTGGAAGAGCTTTGTGAGTCAGGGTCGGAATTATCTGCATGCTGCCATGACGCTTAATCAAACATCTACCTCAGGTTTCCTACACGATTTGATAATGGGGACGACAAAATCAAGAAATCGATTGTCACCTTCGCAGCCGACAAGTTATTATGTCGGCCCAGCAAACAACCAGGTTCTAGAACAGGCTCAGGTTTCCGGTCCCAAGACGCCACAAGTTCCAGCGTGCCCATAAAGCTTAAGCCTGACGAGTCGCTGGCCTGTCTCGCCATTCGGCTTGGTTTAGACTTCAATGCTACGTCTTGGGTAAACAGGGAGATGGAGCGGACGCAGGTGGAGCGTCACATGCGAATGTGTATCCACGCAACCGAGGGTTTCCGGACCATGGTCACCCTCTCGCCGTCTGAGCCCCTTCTCGCGGAAGCGTCGGCGACGATAATGAAAACAGATTTGGGTGAAAAGGAGGCACCGAGCGCCCTTCTCGATCACATTATGGGGTCATATTTGAGTACTGGAGAACGCGGTGAACTCGTTGCTGCTCTAATTCTGCTGCTGGCTCGAGATAAAGCTGCTCAGGAAATTCCCCAATGTGGCGGGGGGCCTGAGAGCGAGTCCTTCAAGAACGATGGAATGACTACGCGCCGCGTCATCACTGTACCCCAGTTTCTTGAAGCGCTGGTGCCATCTGAACATCACGATACGGTCAAGGAAAAGAAGCCTCATCCCTGTTCCCCGTACTACCCGTCGTCGACAAACCTCGCAACCGCCTTCGGCGAAGCACACATCTATTTTAACCACTTCATTAAAGTGCACGACTTCAAAGTGATCAACCGCGTTTTCCTTTGGCGCGCCATTTGCCGTGGGGCTGCCATCATATGTGCTAATAATCAAAGTGGTGTTGATATCTTGATCCCTGCGCTCATGGGAATGACCGTGGACCCCAAATTTGTCACCGCAATCCTTATCCAGGTCAAAAATGACCTCAGCTTCACCCATGTACCGAGGATCGCGCTTTTTACGATGATGGACCCCTTAGAAGCGGGCTTGTTTTCAAAGGACAACGCCTTAGCCTCTGACCTCCCCCCCGTCCTTCGCATCGTATTTGCCATGGCTTCAAAGGAACCAACTGTGACAGCACCCTCCGTTCTCGAATGTCAGTCTCCCCGAAACTCCAAGTCAAAACACTCAAAGCCAACGTTCACCGCCTTTGATCTTTGGATCGCTGGTGTATCTCCTAAATCCTTCGGAGTCATTCCTGACGGTGACACACATGCACAGTACAAACTTCTGCTTGATCGAACACGCAATCGATTTAATGGCTATGGCGCACTTGCAGGGGAGGAAATCACGCAAAAGGAGCAAGAACTTATGGATTTGAAACGCACGATGCACGCGGCAGCCGCTTCCGGAGATCCACATTACGAGAAGTACATTGTCAATCTGTCTACAAACGCGGCTTCAGGACGTGAATACCGCACCGAGGAGTATCTCAACAAGGTGGCCAACAGCAGTGTTGGCAATTCAAAGGCTGGCAATTCAAGGTCAGACCGAAATTTGTGATGATACATGTACAACAGCGGGTCGGATCTTGGTCAAATTGGTTAGATTGATCAGTTTTAATGAATCGTCCCACCTCAGTCGGATTTCCCTGAAAACGAGCAGATTGGTTTGAGGTGTACTTGCGCATTCTCATGAAGTTCAATAGGCGCAATCAAACATTTCATCTGCAGATAAAATGAAAGTAATGCGACAATTGGGCACCGAAATGCGGCACCGGCAGTAGCGCAATGATGGAATAGGGCCAGAGAGGAGGGCAAATGTATCACTGCCCAAATCACTTTAAGTGGAAATGCTTCGCGGAGAATTCTACGTCTTTCCGGGACTATGTCGTCGCGCTTCGGCAAAGTGAAGGAACAGTTGAGATACAAAGGAGTTACACACGGGTGACGGATGATATAATGAACAAGACAATCGCGCAGAGTGTGCATGAACTGGAAGATCACATTATTGAGGAATGCAGAAATAAGGCAAAATAGAAGGAGTGTGCAGAGCAACGCGAGGAGAGCTACTGTGTGAACTCAACGACCAACTTCTCGAAACCCGCCACGGTCACAAGATCCGTCTACAACACTGCTATGTTCGTGGATTGTCATATCCACATGCACCGTGACTTCGCCACCTTCGTTGGCGCCCCCAAAGCCATATCCACCCTTTGAGTTCATAGCGGCAGGAGTATCGTCCGTTCTTGGCTCAAGTTGGTCCAGACTGTACGCTTGACCCGAATCGACGCATGCACCTTTGCTGCGGAATGCAATTCCCAGACGTTGGTTTGTTTTTGCAAGGCTGCTGTCACTGGCACAACCACCACCACTGGTGCAAATCTGGATGACATCACTGCCACCAGAACCTCCACTAGGATGGCGGCGAATTGGAGGGTGGATCGCAGCGGCATGGACGTAGACGTCCTTTGACCGGAAATTCGTGAGACACAAATGAGCGACAGGCAGCAATGCATGAGGCTACCCCAGCAGGAAAGCAGAACATCATGTTCATAACCACTGCATACGAATAGTGTTTGGGGATCCATGATCATGAGATTGAGGAACGAAGAAAGTACGTACCATTAAGGTTGAGCAAGAGGAAGACGACGGGAACGGTGTTGGCAATGAAAGCGACGAGGAAGTAGACGACGCCTTGTCGAAAAAGAAGTTGCCAGAGTGAGGATCGGCTAGGAGACCTCACCAGTCCAATCGTCGTAAGCACCAAGACGACCTGGTCAAACGACATTGCTATCATCAATTTCAGGGTCTTGTTTTGTCGCCACACAACGGGAAGGGGCAGGAAAAACTCCGTGTCTATAACTCACTGTATAGATAACCCCACTCTGTAACCCGAGGAAAGACAGTGTCGACCACATATGCCCCGAAAAGGTCGCTCCAGCTTGATCGCACTGCCACACTACCGCGGAGAAGCATACCCCATTGACCCAACGATGCGATTACCAATGGGACCGTGACAAGAGGGGCACGGTTCCAGATTGCGATTGTGCGTAGCATGAGCAATGTTGATGCGGATCCTATCGCCATACAGAGCCCTGCTGTAGAGAACGTATACTGGCATTGAGAGTCTAGTTCAGCTGTGAGCTGGAATAAATGAGAAAAAAATCACATACGAGCGCTTGACAGTTGACCTTAGTGGTCACGTTTGTAACAGTAACGGCGCCAATGAGAGCTAACCAGAGCGAGTATTTGCAGTGAAAGTAGAAGAATGAGGCCCAGTGCACTTCACGCTGCGCATGTCAATAGCGAAACCCAATACCAACAGCACATTAGGAGAGTGTGTATGTGGGACCATCAGGTTGATAGAGGAAACGGAGAAATAGCCAATACCAACCTTGCGCGAGATGGCACTCCAGTCAAACGGCAACTGGGTGATTATTTCCCAAGTGTACAATCCTAACATCACGAAGCCAATCTGTTGGAGTATCACTGCATAATATTAAATCGTTGCCGCCGGTCCACCGCGGTAGCGCGATGGGAGGAAATAACAAACAAAACGCGGGGGATGACGAATCGTAAGAAACGGCGAAATGTCAGAGATGTGACGAAAACATAGGCAATAAAGCAGGGAGAGCAAAACTCACCGGCATCCTTGATTATCTCGCGTGGATCGGACCAGTGAGGCATCGTATAACAGGATGCAAGTGCGAGCACTTTTGAACGAGGTCGAACGTTGGAGAAAATGCACTACTGGCAGAACCTGGATGTTAACTTCAAACTTTATGTCATTGATGTGCTGATATATGGCTGAGTTGAGCTACGCGGCACATATACAGAATAATTTGATGCGTGATGGGTTCACAGTAAGCTAATTAGAGGTGAAGTATGAGGGGACCCTTTGAGTTTGACCCTTTGGCATGATGTTTGAATTGGCCGGCTCTGTATTCGGAAGGTCAACGAAGTCCCCCGTTCATCAAGGCTGTGATTTTCGGCATTCGTCGCCGAGCATTCATGGTGTAGAGAAGAAAGGATCAAGGGCATACGACCTGTGACTGAGTTGCAAACAGACCCAAACATGCACCTTTCGTACCGTAGGTTGGTGGAGAGACTCCCTAAGTTTTTCGCCTCTGAGGCCTCATTCGCTCTGCAGCCCAAACTTTCCAAAGCCATCCCATCGGCTCTGGCACCATTTACCCGGCCACGCAACATACAGTACCCCGGTGGATCCTACTAAATCCCTACTAAATCATGCTACTTGCGACCCCTCACAGTTTTGCCGATGATATGTCTTTGCTGATTTCATATATTGGCTATAAGTTAATGTGCCCTGATTGATTCCGCTATCCAAGGATCATTTCGGGTGCGACCTTGATTTATTTCGCACCGGAAATTAGTCCACCAGAGTCCACCCCACGCGGCGATCACCTTGCCCTGCTTGCAGTGATTGGTGTTTGTGAGGGTAAGGCCATTGTTTTATGACTCATCGGGCAACAAGTATGTTCGAGAAACAGGAACCCAACTTGTGCACCCCGAACGAAACATTCATCAGTTGTTGTATTTTGCCAGGATATATTCTGGCGTGCAACAATGAATTTTCTTTCGGCATTGGAGTGTTGTTCAGAACTCGAACGCCGTGTGCAATCCAACGGGCATCGAGTCCCCAGAGCGTTTAGTATTCATTCAAGGGAGCCAAAACAACTATGCCCTGGGAGTGATGTGGAATCATGCGGCAGAAGGAAAAACGGTTTGGTCGGCGATGTCGGTACCAAAATTTTGTTCAAACTTGACGGAGCATCGAGAGCATGCGGGGATGGAAGGCGGTGTGTTTAATTTGACCCCCAATGCACCGCTCTATGACACTGGGACGAGGGTTTTATCGCCCCGTCCCCTTTCTTGCTTCGGTGTGAGGCTCAGCTTGGAACGCGACGGGGTGGGTACAAGCGTGAGTCGCTGAGGATGGCCGTGATCAGATGCCTCTCGGGTATCAATGGTGGCTTGTGCCAAAAGGGGACTTGCGTTGCCGCTGCTTTGGAACATCGAGGATTAGGTGCCTGTCTTGCAAAGCCAAACTCTAATTTTTGCGAATATGAACACACAGATACAGTTGCAGCGCATTGTCCCTTTAGACAGCTAGCATGGCGACTCCTCGAGCTTTTGGTCCTTTGGCAAATATGTGTGATTCAGCACGCGCTGTACAGTCAGAATATTCAGTCATGAGACCACCCCCTCATTGAGGAGTCAGATACATGGCGAGTGATTCAATGCGTGGGAAAGTCACCTGATCGCAATGCGTGAGCAATATGTGCACTGATGATGCAAACCGGTAACCTTGCAGCGTAAGAGTGGTCTGGGGTCGGGCTCCTTCCCGTCCTCCTTCGTCGTTGCGTGTCGATGTGAGCGTCCGGTGTAGAATTTGGTGTGTTGTGCCGAAATAGGTAGGACTTCCCGATGAGTGTTGATTACACTGACGCGTGTCCACAATACAGATGTGCAACTGCCCTCGTACCAACACCCTTAAAATGAACGGAGGGGACGTCCAAGTGGTCCCCAACCGCAGGCCAGAGGGACTGACCAAGTGGTCCCCCTCTGGCAGGTACCTCTTTAGGCAAAGTGGCGGGTTCTGCCACACAGCTAGCATTACCGTTATCTCTGCTGCTGTCTGGCAACTCGATGATTTGTTAAAGCATGAATACGTCTTGTACCCAGCAGCTCATCCTTTGATCAAGCCAAACCATACTTCTCTGACAGAGTCGCTGCAAGACTGACAGGTGCTGCAACAACTTGCTCTCCCAAAGGTGTGGTATAGCACGCCGACAGCCCACCGTCAACTTTGAAATCGGCGCCCTAGATCAAAAAAGGAATTTGCATAATAGATATGATACGAAACGTGTCGGCTGGCACTTACCGTAATATAGGAACTATCATCTGATGCCACTAGAGTAAACGGGAAGTTCATTTAAGATGATCGTGCGACAATATCATCGAGACTAGCATGACGTACGGAAAAGTGCTGCACGGGCTTGCTCGATTGCTTCTCCAAAACGGCCCATAGGCAAGTGCACCAGTCGACGATCTCGCTTTTCCGGGGTATTCAGATAGTTCATGAGAAGCGCTAAAGGCATGGAGTTACGATAGGAATTCTTTCACTACCGAACTTTCGGACACGCACGCGTCTTCAGTGGACCGGGATGACCATTAGTCATACTCACGGACGGAAAATACCCAACACAAGTTTAAGCTTACGGGCTAAGAGCATTTGCGCGGATCCCTTCGCGGGCATGCGTCATAGCAAGTTCACGGGTCATCGCCAGCACAGCGCCCTTGGATGCAGTGTCTATAGTGACTTTCAGCACGTGGCCTGCAAATTGTACGATCAATGGCAACGCACAGGCAAGTTGAGGCGTGCCGGCGCCGACCATGGCAAGCAAACTGGCCACATTGATGATGCTGCCTCCGGTTTCCAGACCTTTCGCCGGATCAGGCTTGTTCGCGCGCATGGCCAGAATAGCGTATTTGCTCCCATACCAGACCCCTTTGACATTAATATTCATAGTTAGGTCCCTTATCAATCAGACGATTAGAGGGTGTGTGAACTGGAGGAAGCAGCCGCACCATATTTTTTCTTCCGTGTTGAGTGCGGTGCCGCCGGCAGGATGAATGATCCCTATCGTATGTAGGTCGGACGCGGTAATAGCGATTGAAATGTTGACACTTTACCAGCGTTCTTAAACTGAAGGCATTGTCAGCTATCTTCAGCAACGAAGTCGCGTCACTAAGGTCTGGCGCACCATGACGTCAAGTCGTCCGAATTTTTCAAGAGCAAAATCAACCAGGGCCTTAACTTCTTCTTCCTTCGAGACGTCTGCCTTCACAGCAAACGTTTGGACACCGAGCTGTGGGCCGTATTCATTTTCAACCAAATATACCGCCTTTTCGACCGCAGGAAAGTTGACATCAGCGAGAACTACGTTGGCCCCCTCCGAGGCAAATAGTAAAGCAGATTCAAGCCCGATGCCACTGCGTGATCGAGGTCAATCGCGACGAAAACGACGCAGCACTTATTCCGCCAATTAAAGTCACCTTCCGGCTCCAGTAATGATCGCGACCTGCGCTCTGCTTTGGAGAAAATTTGCAGGTAAGAAGCATCTGCCTGACCTTGTGCTGTAAGCGCCCCGGCGGCATGTTTCTAGAAACAACGAGATGTCGGATTGATTCGTTGCGTTCCGGCGCCTTGTGGCAGAACCCGAAGCGAAGTTCCGCTACACCCCTCACGTGGTAGCCAAGGCGTATGCCAGCTGCGCCGCTAAGCATCTGCCTGACCTTGTGCTGTAAGCGCCCCGGCATGTTTCTAGATGTCGGATTGGATGAGTGTTTGTCCGCTTTTTATTCAGTTTGCGCGTGATCAATGTGTTCGATGTGAGTGTTTACAAAATGCAGTCGTTTCCAACTCATTAATCAATGCCACCAGGCCATTTCAAGTTATGGGAGCTTGGCGTTCAACACGACGACCCAAGTCTCGCAAATATCATGGTAGATCCTGCGACGGGGAACGGCGTGTTTAATGACTGGGACTTTAGCCGTGTTGAGGATGGACCGATGCGTACCGGTGCCGAGCGGACCGGAACAATTTCCTTAATGGCCCTTGATTTACTAATTCCAGGAGGCTTGGCTGCGAAGATACCGCGTCTCTATCGTCACGAACTCGAAAGGCTCATTTGGATTCTTCCGTGGGTCTTTATCCAGTATAAGGACGGCGAACGCACAGAGGGTACGCTTGAGGAATGGCACACTGGCAGCCCAACGCAATACCTGGCCGTGAAGAAATTTTCTCGCAACCCCGTGGGTCCATAAACCTACAGAATCATGAAGCAATCAGTGGCCTGTCGTATTGGTCCCGCGTAGACGGCTCTGGAGGCTCGATACCAAAGGACTGACGCCAAGCAAATTGCCGCAATGCAAGAGGCGGAAGGACAGCTGATCCAAGGGCAGGGTGACGGAGCACAGAACGGTTCGGCCCGGCCACACGAAGTTTACAACGAATTCCTAACATCCTGAAGGAAACTTTGCGCACAAACCGTTGGCTGGGTGAATGGTCGATTTGCGAATGGTTTGCACTGCCGCCCCGCGTACTGACCCGCATGTACACGTTTGTTGTATTGTCATATGTTTGTTTGTTGTGTTGTATTGAGCCGGCAGCAGCCGCGCGTGAAGCTTGTAGTGATGTTCTTGGGCCAACGACTCCGTCTCTTCAAAAGCCGCCGTGATCACACAGTTCCTCTACACAACACTATCTTCGTGCGTTGTCATATGCACATGCACCATAACTTCACCAGTTTCATTGGCGCCTCCGAAGTATTGCCTGCCCTTCGAGTTTGTAGCAGCAGGCATATCGGTCGTTCTTGACTCAAGTTGGTCCAGACTGTACCCTTGGCCCATCGAATCGACGGGTGCGCCTTTGCTGCGGAATGCCATTGTCACGCTTGGGTTTGTCTTTGCGAGGCTGTTATCACTGGCACAACCACCACCACTGGCGCAAATATGGATGACATCACTGCCGCCAGAACTTCCACTGGGGTGAAGGCGAATTGGAGGGCGGGGCGCAGCAGCATGGACGTGGACGTCCTTCGGCAGGCAGCAATACATGAGGCTTACCGTTGCAGGAAAGGGGAACACCGTGTCTATGATTACTATATATCAATAGTGAGTTGGCGCGGCGTTCATAATCACAATTTCCATGAAGTCGGGGAGGGCGGAGAAAGTACGTATGATTGATACACTCTTGAGCATCGCATACCGCTACGTTGAGTTACGCGGCCCTTTCTTAATCGTCGTCTAAGAAAGTGCAAGACGTTAGATACAATCAGGATTGGCGCTTCATACCGAGCTGGTGGTCATACTTGTTTCAAAATTCTGCGACACCATGCAAGAAAAGATCAAGATGCGAGAATAACCCGTAGTCCATATGCGTTCTTGATGTCGCCCTATGCAGCAACACCCGTTCTACTGCCCCACGATTCAAGTTGGATGATCTTGCTCCTGATGAGCATCCTCTGTGCGCATGTGGTTACATCACCACTTGCCTACATTGTAGCGTGTGATTCGATCTTTCTACGATGTGCTCGCTATTGAGTCATGTACTTGTTTCAGTCTTACTTCCTGAGGAGCCTCCAAGGGCTTTGGGAGATTGCTGCATGTGTGACGGACAGTCGTATTAGGATCGTTGGCATTGGTAAAGCTGCAAAGCTGCTATATATATGGAGGCCAAGAAACCTTGGCATCCTCGCTTGCCATACCACCGATTTGATGTCGTTTATGCCAACACATTCTCGAGATCTACCGTGATCAAGATTGCAACAAAGGCAATTCGACGCCATCTTGCAGTTCGTGCGAACGTCTCTACATCATGGCGCTCATCTTTCACCGAGCATATAATAAACAAGGGAGTAATGATTGCAACAAACGAGGACACGGCCCGGAGGTTCGGGTGGGGAGGTTTCAGGCGGCCGCCTGTGTGGTACTGTGAGGGACTTGACTATAGCTTATTGATGTACACGGGCGGTCACCCAAGCCGACTCTCATAACAATAGTCCGTACCTATGCATACGATACGGGTTCTATTTTCCACAGAAAACAGGTCAAGACACCGACCTTTTCAGTGTGCTTGCCCAATCGTTTCTGCCCCGAGATGTTGAATAGCCCTTCTGTCGAGCGATGAGCGTTTAGAGTCGTGAATATTGTATTTCTTCATGTTGTACAAGAACAGTGCACGCGAGATCTAATATTATCCGATAGTAAGGTTCGTGCGTCGAGGCCGTCATTGACTTCGGCTGTTTTGATTCGACTCGGTATGTGAATGGGAATGGGATGAAGCTGAATGACGGGATGGGGGCAATGGAAGACGGGTTTGTGGTGGATGGGGTGCAGAGATGTACGTCTGAATCTGAAATATGGTGCGATGGGCCAACGGAAACCTGGCGTCAAAATGGAAAATTCGATGAACAGAACGTAACCTACGGACCTGCTCGTAAAAGACATTCGTCTCGGGGCTCCCGGCTTCCCGCAAGATTGCTTCTGAGCGCTGTGCAGCGGAATTGGACGGTGATCCATCCATTTGAACAAGCTGCTGGGGCGATTCAGGCTTTGCACGGGGTTCCTGATGGATCGTTGGTTCCACGCCATCCATCGCAGATGTTGATGATGACTCAGCAGTGAGAGCATCAGTCATTGACATCGGAATTGTTGTACCGTCGGTCTGCGGCATGAGAGCTGGCGTAAGATGCTTTATCGGAACAATATGCAATGTCTCCAAGCATAAATCAAACATACATGATGCTCTACTTCTTGGGTAGCATCGGAACTTGCCCGCGACGTCTTCGTTTGTTCGGAAGACGAGGTTGTTCGTAGAGCACTAACAGCGGGCATAGAGGGCCTATGATCGTCTGAATGAGTTGGAATATTTTCCTGGCCTTTTGACGAGCCAGCAGCACGTCTTGCTGTTCCAGCTGATGACAAGCCTTTGCGTTCATCCGGAGGCAGAAAATCAATCAAGAAATCGAACATGTCACTTTGGCCAGCTGCCTGAGATATATCTGCTCGTGTAACGGTGCGCCGCTTATGACTCTCAGCGATCATGTATGCGCGGGCGGTCAATTCGGATATAAAAACTGTGAAATGCGAGAATACCCAGGTGTGAGCCATGAGAACAAGCTGGAGTCGTCATGCCAACTGGAGAGATAACGCTGACTCAAGATACGCACTCTCACAAGCCTTGGCAAACAGCAGCGGGCCTGAGCGAGACGTGAAAGGAAGGATGCAAGCGCAACGACGTTAGAGCGGCGGGCAGATGTAGAAAGTGCTGAGTCAACGTGTACCGTCGGCGGAGATCATCTACAAAAGGCATAGAAGAATGTCAGCAGATAACCTCGTCGTCATGCGGCGATAAGGACGGATTTTTACTTTAACGTCCGGGTCGCTCTTCATAACCTTCTTGATTCGGGCAAGAGGGAGCGGGGCGTGCTTAATGTCCGGCCGCTCATCCTCAGCGATAGCAATCTGTTTTGCCCAGAAAGTGGCTTGAAAAGTCTCCAATAAATGCTCAGAATCGTGGTCTGCGCCAGGAGCCATGTCAAACGTCACGAGGTTGATTTGCCTTTGTTCAGTTGTGGTTTGTTTTCGGTTCTTATTGTAGCCTTTCTTCCCGCTCAGTGTCCGGTCTTGACAGACCGTTAGACAATGCGCTTTCCTTCTCCCTAGGGGCTCGGCCCTTTATAACATGCGAGAACCTCCTTCCCCTCGTTTTCTCTCCCTCTTGCGCCCCCCCCCACCTTCACTGGCGCAGGGGAGTTAGCAAATCTCTCACGCACTGGCCATCAACGATTGCACCTTATAGAGCATAGAGCTCTTATCGGTTCCCACTCTGGTAACTTTCCCCGCCATCAAACCATAATCCCGGAGCCTTATTCTATGGTTTTGCATCGTGTCTTAGCGTTCCCACTTCGCGCATCTACATATATAACGGTGCCACATGGCAATCAAAGATTCATCCTCACAGTCCAACCCACTTTCTGCCATGCTCCGTCACGGCTTGAATATTGCACGGACTCGGAGTCCTGCCTCGTCGAAGAAGTCACAGACTCCTCCAATCGAAATCAGGCGTCCCTCAGAGGAAGAGAGGGCCTTTCGAGGTATAAAGTCTTCTTTGTCCACTTCACCTTCTTCCACCGCATCCAGCATGTCTACGAGAAGCTTTGGTGGAGGCAGTTCTCCGTACTCGAATTCGTCCCCACGTTCGGACAGTGCCAGGATGGGCTTTGGCCGTCAGTCCAGGAGACGAATGGGCAATACTGGTGTCCCCAAGACTCTATCTGGCCTGCCTGCCTCGCGCTCAACTTCATCGCTCGGTCAGCTGGCCCTCTCCCCCCCGCCGAGGAAGAGCAGTCGTCGTCGGAGCGACCATCTCGTTTCTTTCCTCGACTTTGACTCTGATGAAGAAGGGCAGGATTTATTTATTTCTGCTTCGGTGTCCTCTGCCTCGTCTTCGCAAGGGGCTCTCACTCCTTCCGACTCAGGATCCTTCTTGTCCGACAGCGACCATTCGACGGGCGCAATGGGGGAGAGCGACTGCTATGGAAATGCGTTATCCAAACTGGACGATGATGCAGATCACATCATTGACGCGATAAGTCTTCGCCTGCGGTTAAATGAGCCTGAAACGAATGATGGGTTACTCAATCCAAGATCCGGGAAGATGTTCACGGATGCGATTCCCTCCACCTCGCCATTTGCCCAGCCATCTTCCCCCCATCATTACACACTCAATGGCAACCGATTAACGGAAGCGTCATCCGTCAAAACTGAATACATTTCCCCTTCGTCTGCCCCATCATCCCCATTTCCTCTTCCGCCAGTGCCCTCCACGTCCTCTTCGCCTTCTTCTGTTGTCTCCCCTGGACAACCGAAAGGCCTCGAAGCCGCACTCGCCGAAGATGCGGGCGGCGTTATACCGCTCACGTTTTCATCGCTGCTCGCTCCTTTTGATGACAGCCGAAGGCCGTCAGAAGTGTCTCTGGCGAGTGTGTCTACGGCTGTATCAGACCTGACGATTGACGCCAGCACCGGCGTGGCGAGGCGCAAAAGCTCAATATACGATGCGAACTTTTTCGAAACAATCGTCAGTCCAACCTTAGACCTCTTCCCAAGTCCGCCTCCCTCCGCTTCATCAACGCCAGCATCTACACCATCCAAACCAAGTCCCCTCTCTCGTGTCGATGAAGAGAATGAGACGCCATCCACACCAACGACGCCGACGGCGACAGTAGGCACACCTTCGATTGAAACACTTCTTGGAATATCCGCAAGCCCTGGCCGTGCGACTCCTGTTCGCCGCCCGCGAACACCGCCGCTTCCACCACCCCCGGCTGCAGTACCACCTCCGCCCGTTCCCCCGCTCCCCCTTATAGACGACTTCCCGTCACGTGTCATCCTTTCTGCAGAAGCACCCGCCCGCCCCCGGCGAGCTGCGCCTCCTGCACCATTACGCTTTGGCGTCGGCACCAAATTCCAGCTTGCTACGCATGGCGGAGCATTACGCCGTGCGCCGTCGATCTTATCGCCAACTGCTCCTTCCGAGCTATCGTCTCCAGCGCCAGTCTCTTCTCCATTCGAGCGTGGCGAGGTGGCGCCATTGTCACAAGACGAGGAGATTGGTGACAACTTTTTCGAAATGTATAGTCCCGAATTCGAGATGGTGATGAAGGTTGGCGGATTGGAGGATATCAACGAGGAAGAATGTGATGAATCCAGTTCGCCTGACTTCTTCTCGTCATACCCTGTTTCCCCTGACACGGCGGCTGCTTGGGCCAAAGTCGCGGAGGTTGTTACCGCCGGCGTGGCGGCTCAGGAGTCGCGGACTTCGACAACCGACGACGACGACAGAGCAACCAGCCAACTGCCCTATGCTATTTAATCTTTCGTTCTGTCCCTTTCATTATTATTCATTTGTTACATTTCGCTGCTTTGTTTCGCTGCATTGTATTTTATCCCGCATTTTGCTTATGTTCTTCGTTTCCTTGGCGCTAGCTCCACCCCCGCTGCGCGCCTTTTTGGCTTTCTTTAGCTTTTTTTCTTTGGCAATTTTATCGCAGCATAATACCTCACCATCATCTAATTCACCGGCCCTGCATTCCTGCATTACTGTCCCCTTCGTATTATGTCGCGTTTCCACAAAATGTCTTGACCGATCTGTAGCTGCAGTACGCTTGCTCATCTCTAGTACTATACTGTAGCCTTCATCCTTCGTCCTCTTCAGATACCCCCAGATCCCAGTTCATACTTGTTTTTTTGAATCAAACTTTGTACCTTTGTGCGTTTCATACAGTTAGCTTTGCAATTGGAGATATATCCAATTTTCCCTCATCTCCATGCATACCGATTACTGTTGCGTAGTTATAAGATATGGTGCGCATTGAATACCCCGATGCCCACCTAATACTATGCTGGTGCTGAGAAAATCAAATACCGGACCGTGCGTGCCTGTCACGCATAGGCATGTACCGATACGTACCCTTCCATCATGCAGGATAAAGGTATAATATTGATCTGCACGTAGCGTATGCGCGGGTATGTACTAGTACTTACCAGTTCTCCTTGATTTTCAATTCCAATTTGAAAACGTACAAAAAAAGAAAGAAAAAGATCGACATGGGATCGACATATATATATATGCATGGGAAAGTCGTTTTCCGTCCGTTTGGTCCAGGTTTTGGACGTTTTGCGCATCACATTCAGAATGGGAAAGTCACATAAATATATGAAATGGAGCTGTGGCCTGGGAGATATCATGGAGTTGCCGTTTGATCATTGACCATGACCATGATATTACATGTAATATTATGACAGGGCATACATTATGAATATGATTGACATGTCGACATGTCGACATGCATATGTCTGTCAACAACGCAAATGGTTATTTTGTATACGGAAAAATTACTGTAGTCCCCCTGGTGCCACGCCGCGCCGCCGATTGCGACCTTTGTCTTACAATTGCTTAGTGATGAGTGATGGATCAACCAGAGTTAGGATTTGCCTAGCCCGTAGCAAGTACTGGTTGAGTTCAAGTGAGCATTCCTCCAGTTGGGTCTTACCTGGGGAAATCGACTCAATCAGGTATAGTCTTCCTTGAGATATCGATGGAACGCAATATAACCCGGGGTTCTCTTGAATCCCCCGACGAGTAATTTAGTACGATCGCGGGTGCAAGACTTCAGTCATGCATGCGCACTCAACAATCAAACAGCTCACTCTAGTTACACATAATGCGTCACGAGCGCCGTTCACCAAAGCGGGTGAAGCACAGTAGAAATAGTCACATGAATAAGTAGTTGTCAACGTTGAATTTCTCTTTCTTGCCGCTTGTGTATGCAGAGTACTAGTTGTTGGTTTCGTTTAGATGTTGAGTGAAAACAAGTTTTCTAGCATAGATACAGCCACAGAGCAGGCATTAGGCGTCGACGATGTGCCTCCTTTGACGGATATTCCAATACGTAAACCTGCATCGATGTAGCCAAAACTGGTGTGTCGCAAAATTGCAGCGCACGTGACCAACTACTGTTTTTAGCTTGCGGCGGTCCGCCAGGCATATATCGATGCCACCGCCTTGTTGGCGCCAGCACAAAATGTTCCGCGGCATCTGATTAATATCACTCGCCCAGGTGTCTGGTCTGGCCGATCAAGCTGAATGACCGTTACGGTATAACCGAGCACTAGATTGATACTGGAAAGCTGGGCTGCATTGCCGCTGCAGTGTTGCAAAGCTCGGAGTCCCAGCATGACGCGACGTGGCACCCCCCTCAGAAACAAGTGTCCGATTAGATATTGTCAAAGCTCGAACCTTCTTGGTTTTGATAGATACATGTACATTATGGTCTTGCGCTCGCATTTGCAACGGCAGCAACACGAACATACATCTCGCCGTCCCTCCCTCCCCGTGGAACTACATAGGGAATTCAGGCTCTTATCACTGAATAAGGTTCGTATGAAGCTGCAGCAAAGCTGCATAGCGCAGCATAAAACCAAACCTCTCAACCCGTGGTTGTAAAGGGCCGATAGAACCTAGGTTGCCCTGAACGCTAGAAGCGGTTGAAACAGTTGCTGAAGATGCACGCATAGTTTCTGTATATTTGTAATTCTGTTGCTCCTCCATGCGCCCGAGACGTTGCCGCGGCCGTCAAATTCGGCATGAATGTTAATGGCGACACTACAATAATAGAACTGCAATGGAACATCGATTAGCAAACTTCGTTCAATAATTTCCATCTATAGGCAATAAAGGATGAGATATCGAAGCTATACACGCCTGGACCTGGGCAAGCGTCGGCACCCCGGCTTTACGCACTTTACGCACAGTAGCAGTCAGATTACGTTGGAAACGTGATCGAAAAAAAGCTGTGCATTTTCCCAGCCAGATGAAATACCACCAGAATCAGCCAGGCGGTCATTTTTGAGCCCACCGCCCAACTTTCTATTGATTCAATGCTATGACAGAAGTGCCAACGCATTTCCTTCGGTCTGGTTCGAACTGCGCACCTCCATTTCCTACGGTCGGCACGTCGGCATGCAGAAATGAAGAGGCAGGAATCAATGAGTAAGGGATGAGCGCGCGGTCATACCACTAGTCAACAACCATGAGACATCACTGCTACATTGGCGGGAGGCGATGGACACCATTTCAGAGCGGAGTACCTGGCAAGGCTCCGTGACCCTCACCGCCTTGCAGCCCTAGCAGTCGGGAAGGGAAGGGCACACCCGTTTGCCCCCTCCAAAATCGAGCCGGCTGCAAGGGAGAGCTAGAGGATGCACGGAGCGCTGCCTAGTTCGCTGAGGGGGTGTCAAGCGACAGCGCTACGTTGACGAGAGGGGGACAGATCACACCACATGCGGCAAAGGCGTGGCCATGTCTCCAGTGGAATTGATGACGAGAACAGCATGAAAAACAATGTCCGCCCAGGCATATGACTTGCAGGAATTATTGAGCTGCGCCGCACTCGGCAAGCCGACAGACAGAGCCACGCTCCGGGACCCACATTAGCACCAGATGCTTCACTGACAGTACTGTGTTTGCCTATTCATAAAAACCGAGTGAGATTGTGGTTTGACGCAGCCAATGAAGTAAATGTGTGGGGCCATGCAGGCATGGGCGTGCCGATGACCAGCCAAGACGTAAAGTCCAGGGAGAACATGACCACGTGCTGGGGTCAAATGCTGCAACTGTAGCAGCCAGACAGGTAGCATTGGCACACTCGCCCAGCTCACCTGCAAATGTGAATCATTTGAACCTGTAATAGCTAGACCGTGCGCCTGTGTCAGACTCTATCCTGCATCGACGATACTATAGCTAGGAGTACGATCGTAAGTGTGATTGGCCCATAGAGTTTCTCGCGATGGGTGCTATGGCAAGGGAGAGGAATACCTACGTGCCTGCGAACGAGAATGCGAACGGGCTGCCCCCTTTGCATCACGTCAGCGTTCTGATCAGCAGGGAATTCCATCTGCCGAACCGAAAGTTCCGTGATGTACAGATTGACGTCATCTTAGCTACGTCCCAGGCCCATAGAGAACGCCAAAAAACAATGTGTGCATGCCACGTTTCTTTCTACCATCACCGTAACACTCACATCATCGAGATGAATCGAGCCCCCTAGCGTAGATTCAGCCAGAAATCAGGCGGGCGCCGGCGATGTGCTTTCATTTCATCAGGTGAATCTACACGTGAATTTTCGGATCGATGGCCAACTGGTAAGTGGTGAGTAACAGGGAGCATCCAAACGCACGTGACCTACTGCCGTATTTGGCTTTTGCCGGCCAGGCACACTGCTGAACAGAGAGCGCCAAAGGTGATTTGTGCCTGTAGAGCTGTTCGTTTCGCTCCTTGTCGGGTGGAAACAATTTGCAGTATAGATTCAGCCCGAAAGCAGGCATTCGGCGTTGACGCTTGCGCCGCTTTGATGGGTAAACCAGCCAGCAGAACAACGTGTTTGAGCGCACGTGACCAACTACCGTATTTAGCTTGCCCGTGACAAAAAAGGTTTGAAGACGCATGATCAGGTCCCATGGGCTTGTTGCATAGCATCGACCGCGACGTCTTCACTTTGGTGCCCGTAGATGGAAATTATCTATTCATCGATGTTCTAATTACAGTATTGCCACTACTCATGCCGAAATTTGAAGGCCGCGGCACCGTCGAGAGGTAATATCCCTGCTTCAGCAATGCCGGCCGCGGCGCCGGTCGTATTCGGCATCTGCTTTTACCAGTCCAGTAGTGCAGGACTAGCTTCCTTCCATGAGTCTTATCAGATTTAATATCAAGCTGTGGTGCCTGGCACGCGCGAATGGGTGAAGACGGGCTAATTCCACTCATTTCAAAAACTTATCCGATTGCTTCGACGCCGTGGCGTGGCGCGGTGCAGGTGCGGCGCATCTCATATGATCGAGCCCTTTTGTGATCTCGGGAACCGGCCCGCCAGGGTCACGACAACGTGAAGGAGACTTTTGGCATTACAACAGAAAGCTAGTCCGTGGAAATCAATCAGGCGGTGGTAGCAGCTGCAGAAACGGGAAGGAGATAGAGATGATCGACAAGCACCTGCTCACACAGTTTAGTGAATTGTACTAATTTGGCTGTTCAGTATTTCCCGATTTTGTCTCTTCGGCCCACCCTCATTGAGCTCGTATAAAGGGTGTCATGTATATTTGCATGACCATGGCGGTGCGAATTGACATTTTGCGCTCATTATGAACGGCATCACGGCATGGCTCGGCATGGCACGGCACGGCTCGGCAACATTATATTGCAAAGGTTACAGACACGTGACATCCCAATTCATCTCCCCGGCTAGCGCCGTCGTGCCGTTTGCGACTGCCTACAGCCACAGTGCCGCAAGGTGGGACGCAACCGGGCTACGGATCACGCCAAAGCAGCCTGTGGGTTCGGTAGATCGTTCCAGGACGGTATCAAACGACACCTAGCACACCTCACACAACATCATGATCGCCCATTTCCCTGGACGTGGCTGGTAAGGGACTTGTCTGTCACACGGCTTGTTTATCCTCTTTTATCGAGAACGGCCCGACAAATCAAGCTCACTGAAGCCGCTTCCAGGCCCTGATCGCACAGCGCGCGCGACAAGGCGGAATAATGCCCCCGAAAGGGAGATATGCCGAGCTTTAATTGCAAAATGAATTGATCGCTGCCGGGCGCGGCTACTCACTCGCCCCCAGCAGTTATATATTGCAATTCAATAGGTCAGTACTTCTCCTACCCACATTTTTCCTTATAGTATCACTCATGCACGCATTCATCTAGACTCACCTTACACCAAGCCTGTCGAGCCTTAAAGAAGGGTTTTTCCTGATTCCCCCAAGTTATTCACCACTCTCTCGCTTTGTTTCGAACCGTAGACGACTCGCGCACTGCTACCCGCGGCTCTCGTCACTTGTTTCGCATCGTCGACTTGACTCCTCGCCTTGCATCAGCTTAATTCATCTCGTCACGCCCCCGAACTAACCATGCCGACAACCCCCGGACATCTTCCACCTAAAGTCATCATCATCGGAGCAGGCATCGCGGGACCTATACTCGCCATCTTCCTCAAATGCCACGGTTATAATCCGGTCATCTACGAGCGTCAACCAAAGAGTGCTCCTGAGGGCATCGCACTAGCGTACGTCGTTATTCTTTCGCGTCCCGTCTATTTTGGTCCCTCGTTGTTTTGGAAATGCAAGACATGACTGACGCTTTCGGTTTGTTCTTCCTTGTGTGAATAACGTCCCTCCTCGCCATCGACTCCCTTCTACGCCGAACTTTATTGCCTATTCCATTCCGTTCGACTTCATCGATAACTCCATCTCGGTCATTCTCACTCACATCAACAATGTTGATATCAAATGTCATTCCCAATCAATCAAGTTTACAGCCCAACGGACTGCGCGTCCTTGAAATGATTCCAGGACTCCTTCCTAAAATCTCCGGTTGCACTGTCGACACTCTTCAATTCTACTCCATCGAACCTTCCGATCCAGGCTTACTAGCCAATACTTCCATCATCGCTCAACTTGTCCAAGACGGGACTATTCCATATCCTTGGCTTACTGTCGCTCGACCACATTTCCACGCAGTTATTTTGGCAGAAGCTCAGGAAGTATATGGTATTCCTGTCATATATGATCATACCCTCGTGGGCTTGATGGAGAATAATAATCCGACGAGTACGGCAGATGAAGGGGATGGGAGTGTCACTGTGTATTTCTCGAATGGTATGACGGATACAGCAAGTTTCGTAGTTGGGTGCGATGGCCTTCACAGTGCGACCCGTATTGCGCTGTTTGGAAAGGAGAAGGCTCATTTCACGGGTATGACACAGGTGAGTTTGGGACGCAATATTACTATTTATTTTCCTTCTACTGTTCCGCCGAGCGTCTCGGATTTTCTTGTCGCGTCCGCTTTAGCAATTTTGTGTTAACCCTTCTTCAAATTGACTAAAAGCCGTCAAATACAGATGGGCGGACACTCGCCGAAACCAGCAGACAAAACACTATGGAAGGGCGTGACAAACATTTTCGGGGACGGCATCCACTTCATTTGTTACCCCACTTCGAACCAGACCATTGCCTGGGTGTGAGTTCACTCTACGAATATCTGCTTTAACCTACCCCTTTTCTACTGGCCAGGCGAATACCTGCTGCTCCCCCCTTATTGGTTTTCGAGTCACCTAGTTCCTACACACTGCAGGGGACTCGAGCTGTTTCACATTTGTTTCGCGTGTTTGAGTCGCCGTGCTTGGCACTAGTAATGATCGCTGACAATGTCTTCCTTGAATTCTTTCTCACTAACGACTAAACAAAAATGTCACGCAGAATAACGCAATCCGAGGGTGAAGCCAAGGAAACGTGGAAACCAATGAATCGTGCCGGGCAAGACGACGTACGCAATGGTCCATACTCGAAGTTACCGTATGGCGCTGGTGAGCTCGTCAGGACATGTCGTCAGATTACAAAGGTACGCCATTCGTTGGCGTGTTTGATAATGGGATACGTGTTGATTTTCGTTGATGATGGATAGTATGGCTTGTATGATCGGCCAGAGCTGCCAACGTGGTATGGAGGCAGGGTTGTATTATTAGGTGATGCGGCGCATCCAACAAGTCCAGTATGTCTTTGCTTGTTATCCACAAACCATACTTACTCTAACACGTATTGTGGCGTAAAAAGCATCTTGGACAAGGAGCAAACCAGGCTTTCGAAGACGTCTACCACCTTGCACGGTTACTGGTCAAGCATAATACTCCCCGAGGATCCGTGCCATCGCGGTTTGCCACAGTCAACAGCAACAACACGTATGCATTATCGCCAACGTCCAGTACGAGCGATGAAGGACGGTCCCATTTCGTGCCAACTGTATCTCCAGCTCCAGCTCCAGCTCCATCGACCGAGATACTCACCAAGGTTTTCGAAGCTTATACGAACGAGCGTCTAGCCCGCACATCCGCACTCGTTCATGGAGCTCGTGCTCAAGGAGAGATCCGTCTCGTTCACGGTTCTGAAGCATGTATTGCAAGGAACAACAAAGTCCGCGCGATATGGCACGATCAAGGTGTTATGGTTCAAGGTTACGCGGCAGTTTGGAAAGGCTCCTTCGAGGAGGATAATTACAATAATAATAATTCTTCAGCTGAAGGAGAACAGCTTCTTAAGCGCATGCGGATTAATAATTGAAAAAAACATCCCCTCTCTTCCTCTCTTTCTTCTCTGTATGCAGGTGTTATTGATCATGTTGGAGACTCGGATATACCCTCTCGCTTTGTATTATTCCCCCATTTCTAACTCAACGAGCGCGGCACGAATATTCGAATGTAAATAAAAAATTGTGTTAAATAGATTCCCCCCAAGTTGTTGAAGAAGAGTACAACTGCAAAGTTCAAAGATCGACGCTGAACACAATGGCAAAAACTCGATTAGCAATTAATGGAATCTAATTTAGGCAATTGCCATATCATCATAAGGATAGCGCCGACGCCAGTGCGGCAGAGCCCGCCACCTGTTCTTGCAAAACGTTCATGAACTACAGGAAGAGACTGTTTGGGGGAACAGTTCGACACAAACTTGAGAGTTGAGGGCAAGTTTGATTCCCACGGCCGAGTTTTGGGACAGTTTGGCGGTACCGAAAGTTTGGTATATAGTAGTCTCGTGACCAGACCTCGACTTGCATTAATATTCTCGGTCTGGTCGAATGGGTAATCCCGTTGAATAGTACAACATAGCCAATCAGACAGCTGCATTCCCTCCTCAACGCAACCTGTCCAATCCCCCAGGCTGATATCACCCCTACGCGCTTTATCGCCTGCGTAGGTCAATAAGATATCGACAAAGCCTCAGTGCGCGCACGAACAGGCGGCCGGCTCAGCCTACGACAGCCTACGACAGCCTTCGAATCCTCCTCCGACCAGAATGACCCATCTTACGATGATGGCGCGGCAGCGGGGACCCCTGCAATTTTGCTAACGAGCACTGGTGACGGAGACGAGCACCTTGAGCAACAGCTTGACGTCAGAGTCCCTGAGTCCCGCGCAACCCCGCCATATCGAGGCACCACCGAGTAACGCCAACAAGTCAGGCGGCGCAAACGTGGTCGTGCCAGGCGCGCAAGCCAGCAGCGGTATCCTCAACTGCTGCAAGCGGAGTTGGGCCCGCGTCGACGAGACCAGAGGCGATGCAAACTGGCGGCCTCGCTCCGATGGGCCTACAAAGATCAAGGTGACCGTATATTGCGTGGCAGCAACGGCGTGCCATAGAATAGACTGAGGAGGTTGATGTTTAACACACGAGTTGATCTCATTGCTGACGCGATTGACTTTTTTAATAATTGTTGTCTCGTCACTCTCGTGGCAGCCCTCTCCCCCCTCCTCCTTCCCTGTGTCCCACGTTACCATGGCGTAGGTGATGTCCTGCGTTGCCCCTGACACCTTCCCTCTATGTCATGTTGCTAGAGTCAGACAGCCAAACTCATCCGGTCCTACATCGGTCCCTCGGCCCATCAATCACCCTGTGCATTGATGCATGCATCTGCACCGCGCGCTCGCCAAGACTCCTGCTAACGGAATGTTGAGTTTGCCCACTCTGGAGCACTCCCGGTTCGGCAGACAACAAGGCAGAGGAGTTGGTTGATGGTTGGGATCTTGGTCTCAGTATAAACACGTTCGGCGGCACAATAAACAAGATCCACATACTGAGGAGCAACCATACTTAAATCTTTATCCTTTCGGAGGTCTTTTCCCAGTCTTACAGGTGACATGATAGGGACCCAACCTAATAGCGGACGCGTAATATCAACAAAATAGATAAGCAGGTTGCATCTGCAAATGATATGTATGAGATGA
>Ga0307508_10001672_pt1 | contig 24646 bp, 19 predicted proteins | sample 9_EM_MG_FD_203089 | JGI IMG/M metagenome (GOLD analysis project Ga0307508, IMG submission 203089) | Populus trichocarpa ectomycorrhiza microbial communities from riparian zone in the Pacific Northwest, United States - 9_EM | ecosystem: Host-associated > Plants > Roots > Unclassified | place... | reverse complement strand
ACAAGCACCCCACGTCCGCAGTCGCGTTTGGCTCCGTGATGTTCGTCGTGGGCGCGTCGCTGCTTTGGTACGGTCGCGAAATCAGGCGTGCCGTCCTGCCAGGACTTGCCATGGGCCTGCTGCCGCTCACGCTCGCCTTGTGCGCCAATCACATGGGTCACATGTGTATGGGCGATCGCTGCATGACCGTGTGCGTTCCTGCCTGTACGATCGGCGGCTTGGGCGCCGGCATCGGTGTGTCCCTGATCGGCCTGCGCTGGAAGCAAGGCCCAGCGTTTTGGATAGGAGCTACGCTGCTGACGTTGCTGACCGGAGCGATGGGCTGCTCGTGTGTCGGTTACTCGGGCGTTGCCGGGCTTGCCGTCGGCTATGGCTTGGGTTTGGCACCAGTGCTGGTGCGCCGCCTCAAACGACGGCAATCGTGAGGATTCCAAGCCCGCTTAGCCGGGGACAAGCGGGGTCTGCGTCCCCAGGCAGGTGCGCTATTGCACTAGCGGCTCCAATCTGGCGCCGCAGGAGTGAGCCATGAGCACCTAACAATATCGGTTTCAGCGCAACCAAACCAACGTCGCGGAAGCCACGGCTCGCGCCGCGACCGCTCGCACCGAGTATCACCAACGTGGTGCGCGCCAAAGTGGGCTACAAGGACGCAGGCGCCAACGGCGCGGCGAGCTTCATGACCGGCCTCCACGTTGCAGCGATAGTGATTTGCCTGGCCGCCGCGATTGGCTACCTGAACGCCAAGTTGCTGCGCTTGCCTTCGGCGATTGGGCTGATGGCGATTGGCCTCGTGGGCTCGTTCGTCATTCTCGGCCTGGACGCCACGGGTCTGGTTGATTCGACGGCGCTCGAAGCTTTCGTCGCCCGCATCGACTTTGCGCACGTGCTGATGCACGGCCTGCTCGGTTTCCTGCTGTTCGCGGGGGCGCTCCACGTCGACCTCGCCGATCTGGCGACTCACAAATGGTCGATCCTGGGGCTGGCGCTGCTGGGGACGCTGCTCTCGACGTTGCTGATTGGTGCGGGCACGTGGCTCTTGCTCGAGTGGTGCGGCATCGCGCTGCCGTTCGTCCAGGCGCTGCTGTTCGGCGCGCTGATTTCGCCGACCGACCCGATCGCGGTGCTCGGCATCATGCGCTCCGCCAAGGTCTCGGATGACTTGGCCGTGCAGATCAGCGGCGAGTCGCTGTTCAACGACGGGATCGGCGTCGTGCTGTTCGTCGTGATCGCTGCGGTCGCCGACGGCAGCCACCCGTCGCTCAGCGGCATGGCCATGTTGTTTCTACGCGAGGCCGTCGGGGGAGCGCTGTTCGGACTGGCCCTCGGCTACGCGGCGTACCGCGTGCTACGCAGCATCGACGACTACTCGGTTGAGGTGCTGATCACGCTCGCGGTCGTGGTGGGTGGCTACGCAGCCGCCGAAAGACTGCACGTGTCGGCGCCGATTGCGGCCGTCGTCTCCGGCCTGGTAGTCGGCAATCAGGGGCGGCGCCTGGGCATGTCGGACCGTACGCGGCACCACGTCGACCTGTTCTGGAAGCTCGTCGACGAGATGCTCAATGCGGTCTTGTTCTTGCTGCTCGGCCTACAAGCCACGCGTTTGCAGCTGAATCGCCAGCTAGCCGTGGCCATGGCGCTAGCCATTCCGCTCGCGCTCGTCGCGCGGCTGCTATCGGTTGGCATGTTGGCGCCCTTACTCGGTTATCGCGAACCTCACGCCGTGAAGATTCTGACTTGGGGCGGCCTGCGCGGCGGCATCTCGGTGGCGCTGGCCTTGTCGCTTTCGGACGGCGCAGCGCGCGGGACGATTCTGGCGCTGACCTACGCGGTGGTCGCCTTCTCGATCCTGGTACAAGGACTGACGCTCGGCGGCATGCTGAAGCGGCTTCGCCCGAGCTAGTCGCCGAACGCGTGGCGCAGGCGCGTCGCAGCCAACGTCTCCGGCGGCGCCTCGGGCGGCTTGGACGGCGGAGTCGCGAGGGCGCGCTCGATCTTTCCGAGCTCGTCTTCGCTGAGCACATCGACGGCGGAGTTGGCGAGCGCTGAGAGTGCCGCCCGATCGTTCACGCGGTAGTAGAGGTCGGCCAGCAAGCGCAGCAGCTCGCTCGAGCGGGAGCCGCAGCTCACGGCATATTCGAGCAGCGCGATCGCGTCTCGAGGCCTGCCGCTGGCAGCCAAATAGGAGGCAAGCAGATGCGCACTCAGCGAGCTCTCGGGCAGCTCGGTCAACGCCTCGCGCGCCAGCTTCACTTCGCCCGCGCCCACGGCAGCCCACGCCAGCGCCTCGCCCACCTGCGCGCGCAGCTCAGCCGACTTGGACGAACGCAGCAAGTGCCGCGCCAGCCGCAGCGCGCGCTGCGGTTCGTCTGCGGCGATGAAGGCTTGAATCTTGGCCAGCCGCTGCTCGGCGGCAAGCCGGGTATCTTGGGCGCGCGCGACGCTTCGAATCAGCTCGTGGCAGCAAGAATAGAGCCAGACGCCGAAGGCGACGAGAATGAGCGGCGCCGCCAGCGCGCTGGCGCACTTGACCAGCACCACGAACGCCAAGCCGAGCGAGGCGCAAGCTTGCTTGACCCGCGCCCACTGCCTGACCTGTTCTCGCAGCAGCACACCGAGCTTGAACGGCGGCAACGGCAGCAACTGGACCGCTCCCCAAAATAGCTGCAGACGGCCGGCCTCTGTAAGAAGCGGGCTGCGTGCGGCGCTTGCCAGCCATAGCAGCGCAAAGCCCGTGGCGAGGCTCACGACGCTGCCAGCCAAAGCCAGAAAGAAACGCCGCCGCAGCGGTAGCGGGGCACCCGAGATCTCGGTTTGACCACCGGAGCTCTGAATACTGATGCGCGCGAAACGTCCCAGCGCGCGAGCCCAGATCGCGAGCGGCAGCTCGTGCAGCAGCATCATCGCCAAGAGCAGCACGGCCAGGGCGGGCACCGGGTGCGGACCGGTGCAGGTGCCGAGCAGCGCCAGGAACGCAAAGCCGAAGCTGATCTGCAGTCGAATGCCAGGCTTGCCTGGCGGCCGGCGGCGCAGCTTGGTGCGAACGATGCGCGTCCAACGCGAGCTGAGATCGAGCTCGTCAGCGGACTGACTCATGTCTCGAGCCTGATGAGCGACCGTTGAAATCCAAGATCGTCCTCAAAAAGCGACCAGGAGCCGGAGGGTACTACTCCGACTCCTGGTCTCGTCCCAAACGATGGCCAGTAAGTAACTATTCTGCGGGCGTCTCCTTGACGAGCTGGAACTCGGGATACCCGACTACGCCCATTTCAGGCATGTCGAGGCCCGCCAACTCGGTCTCCTTGCTGACGCGAATCGGCGTGATCTTGTCGCTGATCTTGAACCAGACGTACGCCATCGTGAAGCCGAAGACGCACAAGACGCCGCAGTCGATCAATTGCATGATCAGCTGCGAAGCATCGCCGTACAAGATACCCCGCACGCCGTCCGAGCCCGCCTGCTTGACCCACTCGTCGCGAACGACGCCGTTCCAGCCTGCGCCGTACTCACCGGTGGCGAAGATGCCAACGGAGATCACGCCCCACAGGCCGTTCACGCCGTGGACCGCGACCGCGCCGACGCAATCATCGACGCCCTTGGCCTCGATGAAGCGCGCCGCGATGATCACGATCACGCCGGCAATCAGGCCAATGATGACCGCACCGAGCGGGTTCACGAACGCGCAGGGCGCCGTGATGGCCACGAGGCCGGCCAGCATGCCGTTGACCAGCATGCCGGGGTCCGGCTTCTCACCGCGCATCATCATATACATCATGGCCGAGAATGCCGAAGCCACGCTCGCGAGCATGGTGTTGACCACGATGAACGAGATGCGCAAATCGGTGCCGGACAGCGACGAGCCCGGGTTGAACCCGAACCAACCGAAGGCGAGAATGAAGCAACCGACGATTGCCATGGGCAAATCGTGCGCCGCTAGGGTGACGGGCTTGCCGTTGACGTATTTGCCGATGCGAGGTCCGACCACGATACCGCCGGCGAGCGCGATCAAGCCGCCCATGCCGTGCACCACGCCCGAGCCGGCGAAGTCGACCGCGCCGTGACCGAGGTGCCAGTTAACGCCACCTTGAGCCAAGAAGCCGCCGCCCCAAACCCAGTTGGCATACAGGCAGTACGGGAGCGCGACCCACAAGCCGTAGAGCACGAAGTTCTTCCACGCCCAGCGCTCGGCCATCGTGCCCGTCGGAATGGTGGCCGTGGTGTCCATGAACACCATCATGAAGAAGAACAAGCCCATGACCGCGGTGTCGTTCACCGACGAGCCGAGGAAGAAGCCCTTGGTACCCATAATGGTGTACTTGCCCGCGAGCGTAATGCCGCTGTTCAACACTGCGGTTCCGGGCCCGAGCGACGAGTACCAACCGGGCGGCACGGGTCCGTTGAACCAATTGCCCCACCCGAGCGCAAAGCCGTAGGCCCAAAAGCCCAAGCAGCCGAGCGGGTAGATCATGAAGTTCATTGCGAAGGTGTGCGCGGCGTTCTTCGCGCGACACATGCCTGTTTCGACCAGCGCGAAGCCGGCCTGCATGAACATGACCAGGAAGCCCGTGATCAGCGTCCACATCATGTTGATGGAGAACAGGTTGTGTGCCGTCCGGTCGTAGAGGTCGCCGGTGCTGAGCGCGCTCGGCACGTCGCCTTTGCCGTCGCCTGCGGGCGTTGCCCAAACGCCGGCGGCAGCGCCGGTCGGGTCCGGCCAGGTGGGTGGTTTACCCTCGGCGTTGGCGCCCGAAAAATACGGCGGGAGCGCTGGTGGCGCCGCGGACGCGGCCGGTGCCGCGGCCGGTGCCGGCGCCGCGGCCGGTGCCGCCGCGGCCGGTGCCGCGGATGCGGCCGGTGCGGGATCGTCCGCAAGCGCAGCGGTGCTGAGCGTCGCGAGCGACGCCAGCAGACCCAAGAGAAGTAGCTTGTATTTGCTCACCGAGATCTCCCTTTCTAAAGTTCGGGCACGGCCCGGACGGCTCCGCGACGTGTCCGCGAATTCAATGTTTGGCGTGACGTTTCAAGACATGCGGCTGCGCTGGTAGCGCGCGACGAGTAGAATCAACATCGACCCAACAGCGATGCACAGGGTGACGCGTGGCAGAATTGGATAGCCGTATCCGCCCAGCACTAGGCTGAGCGCGAGCGTCGGACCCACCACCAAATAGCGGGCCATTTGTGGGCTAAGTGGGTTGGAGAGGGCTTTTTTCAGCCATCCGCCACGGGGCTGCGTTGCGAGTTCGAACATCACTGACCTCCGTACCCAGCGAGTACCGGTGTCTGCATTTCGGCAGCTTTTCCGAACCGACTCTCTGTTTCGGAGTTGAGATAAACAGTTCTCATGGAATCCTCATGAAATCTTTATGCGCGTCGGCGAGAGTTTCGGCCGCATAGTGGTTCTGCCGGGGTAGCCACATGACGCCCGCCATTTTGATCATCGACGGCGATCTGCCGACGCGGCGCGTGCTGCGCACGGCGCTGGGCAGCGAGGGTTACCGCACCTGGGAAGCCGGCAATGCGCGCGAAGGGTTGTCGGCCTTCGCAGCTCGCGCTCCCCAAGCGGTGCTGCTCGGTCTGAGCTTGCCGGACAGCGACGGCCTCGAGGTGTTGGCCTCAATCCGCGATTCCTCCGACGTACCCGTGCTCGTCATATCCGGGGGCGGCACGGGCGCCGAGCAGGTCGACGCCCTCGACAGCGGGGCGAACGACTATATTCTCAAACCATTTCGCGAGGCTGAGCTGCTAGCACGCTTGCGCGCCGTGCTGCGCGTCGCAGGGCGCCGGCAGCGACGCCACGAGGTCCTCACGGTCGGCCCGCTGCGCCTGGAAACGCGCGACGGCAAAGCTTTCCTTCATGAGCGCGAAGTCGAGCTGACACCGACCGAATTTCGGCTCATCGAGGTGTTGGCGCGCGACGCTGGGCGCGTGGTGACCCACAAACGGCTGCTGGCGGCCGTGTGGGGCGCCGAATATGTGGCTGATGTCCAATACTTGCGCGTGTTCATCCGGCGCCTGCGCTGCAAGCTCGAGGCCGATCCCGAGACGCCTGAGCTGCTCCTGACGGCCCCTCGGGTCGGTTATCGCTTGCGTGCCTCCGAATGACTTTACGCAATTTTTATATCCGCCTCGGTACGATGCCCGACGAGGTCGATGCTGGGACAAATGGTGCTGTTAGTCGCCGAGGAGCCTCAGCTGAGGCGCCTGTTGCGAGTGACGTTGAACCACCAGGGAGCGCAGCTCATAGAGTGCCGTAGAGCGCTCGACGCGCCCGAGTTGATCGAAGCGCACCACCCCGACCTAGTCTTGCTGGATCTGCGGGTACCCGACGCGGCCGGACCCGACGCTACTTCTGCCCTGCGCGAACACACCGAAGCCGCGATCATTGCGCTCGCCGATACTCACGACGTGCAGCAAGAAATTGCCATATTCGACGCAGGAGCCGACGACTACCTCACGCTTCCGTTCAGGCCCGCGGAAATGCTGGCTCGCATCCGCGCGGCCTTGCGGCGCTCGCTGCGCTATCGGGTGCAGAAGCCCCAAGACTCCTTTCGCGTCGGCGCCCTCGAAGTCGATTTCGTAGCGCGCGAAGTGCGTCTACACGGCAAGTCGATTCACCTCACCCCCACGGAATACAAGCTGCTCGGCGTCTTGATCGAGTCGGCAGGCAAAGTCGTGACCCACCAGCGGCTGTTGACCGAGGTCTGGGGGCCAACCTCGGTCGACCAGGTTCAATACCTGCGGGTGTATATGAAGCAGCTCCGTCGTAAGCTGGAGCATGCGCCAACCCTGCCGCAGTATCTGGTGACCGAACCGGCTGTGGGCTACCGGCTACGTTTACCCGCCTGACACGACTCGTGTGATATACGCGCTGCGTGTCAGAGGTTCTCCCGTCCTGGACAGCGCTGCCCTTCGGCGCGCTGGTGCTTTCGATGGCCTCACTGCCGATGCTGGTCCCACATTTCTGGGAAAAGCGCGCATTCCAGGCGCTCGTGGTGGCGCTGTGTACCGTGCCGGTCGTCTACTATTTGAGCCAGCGTGGCCTAGCGCACGAGGTCTTGCACAGCGTGACCGGCTACGCGACGTTCATCGCCACGCTGGGCGCGCTGTACATCGCGGCGGGTGGCGTGTTCGCCAGCGCCGACTTGAAGGCGACGCCGGGCGTCAATGTCGGATTTTTGATCGTCGGCAGCTTGCTGGCGAGCATCATCGGCACGACCGGCGCGAGCGTGCTGGTGATTCGCCCGCTCTTGCGCACCAATTCGCAGCGCCGGAACAAGGGCCACCTGATCCCGTTCTTCATCTTGGCCGTGGCCAACGCAGGCGGACTGCTCACGCCGCTTGGCGACCCGCCGCTATTGGTCGGCTTCGTTGGCGGCGTGCCGTTCTTCTGGACCTTGAAGCTCTTGCCGATTTGGCTGCTCTACGTATCGATGTTCGCGCTGTTCTTGTTCCTCGTCGATCGCCGGGCTTACGCCAGAGAGCCGGTGGAGGCGCTAGTTCGCGATCAGACGGAGCAGGTTCCGCTCGAGATTCGCGGCAAGCGCAACCTAGCCTTGCTCGGCGCGATTGTCGGGGCGGCGTTCTTGCCTCTGGGTTGGCGCGAGCTCGGGCTCGTGGCCATCGGGCTCGTCTCTTACTTCGGTACGCCCAAAGAGCTGCACAAGCTGAACGGCTTCTCGATGGGGCCCATCATCGAGGTGGCGCTGTTGTTCGTAGGCCTGTTCGTGTGCCTGGTGCCGATCGAAATCATGCTCGGCTACCTCGCGCCGACTCTGCCGATTCAGCACAGCTATCAGTTGTTTTGGGGTTCCGGCATCCTGTCTTCAGTGCTGGACAACGCCCCGACTTACGCCGCCTTTGCTGCGCTAGCCAAAGGTCTCAGCCATGGTCGTCCGGACCTGGTGGCAGGCATGTCGCCGCTGATGCTGATCGCGGTGAGCGCCGGTAGCGTGGTCATGGGCGCGACGACTTATATCGGCAATGGCCCCAACCTGATCGTAAAATCCATCGCTGAACGCTCCGGGATCACCATGCCAAGCTTCGTGCGTTACGCTATCTTCGCCTTCTTCGCGATGCTTCCGGCCCACATCATCGTCACTTTCGCGCTGATCGCCCTCGAACGTTAGGAGTGAAACTTGGAACCCACCGACGATTCACCCGAACCAGCGGTCCCTGTGCCCAGCCAACGACCCCTGGTCAACAGCGGAGAAGAGCCACGCGTCGTGCTGGCGGCTGTCGACACCTCGCCCGCCGCCGAACGCGTGATCGCGACGGCGGCGCGCTTCGTTCGCGCCTTCCCCGAATCCAACCTGCACATCTTGCACGTGCTCAGGTTCGCGCGCAGCGACCGCCACGCCGGCATACCGACCATGGGCTCCGACGTCGTCGACGACGCCAAGGACCATTTGGAATTTCACAAGCGCATGGCGATGAGGCAGTGCCGAAATCCGGTGACCGGTCACTTCGCCGTCGGTAACCCCACCAGCGAAATCTTACGTTTCTGCTCGGAGCTGAAGGTGGACTTGTTGATCATCGCCACCCACGATCATTCCGGCTTCGAGCGCTTGCTCCTAGGCTCCATCGCCGAAACGCTGGTGCGCAAAGCGCCGTGCACGGTGACCGTCGTTCGCCAAGCCATGCACCGCGACAAGCGCTGACCCGAGCGAGGTTTCTAACAGGTTGCCGAAGCATGTCGGGAGCAGGCCTTGTCGCGGTTACGCTCGCCCGCTCGTTGATGTTTCGGACAGCGGCCCGAAATCTCGGCTAGAGTAGCTGACTCATGAGCAACGCGCGTCCTCCCGGCGAGCGCGTGACATCGCGCTTGCGCGCGGCAAAGGCTGGCGCGTCGGCGGAGCGTGTCGGTTTCGTGTGGGGTGCGCTCACGAACGTGGTGACGACGACGATCGCCTTCTGGGTGGCGCCGCACGCCCAGCTGGCGCACATGATGATCATCCATCTGCTCGGCGCGGTTTTGATTTCGACGCGCTACGGCATGGCCGTCTCCACGTTTACGGCCGTCACGGGTGCCCTGGCCTTCGACTACTTCTGCATCCCGCCGGTGTTCGCGTTCGCGATGCCCGACCCGCGCAACGTGCTGAGCTTCGCGGGCATGCTCCTGGTGGCACTGCTGGTTTGTTGGCTGAATCAAGGCGTGCGCCAGCAGCGCGCGGCAGCGCGCGCCAGTGAAGAGCGTACGCAGGCGCTGTGTCAGCTGAGCCTGGATCTGTCGCAGGTGGCCAGCGCTGAAGAGTTGTTCGTGCGTGCTCAGTGCCACCTGCGCGAGCTGTTCGGCGATCAGGCCGAGCTGTGCTTGACCAAGGGCGAACCGCCTATCGACCCCGACTTCACGACGCAAGCCATCGTCGATCACGGCCACCCGCTCGGCTACATTCGCGTGACGAAAGACGGCGTCGCCAAGCGCGGCGACCGAGGTCTGCTGCTGGTGGCCAGTGCCGATCGCATCGCTGACGCGCTCAAGCTGTTGCAGCTCGGCGACGCCGCGCGCCGGGCCGAGGTAGCCACCGAAGTGGAGCGAAACCGGAACGCGCTGCTCAGCGCCGTGTCGCACGACATGAAAACGCCGCTGGCCTCGATCATGACGGCCGGCAGCTCGCTGCTTTCGAGTACTTGGCAAAAGGATGCGCCGACGCGCGAGCTCCTAGAGACGATCGTTCAAGAGTCCGAGCGCATGAACGGCTTGATCACGAACCTGCTCAGCGCCACACGCCTCGAGTCGGGTGGCGTGGTTCTCAACAAAGAGCTCGAAGCGCTCGACGATTTGGTATTTGGCGTGCTGTCGCGCCTTTCGGGTAGGCTTTCAGATCGCGAAGTAGACGTGGACATTCCGGCCGATCTGCCGATGGTTTCCGTCGACGCGGTGCTGATCGATCAGCTGCTAGTCAACTTGCTCGAAAACGCGCTGCGCTATACGCCGAGCGGCTCGGCCATCGAAATTCGAGGCTTCGCCGAAACTGACGCGGTGACCGTCGAAGTCTGCGATCACGGGCCGGGCATCCCCGCCGCGGAGCGCGGGCGAGTCTTCGAAAAATTCTATCGTGGGCAAGCGGCCAAGCACAACGACGGCGGCACCGGTTTGGGCCTGACCATCTGTCGGGCGGTGGTGCAGGCCCACGATGGCAAGATCGTTATCCACGGTCGCTCGGGCGGCGGTACGAAGGTGCGCTTCAGTTTGCCCTCGGGTGCGCCGGCTCCGCTCGCCGCCGCGCCTTCTGAAAGGAGACCCACGGCATGATCCCGGCCATCCTAGTCATCGAAGACGAATTGCCCATGCGGCGCGTGATCCGCTCGGCCCTCGGCGGCCAGGGCTACCACGTGTGGGAGGCTGGCACGAAGCGCGACGCCATCTCGACCATCAACAAGAGCGTGCCACAGGCCATCTTGCTCGATCTTGGGCTACCGGATGGCAGCGGGCTCGAGGTGCTGAAGGTCGTGCGCGAGCGCTCCGAGGTGCCGATCGTCATCATTTCTGCGCGCGGCGAAGAGCGCGATCAGGTGCTGGCGCTCGACAGCGGAGCGAACGACTACGTGACCAAGCCGTTCCGCGAAGCTGAGCTCTTGGCACGACTGCGCGCGGCGCTGCGCAGCGCCGCCGCCTACGCTGCACCGCTCGATGAGCGCATGGAAATCGGACCTCTACGCATTCACCCGCACGAGCGCAGCGTGTATCTCAGCGGCAAAGAGGTGCCGCTCACACCCACCGAGTTCAGCCTGCTGCAGGTGATGGCGCGGCAGGCGGGCAGGGTCGTTACGCATCGGCACTTGCTGCGTGAGGTGTGGGGCGGGTCTTACGTTCAAGACACGCAATACCTGCGCGTCTACATGCGGCAGCTGCGGCGAAAGCTCGAGCAAGATCCGAACTCTCCGCAGCTATTGATCACGACGCCGGGCGTGGGCTATCGCCTGCGCGCGCCGGACGCCTGAGCTCTCGGCTCGCTCGTCGGGTGTGCAGCCAGAGCTGAGCAGGGCCGTGTAGCCGGCGGGCGGACTGCTTGCGGTTTGGGGCGCGTCGAGCACATCTTTGGTGGTGGCGACGAACGGCTCGACTTCGCTGCCCGCGCCCACGAACGCAACCTTCACGGAATCGCGAGTGATACTGAGCACGGCTTGCAGGTCGCCGTCGACGTCATAGGTCGCGTCGACCTCGCCGCCGAGCAGCACCGGCACGTAGTTGCAGTGATTGAGCTTCTTGATGCCGGTCGCATCTTTGGTGATGCTGAGGGCGACGGTGTCGGGGCTCACGTACTGCTGTCCGTCGCAAGCGATGAGGCAGGGCAAGGCGCATAGCGCAAGAGCCGTGAAGAGTGGGTTGCTCATGGAAAAATCACCATCCTGAGCCCGAGCGACACCCAGGCGTGTAGCGCGGGGTTGTCGATGCTGCCAGACGAGGTCACGACGCCGTTGATCTCGGTCTTTTGGTGCATGTAGCGCCCGAGCGAAACCAGCGCGAAGGGGCCGAGGCCGAAGCCACTACTGGCCCGAAAATCGAGCCCCCCCGTCAAGCGCCCGAGCTCGATGCCTTGCGCCGTGGAAGTCTCGCTGTAGCGACCGGCATCCGAGATGGTTTGGCTGCCGGTAGTCATGCCGATGCCGTAGCCGATCCAGCCGTTCATCGATTCGGCGGGCGTGAAGCTGTAGCGCAGCTCGAGGCCCAGACGCGTGCTGACCGCGCTGCACGAAACGTCGTCGACGGCGTCGTTGCCGGCTTCGCAGTGTGCCTCGGTGCGGAGATCGGAGCCCTCCCAACCCACGCCGACGTTCAGGTAGCCGCCCAGGTACAGCGAATCGATGAGCTTGGCGCCCAGCCCGAGCTCGAGCGGCATCCATTGCCAGCCGTAGCGCGAGCTCAGCGAATCGCCGCGGCCGGACGTGGCGCCGCCGAACGGAAAGAGCACGCCCGTGAGCGGCACGAAGTGCATTTGAAAGCCCGTTCGCGCTTCGGGCGGGCCACGCTTGCGCGCAGCCGCTGCGGGCGGGGGCACGGCGGGGGCGGGCAGAACGACGGCGCGCGTCTGCGGGGAGGCAACCGCCGCAGGGGCCTGTGCCCAGGCAGCACCAGGCAGCAAGACAAGCAAGGCAGCACGGCAACGCATCCGAAAGCTCCCCAAGAACGAGGGCAGATCTAGCTTTAACCCCCGAGCATAGCGCAGAGCCCCTAAACGTTTACAAGAGGCAAGATGCCGCGCACGGGGCGCACGTGTGTTTAGTGAAGCTGAGCAAGCATGAGGTGCGCGATTGTCAGATAGATGAACAGGCCCGAGGCGTCGACTAAGGTGGTGATGAGCGGCCCGGAGACGACCGTAGGATCGACGCCCAATTTTTCGGCGGCAAGTGGGATGATGGCGCCCACGGTGTTGGCCCAGGTGCACACGACCAGCACCGTCAAACCGACGCAGGCGGCAAGATCCCAGCCGACGCCCCACATGCTCGCGCGAAAAAGCGCGATGCTGCCGAGCAGCACTCCGAGCGCCAAACCGGTGCTCGCTTCTTTGGCTAGCACGCGCAGGGCGTCGCCCAAGCGAATCTCTCCGAGCGCCAGCGCGCGGATGATGGTCGACACCGTCTGCGAGCCGGCGTTGCCGCCGGTACCGATCAGCAGCGGCACGAAGAACGACAGCGCCACCACCTTGGTGAGCTCGTCCTCGAAGTGCCTGAGCACCGTGCCGGTCGCGGTTTCGGCGACGAACAGCAGCACCAGCCAACTCAGCCGGCTGCGCACGACTCGGTGCATCGGCGTCTGAAAATAGGGCAGCTGCGCCGCAATCTTCGAGGCGACGCCGCCTTGATTCAAAATGCCGGCGCCCGCCTTGGACAGCGCCGCGTCGAGCAAGTCGTCGACGCGCACGGCGCCGACCAGCTTGCCCTGCTTGTCGATCACGGGCAGCGACAGAAAATCGTGCACCTGGATGATCTCGGCGGCGTCGCCGCGCTCGGTCTCCTCCGACACGGCGATCGGGTCGGAGGTCATCACCTGCGCGATCGGCGTCGCCGGATCCAATACGGCGATCTCGCGTAGCGGTACGACACCCACGAGTCGCCCCGCGTCGACGACGTAACAATTCTGCGCGACCTCGATGTTCGTCATCTCGTCGCGCAGCTTGGCGAGCGCGTCGCCCGCCGAGGCGGTCCGCTCGACGGACCACACCTTGGGCGTCATCAGCCGCGCCACCGCTGCCTCACCGTAGGCCAAAATCCGGTCCACCTTGGCTTTGTCATCGGGGTCGAGCGCCCCTTCGACCTTCGTGCGCTCGCTCGGTCGCATGCTCGAGAGAATCGCGACTTGGTGGTCGGTCGGCAGATAGTCCAAAATCCGCGCGGCATGCGCCGGATCACAGGTGCCGATGACCCGCGCCGCCACCGCGGAGTGCGCGGCGCGCAACATGGCGGCTGCACGGCGATCGTCACTGGCCTCGACCAGCCGCCTGCCTTGCGACAGCGATCGGCGCGACAGGTCGCGACCCAGGTCCGCAGGGCGCACGCGCGTGACGGCGTCTTTCAGGCCCTCGCTGCCGCCCGCTAGGCCCGCATCGATGACTGACAGATCGGGGATGGGCACTGCGCTGCGAACGACTGGTTCTGCCTCAACTCCGGACATGGTCGAATCCCTCTTCTGGTTCTCTTGGCGTCGTAGTCAATCATCCGGACCCGAGCCCGCGCTGACCACTCGTATCACGCCTGCGTGGCAGCCACGTGTCGAAAAACCCAAGCGCCCACCGCACCGACTTGCACTCCCGGAGGCGCATGCAGCATCGTGCCGCAATGAGGCAGACGCTCCACTCCCTGGGACTGGCTGGGATCGCGGCGATCGTTGCAGCAACGTGCGGCTGCGCCTCACGCTCCAGCATCGCGCTGGACCGCGCCGTGATGGCCTACGATCACAGCGTCGTCGACCTGGTGTCGAAGCTACTGCTCATCAACATTGCGCGCGCCTACCGTGACGAGCCCATGCACTTTACCACTGTCTCCAGCATCGCCGCCACGTACAGCGTGCAGTTCAGCGCCGGCATCGGGCCCGCCGTGACCGGGGACATGGGCTACCTGCCGATGCCGTTCATCGGCACCAGCTCCGGAGAGAACCCGACGCTCTCCCTCACCCCGATGCAGGGCGAAGAGTTCACGCAGCGACTGCTAACGCCGTTCGAAGAACGCAAGCTCACCATGCTGCTGCGCCAAGGCTACGACGTCGACGCCTTGCTGCGCTTGACTGGCGCTCAGATCTTGCTCGGTCACGGCGCTCAGCAACAGGTTTGCAGCAACAGCCCGGCGGACCGCAACGGGTACGTGGCCTTTCGACGCATGGTGGCGCACCTGTCGTCGGTTCAAGATCGCCACGCGCTGCGTGCCGAGCCGCTGCAGTTCACACTAGAGCGCCGAGTCTTGAGCAGCGACGCCACACCGGACGATCTCAAGAGCTTTCAGGACGATCCGGCCAGCGTGCGCTACGACGAACAATCCAAGGCCTATTTCGTCGCCACGCACGTCGTCGGCCGCGTCATCATCACCAACTACGAATACTCGACGCTACCTTTGGCCGAGCTTACCGCGCTCTATAACGAGGCCAATCAGCTGCCGACGAACGATGTCTTGATCGATATTCGGGCGGTGCAGCCGGGAGGCGAATTTCCGATTCACGGCGTGCTGCGCCTGCGCAGTTTCCTGAACGTGCTCACCTTTCTCGGCCGCGGTATCGCCGAAGAACCAGAGTTTCACGTCGCGCCCGATCCGCGAACTCCGCGCATCGAGGAAAACCCCGTGCACGCGCTCGAAATCGCCGTCACGCGCAGCACGCCGAAGGGCGCGTCGGTTTCGGTCGACTTGGCTGGGCGCAGCTTCGCGCTGAAGCCCGAACGTGGCTACCAATGGAACAAGAAGGCGTTCAGCATGCTGTGCCAGTTGTTTCAAATGAGCGTCGCTCCCACGACCCCGCCGCCGCCGCTGATCACCATCTCGAAATGAACGGGCCAAGGGCGCGCCGTCGAAGTGGCGCCACTGAAACGGATTTACAGTTTTGCTACGGAAGATGCTGCCGTTTTCCTTCCGACGAAGGCTGGGCTCTGCTAGAGGTCAGGCGCTCGTTTTCACCCATAGTTTGCCGAGGCTCCCTGATGCCCGCGTCCCTCCGCCCCCCACTCAGCTGGGCCTTCGCCGCCGGGCTGCTGGCCGCCGCCTGCGGCGGGCAGGCTAAGGCCAACAAGGACGACGGTCCGCCGCCCAGCTTTCAGCAACGTGACGGTCGCGTGATCGTGGCCGAAGGGTCACCGCTCCGCCAACGACTGACGGTCCAGGCTGTCGCCGCCGAGAACGTGCGCAGCCAGCTGATAGCACCGGCGGCCGTGGAAGCCGAACCGACGCGCATGGCCAAAATCGCTCCGCCCCTCCCGGGCCGGGTCGTGTCGCTGTTCGTGCACTTCGGCGACACCGTCAAGCAAGGCGACCGGCTGTTCACGCTCGACTCACCGGACCTGGTGGCGGCGCAGTCCGACTTTCTCAAGGCGAAGAGCGCCCTCGCGCAGGCCGAGCGCAACCTCGCTCGTCAAAAAGATCTGAAGGACCACGGCATCGGCGCCGAACGCGAGCTCGAGCAAGCTCAAACCGACCGAGACACCGCGAACAGCGAGCTCGACAGGACGGCGATGCGCTTGCGGCTGCTGCGCGTCGGACCGGGCGCCGTCGGGGGTCCGCTCACCGTGGCGTCGCCGATCGCCGGTCGCGTCATCGATCTTTCAACCGCGCCCGGCCAATATCAGAACGATCCAGCAGCGGTTTTGATGATCGTGGCCGACCTGTCGACGGTGTGGCTCACCGCCAACGTGCAAGAGAAGGACATCCGCCGAGTGTTGCAGGGCGACGAAGCGGACGCGACGTTTACCGCCTACCCTGGGGAAACCTTCACCGGTAGCGTGCTCTTCGTGGGCGACCTGCTCGACCCGGAAACGCGAACCATCAAGGTTCGGGTCTCCTTCAAGAACGACGACTTCCGGCTGAAACCCGGCATGTTTGCGACTGTGGGCTTCCGCGGCAAGCCGACACCCGAGCTGGTCGTGCCGACCACGGCCGTGGTGGTCAATGGCGAAAAGAGCAGCGTTTACGTCGAGCTCACTCCGTGGACATTCGAAAAGCGCCAAGTCGAAGTGGGCCAGCAGTTCGGTGATCGCATCGCCATTTCGAGCGGGCTCAGTGCCGGTACGCGAATCGTCGCATCGAATGCCGTGCTTTTGCCATGATCGAGCGCTTCGTTGCCATCTGTCTGCGTAAGCAGTGGCTGGTCGCCGCGCTGTTCGGAATGGTCGCGGTCTTCGGCTACTACGCTTGGACGACACTGGCCATCGAGGCCTATCCGGACATCGCCGACACGACCGCGCAGGTGATCACCCAGTCCCCAGGGCACGCTGCCGAAGAAGTCGAAGAGCAGATCACCATCCCACTCGAACGCGAGCTGAACGGCATTCCTGGCCTGCAAGTGATGCGCTCGCGCAGCACGTTCGGCCTGTCGCTGATCACGTTGGTCTTCCGCGACGGCGTGGATGACTATTTCGCGCGCCAGCGCATTCGCGAGCGCATTCAAGGCGTCGAGCTGCCCGACGGCGCGACCCCCGACCTGGATCCGCTCACCTCGCCAATTGGCGAAATCTTCCGCTACACCTTGGCTTCGGCGACGCGCGGCCAACGCGAGCTGCGCGAGCTCCAACAATGGGTGGTGATCCCCTCCTTCAAGCAAGTCTTCGGCGTCGCCGACATCACGAACTTTGGCGGTGAGACGACGCAGTTTCAGCTGGCGCTCGATCCTGCCCGCCTGATTCAGTACAACCTGGCGCTCGCAGACGTCGTCAATGCCGTCAAATCGAACAACGCCAACGCCGGCGGCAGCATCTTGGTGCGCGGCGACCAGGCGGCCGTCGTGCGCGGCATCGGCCTAGTCCGAAACCTCGACGATCTGGGCGAAATCGTCGTCACGCAGCACGAGGGCACCCCGGTCTTTTTGAAGAACCTGGGCACCCTGCAACTCGGGGCGCTCGCCCGTAACGGCATCGCCGGTGAAGACAACAACCCGGACGTCGTCACCGGCATCGTGCTCATGCTGCGAGGCGTCAACCCTTCCGTGGTGCTCGATGGCATTCACGAAAAGGTCGAAAAGCTCAACCACGGAGGGCTGCCACCGGACGTGAAGCTGGTCCCGTATCTGGATCGCACGGAGCTGGTGCACACCACGCTGCACACGGTGTCGCACACGCTACTCGAGGGCATGTCGCTGGTCCTGATCGTGCTAATCGCCTTTCTCGGCAGCCCGCGCGCGGCTTTCATCGTCGCGCTGACGATTCCGCTCTCGCTCTTGATCGCCTTCATCCTGATGGCGGTCACCGACATCCCGGCGAACTTGCTTTCGCTCGGAGCCATCGACTTTGGCATCATCGTCGACTGCGCCATCGTCGTGCTCGAAAATATTCTGCGAAAGCGCGAGCAGAAACCGACCGAACCGCTGACGGAGGGCGACGCGCGGCGAGCGGCGTCGCAGGTGGCGCGCCCGATGTTCTTCGCGCGCGTGATCATCATCACCGCCTACCTGCCGCTGTTCGCGTTCCAGCGCGTCGAGAAAAAGCTATTCACGCCCATGGCCTACACGCTGGGTTACGCGCTGGCGGCCGCCGCGCTGCTGGCCCTGGCGCTCATCCCAGGGCTGGCCTTGGCGATTTTGCGCAAGCCGCGCAAAATGTTTCACAACCCGGTTCTGGCCTGGTTAGGGAGCGCTTACGAAAGGCTGCTGCGGCGCATCGTCGAACGACCGTGGCGAGCGATGGCCGCTGGCATCGGCGCGTTTGCACTCGGCATCGTGCTGGCACTGACGATCGGCCGCGAGTACCTGCCGGAGCTCGACGAAGGGTCGCTTTGGCTGCAAGTCACGTTGCCGCCCGGCCTTTCGCTCGAAAAAGCCAGCGACATGGCGAGCGAAATCCGCCGCGCCACGCGCGAGTTTCCGCAAGTGAGTCACATCGTGACACAGCTCGGGCGCAACGACGACGGCACCGATTCGTGGACGTTTTCTCACATCGAGTCGTCCGTAGGGCTCACGCCCTACGCGAGCTGGCCGAATGGCATGACGAAGCACGATCTGATCGACAAACTCTCGAAGCGCTACGCGAAGATCCCCGGCATCGTCGTGGGCTTTTCGCAGCCGATGATCGACGGCGTCAACGACAAGATTTCCGGCGCGCACAGCGAGCTCGTGGTCAAGGTGTACGGCGACGAATTCGCGGAGACGCGCCGCATTGCCGAGGAAACGGTGGGCGCGCTGAACGCCGTTCCCGGCTCGGCCGACGTCGCCATCGACCAGGAGCCGCCGCTGCCGCAGCTGCAAATCAACGTCGATCGCGAGGCCGCCGCCCGCTTTGGCGTCAACGTGTCGGACATCTCCGATCTGATCGAGATCGGCATTGGCGGGCGTCCGGTGGGTCAGCTATTTCGGGGCGCGCGGCGCTACGACGTCACGGTGCGCTACATCGAGCAGGTTCGTAACAGCGCGGACGTCATCGGCAATTTGCTGCTGGCTGCGCCGGGTGGCCAGCGCATTCCGCTCTCACAAGTCGCCAGCATCAAGCTGCGCACCGGCGAAAGCACGATCACGCACGAGAGCAATCGCCGCCACCTCACCGTCAAGCTGAACCTGCGCGGGCGTGATTTGTCGTCGTTCCTCGAGGACGCGCGGAACAAGATCGCCGAGCGCGTGCACTACGACCACGAAAAATACGAGATCAGCTGGGGCGGACAGTTCGAGAACCAGGCCCGCGCACAAAAGCGGCTGGCCATGATCCTGCCAGTCGTGCTCGGGCTGATCTTTCTCTTGCTGTACGCGGCCTTCGGCACGCTCCGGCACGCGGGGCTGATTCTGGTGAGTGTGCCCCTGGCATTGCTCGGAGGCATGGTGGGCCTGCACGTGCGCAACATGACGCTCAACGTGTCAAGCTCCGTGGGTTTCATCGCGCTGTTCGGCATTGCCGTGCAAAACGGCGTCATTTTGGTGTCGAATCTCAACTTGGCACGCGATTCGCAAACGTCGATCGCAGACGCGGTCGTTCAAGGGGCCAGCGAGCGCTTTCGACCCGTGTTGATGACCGCGACGGTAGCAACCCTCGGCATGCTCCCGGCCGCACTCGCGCGTGGCATCGGCTCCGACGTGCAACGCCCGCTGGCTACCGTGGTCGTAGGCGGACTGGTGAGCGCGACCGTGCTCACACTCGTCGTGCTGCCGGCGCTCTACCTGATCATCGAGCGCCGCTTCGCCGCACAGCCGCCGACCCCGCCGCCCAGAAGCTCACTCTACCCACCATCGAGCATCACTCCCCCGCCCCCGAGCTCGGCTCCTCAGAGCTCGGCTCCCCCCAGCTCAGGAGGCGAAGCGCATGCGACGTAGTCTGCTCTGGCTCGCCTGTGTGGCGGCTACAGCCCCGGCCCGTGCACAGGTGGCTGGATCCGAACCAGGGCCGGCGCTGCCGCCAGCGGCGAGCGCCACCAGAGACCGGCTGACGTTCAAGGCGTACCTCAAAGAAGTGGGCAGAGGGAACTTGGACCTGATCGCCCAGCGCTCCGCCGTCTCGGTGGCTCAGGCGCAGATCGCGATCGCGAAGGTGTTTCCCGATCCGCAAGTGACGGCCGGGCTGTTGCAATATGACGTCACGCGCCGGGGCAATCCGACCGCGACCATCGTGCAGCTCGCAGTCCCACTCGAGATCGGAGGCCAACGCGGTGCTCGCGTCGCCGTGGCCGAGGCCAATCTGTCCGCGACGCAGGCAGACCTGAACGAATTCTTGCGCGGCTTGCGAGCGGAAGCCACCAACGACTACATCGATGCCCTGCACGCCCGCGCCACCCTGGAGCGGCAACGCCAGACGCTGGCCAGTCTCGAGCGGCTCGTCGCCGTCAATCAGCAGCGCTTCAAGTCGGGCGATATCGGCGAAGCGGGCGTCATCCAATCGCGCGTCGAGGCCAATCAGTTCCGGGCAGCGGTGTTTGCGGCCGAGGGCGAGGTGCGCTCCGCGGACATCGCCGTGGTTTCATTGCTCGGCAGTGGCGCGTCGGCGCGCATGGGCCAGGCCCTCAATCTCGAAGGCGACCTATTGACCACGGCCGAACGACGTTTCGACGCCAACGCGCTCGTCCAGGTAGCGTTGGCACGACGCCCGGATCTGGTCGCGGCACGTCGGCGCTTTCTCGCGTCCAATCGCGAAATCGAGCTAGCGCGAGCCAACCGCGTGATCGGCCTGGGCGTGGGCGCTTCGTGGCAACACAATTTCGAGACCGGCTCCTCCCCGCCCACTCCAGCGTCCGATTTTCTCGGCGCGACGGTCACGGTGCCTCTGCCATTTTCGCGCATGTATAGCGGTGAGCTCAACGCGGCGTACGCGGGGCGGCGCCAAGCCGACGCTCAGCTGCGCGGCACCAGCGTCAAGGTAGAGGCCGAAGTCCGCGAAGCCATCGCGCGCTACGATGCAGCAGCAGCGCGCGTGCACCTTTACGCGACCGGCGTGTTGGCCGACGCGGACCAAGTGCTCGAGAAGACCCTCTACAACTACCAGCGCGGCGGGGCCACGCTGGTCGAGGTGCTGGTGGCGCAGCGCACCGACAACGACGTCTACCTCTCGTACTACGACTCGCTCGCCGATGCCGCGCACGCCCTGGTGGCCGTCGAGCAAGCGTCCGGGAACTGGGACGTCGACTTTTAGTGTGGCTCCGTGTTGGGCGGACGGTCCGGACCCACAGGGGACCGCTGAGCGTTCGAGCCGGCCAAGGAGGCCGAGCTGCCGGCTTTGGTCGGGGTCGCGCAGGGAAAGCGTTGCGCCCCGCCATGCCAAGAGTGCGAGTAACAAGTACCGCTCATGGGCCGAGCGCACGCTGCCAATGCGGTGAGCAACGCCGGCCCGACCAGCAATGAGAGCAACCGGCGAGACGCCCAATACACGGTGCAACGCTAGCGCGGCTTGCTACAGAATGTCGAGCAGCGACGCCCTTCTGCCATCTTTGTATCGGCGCAGCGCCCAACTCCTACATCTCGATTTGAATGCCCAGCTCGATCACGCGACCCGGGGGCAAGCGGAAGAAGGCCGATGCTGGCAACGAGTTGTTGCTGAGGAATTTGAAGAACATCTTACGCAGCAGGCTCATTTTCCCGTCGCGGCTGAAGACGAGCGACTCGCGTCCGAGGAAGAACGAGAGGTCGTTCACGTCGACTTCTAGGCCGAATTTCGCCATCTCGCCCATGGTCTTCGGAATATCGGGCGTCTCCATGAAACCGAGCGCGACCGTGGCGCCAAAGATGCCGAAGCCGTAGTCGATGACGTCGGCGATGCGCTGCTCTTCGGGCACCGTTGGAACATGTTTGGTCCGGACCGTGAGAAAGACGATGCGCTGGTGCAGCGATTTTGCGTGCTTGAAGTAGTGGATGAGTGAGTGCGGCGCGCCGTTGTTGCTGGTCATGAAGACGGCTGTACCCGGGACGCGCAAGGGCTTTTCTTCGGCGACGCTCGCGAGAAACAGGTCGATGGGCAGGGTCGTCTTTTGCAGCCGCTCCGCCAGCATGGCTCGGCCCTTTTTCCAGGTGAGCATGGCGAAGGCCACGCACGACGCTATCAAAATGGTGACGTAGCCGCCCTGCATGAACTGCGTGGCGTTGCTGACGAAGAAGCCAAGGTCGACGAAAATCAGCACCAGACACACTGGAGCGATCCACAGCCTGCTCCAGTGCCAGACGCGAGTGGCAACCAGGTAAAAGAGGATGGTCGTGAACGCCATCGTGCCGGTTACGGCAAGACCGTACGCAGGCGCCAGGTTGTGCGAGCTCTTGAACACCACCACGAGCAAGATGCAGAGCAGCAGGTAGGCCCAGTTCACCTCGGGGATGTAGATCTGGCCCTCCACCTCGGAGTTGGTGTGCACGACGCTGACGCGCGGGAACAGGCCGAGCTGCATGGCCTGCCCAATCAGCGAAAAAGCGCCCGAGATCAGCGCTTGGCTCGCGATGATGGTGGCCAGCCAGCTGATGACGACCAGCGGATAAACGAAACCTGGACTCGAAGGCACGAGCGCGAAGAACACGTTGCCGTCGACAATCGGTGTCGGATCGAGCATGCGCGAGCCCTGCCCGAGGTAGTTCAAGACCAGCGCCGGCCAGACGATCCAGAACCAGGCGCGCTGCACGGCAGGACGACTGAAATGCCCCATGTCCGCATACAGGGCTTCGCAGCCCGTGATGCACAGGTCGACCGAGCCAATCACGAAGAACGTGGCGCGCGGGAAATGTCGCATGTACGCGATCGCGTGCAGCGGATTCAGCGCCGCCACGATGTCCGGGTGCTTGACGATGTTCAACACGCCCATCACCGCAAGGGTAGCGAACCAAACCGCCATGGCCGGAGCGAAGAGCGCGCCGACGCGGTGACTGCCAGCACGTTGGATGCCAAAGAGCGCGATCAGCGTCGCAATCGACAGCCAGGGCACGAACGGCGACCAGCGCGGTGTGATGATTTCGAGGCCCTCCCAGGCCGACATGATCGACAAGGAGGGAGTGATCACGCCGTCACCGAGAATCAACCCGGAGCCCACCACCGCCATCAGCACGATGGCCGCCATACCGCCAGCCGAGAACAGGCTCGCCGCCTTGGCTTTGAGTAGCCCCAGGATCGAGAACATTCCGCCTTCGCCTTCGTTGTCGGCGCGCAAGATGAGGATGACGTATTTGAGCGTGACGACGAGCGCGATTGCCCAGAAGAACAGCGAGGTCCAGCCCAGCACCTCGGCGCGGCCGTAGTATTGCCCGAGCGCCATCGTCACCTTGCTATCGATGTTACGGGTGGCCGAGAGGTGAGACGAGACAGTCTCGGACATCGCGTAGAGCGGCGACGTGCCGATGTCGCCGAACACGACGCCGAGCGCCGCCCACACCAGCACGCGCAGCGCCGCCACGGGATGATGGACTGGAGCTGGCGCCGAAGTTTGGGATGGCGAGGCTGCGGCTGGCAATTCCGGCGTTGGGGGCGCCGACGCCTGGGGTGCCGATGTTGGGGGTGCCGACACTTGGGATGGCGAGGTCACGGTCTGCGGATACCACGGCTTCCTCGTCGGCAAAGTGTCGAGGCGCGCTCGACTGCGCATAAAACAAGCGCCATTGTGATGCCCGCGCTCTCAGGTGCAGAATCGAGCAGGCTACCCGCCCCGAGCTTATATTTTGCGGTGTAAGGAAATAATCAAGATGGCAGCCATTGGGGGGATTTTTGCTCCGAACCGGCGTTCGGAGCGCCAGGGCTCCGGAACGACCGTGCTACTTTCCGCGCGCATGCTTCCTCGACAAGGATTTATCGTCGTCTCCGGCAGACTGGCAATTGCGGCGTGTTGGCTGGCAATCATCACGCTGGCAGTGGGCTGCAAGGAACCGGAAACGATTCTCACGCGTCTCGACGACGCGCGCAGCTTGACCGCGGATCTTCGGGTTCAGTTTACCAAGGCAGCCGACGCTTCGAATCGCGCCGTGATGGCGGACACCGACGAGGCTTCGATCGCCTTCGCGAAAGAGTCGGAGCTAGCGACTCGCGGCGTCGAGGGCGACATGGCGGCGCTGGGTCCGCTGCTGGCGACCCTGGGGTTTTCCAAGGAAATTGGCAGCTTCGAGGAGTTCAAGACTCACTTTGCCGAATACCGCCAGCTCGACCACGAGATCCTGACTTTGGCGGTCGAGAACACCAACCTCAAGGCCCAGAGCTTGTCCTTCGGCCCCGCCCGACAGGCCGCGGATGCGTTCCGGGACGCGCTCGCGCCGCTCGCCGCCAGCTTGCCGGCCAAGGACCGCTGCCCGGCCGCGCAGCTCGTCGCGCAGGCCGTCACGGCCGTGCGTGAGATTCAGGTGCTGCACGCTCCACATATCGCCGAGCGCGACGACGCTGCGATGACGAAGATGGAGAGCGAGATGGCCGGACTCGACACCAGCGCCAGGGACGCACTGAAGAGTCTGGACGAGCTGGCCACGCCGGACGCTCGCCCCACGCTCCTGGCCGCCCGTGGCGCCCTCGACAAGTTCAAAGACGTTACCGGTCAGATCCTGAAATTGTCGCGACGTAACAGCAACGTGCTGTCGCTCGATCTGTCGCTCCGCAAGCGCCCGCCGCTGGCTTCCAGCTGCGACGAACGCTTGAGCGCTCTCCAGGAGCAACTAGCCAACGAGGGGTCCAAGGCGACTCGCTAGGCTAGGGGCAGGTCGGCCGCGCTCAATGACCGACGAGTGAGGGCTTGCTCAATCGCGAAGCTGCTGAGGACGCATCGCCGCGCGGCGCGCTTGCTCGGTAGGCCGGCACCGCTCCCCACTCACCTTGCCACCTTTGACCGCGCAGATGCTGCCCACGTCGGCTCAACCTATCGGGCCAGCGCTCGTCGGCCAAGGCGGCGAGCGCGAAGACTGCAGCAGCGACAGCGGCACAAATCAGCACTCCAATCATGGTCAGCTCCTCGACGACAGAGAAAGCGTACTCGAAGCTCGGGACGCGCGCCCGTAAAGAGGTTATCAAACCTGACCTCAAAGAAGGATGTGCGTCGAGGTGGGCGATTCAGCTTTGCTGACAGCTGACGCCGGACAGCGCTGCAGGCACCCCGCCCC
>Ga0307508_10001671_pt1 | contig 24657 bp, 38 predicted proteins | sample 9_EM_MG_FD_203089 | JGI IMG/M metagenome (GOLD analysis project Ga0307508, IMG submission 203089) | Populus trichocarpa ectomycorrhiza microbial communities from riparian zone in the Pacific Northwest, United States - 9_EM | ecosystem: Host-associated > Plants > Roots > Unclassified | place... | reverse complement strand
AGGGAGGAGGGAGAAACCGAATGATGCTCCTTACAGTTTCTGGAGATTGTTCCGGTTTCGGAGAAAAAAAGCTTTTTTCTTTAAGTTTTTCTCTCCTTCGAACGGGGAATGCGGGGTCAGCGAGAGAGGTTGAGTTTTGTTTTGTGAATTTTTTTTTAATTTTTTTTCCCCTTTAACGAGCGTTCTCTGCGAAAAAAAAAAACGAATGGAACTCAGTAAATGTACTGATGTCGTGAACCGGTGGTGTATAACGAACGCGGGGAGAGGGTGGGAATATCGAATGGAGGTCGAGAATGAGCCGGAGAAAAAAAAAGATCGGATGAGGGGAGGGGGGAGTTGCAGATATTTCAACGAATTCTGGACTCTGGACTGGCCGGACTTGGCTGTTCGCCAGTGGACCGCCATCGCGCCACAAGGTCACGCACGACTGCCTGCTTGGGATGGATGGATGGACGGATGGATGGATGGATGGATGGATGGATGGATGGATGGGGCGGTCGGTAGGTCGGTCGGTCGGTTGGTCGAGCTACCTGTGACGTCGTGACCATGCTTGCTTGCTTGCTTGCTTCCTCTCCTTCTGGTGGAGCGAGCACGGGCGTGTGGTGGGGACCAAAATAAGAAATGATACCAATGTGGAACGGCACGCTTCCTCCTGTCATTCTGCTCTCGCTATCCTGCGCAGCTCCTCCTCCTCCTCCTCCTCCCTCTCCTCCTCCTCCTCCCTCCCCTCCTCCTCCTCCCGCCCCTCCTCCCTCTCCTCCTCCTCCCCACGCCCCTCCTCCCTCCTCCTCCCAGACGTGTGGCCGCCCCAAAGCACTCCGCTTGGACGTACAGAGAGAGCGAGAGAGAGAGAAAGAGAAAGAGAAAGAGAGACGATTCGGCTTGCGTCCGCCTTTGCGCCCCACACGGTAGCAGACGGCCAGGCCCGATGAGGATGGATGGCGGATGCCAGACCACGGGCGTGGAACATGCTCGGGCAGCACGCTTGTTGATTGTAACATGCGCGTATGTAAGCAATCCCACGGTTGCAAAGGCCATGGGGGCGATCGAAACAGATGCCCGAAGAGCTGTGGTTGGCGGTGGTTGGCGGCGGCCATCGTCGTCGCGCGGCTCGACAACTGGCTGCCTGTCTGCAGAGCGTCGCAGCAGCGTTGCCGAGTCCCAATTGAGGGCGGCCGTCCTATCGCACCGCACCGCACCCCACACCCCGGCAGTCTATTTCTGGTAGCAAGCTGCAACTTCGCGTCGAGTAGGTATGTAAGTACTGCATAAGGCATCCCTGCCCCTCTTACGGGATAGCTGCGGCCCCACTTCTGGCTAGTCCGTCGTGCTAACGACGACGTCGCTGCACGGCCGGCCTCGCACTCGCGCGGCGCAACATCAGAGAGAGAGAGAGAGAGAGAGAGAGAGAGAGAGAGAGAGAGAGAGAGAGAGAGAGAGAGAGAGCGAGAGAGCGAGCTGGATCGTCGTGCTGGCTCGCGGCGATACTCCCTCTCTCGCTCGATGCGGCACATTCCGACGCGAACCCCGTGTGCGAGCACTCGTGGGCACGCGGACAGGTGATTACATAAGCACACAGGCCAGCAGGAGGCCGGGCAGGCTGGTGCCCTGGCTGCAGACGATATGTAAACTGCTGGACGCACACTCGCTGCACGGCCTCCCTGGCCGATGCCCGTCTCGGCGCTCCGTGCTCTCCGGTCGAGTGCGGCGCGGCGGCCACGATGGGGCGGCATCTGCCGGCACCCGTTGACTCTGCTCTGCTCTGCGGCCCCTGCGGCGGAGCGGCGTACAACAGAGCACGTCGAACTGCAGCTGCGCGGTGGTGGGCGTCGACTGGTCCCGAGTGCTCTGTCCGTCGAGCCGGCGGGCCCTGGTTCTCTAAGCCACGCCGAGCGACTGCACCGCGAGATCTGGCGTCGCACAACCCTGCATTGCGATGGTGGTGAACTGACACTGGTCCAATGCGCGTCCACCCTCTCCACCTTCCAACATCGCACTGGAAGGATGGAGGTCGGGCGCTCGCAGCCATGTGGTGCCTGTGACTGCTCACGTATCTACTCCGCATACAAATCTATCCATCCACACGACCACGGGAATCGGTTTGTCTTTTTTTCCTTTTTTCTCTCTTTTTCTTGCTTTTTTCTTTCCTTTTCTCTTTCTTTCCTTTCCTTTTCTTCCTGTTGCTTTTGCTTTTTCTTCCCTTTGCGTCTTTTATTTAGAGAGTGTGGCTATGCACGTGCATATGTATCTGCTTGCCTGCTTGCATCATCGTCGTCACCATCAGCATCGGCGCACTGTCATCGCCAGGAGCTGCCGCGTTCTCGGCAATGCGGCGGGTGCGCTCTGGTTCGTGGGACCGTGGTCGCGGGACCGACTGCGGCCGGGCCGGGGGGGTCGGGTCTGGAACCGGATACTCGACACACGTCCCGCGGAACCCGCCGGCAATGCTGGAACACCCGATCAGTCTCGCCGCAAACGAACAAACGAGCCGAGTATTTTTACCTGCACGCCGTAGTCGACCATCGGGGCGGGGTGGAATCGAGACGCGTGCGCGATATGCATGCAATCGGCGCTTCGGATGCACGAGAGAGGGAAACAGCCCCAGCAACCCCGCGATGCATGCTGATTCAACTCCGCCGCGATCCCCGCCGCCTTCTGCGGAGATGCGCGCGGTCGCGGTCGCGGTCGCGGCCCGGTTGCGTGGGCTCTCCGTTCCGATGCCGTCGGCGCACGCATGCTTGGCGTCTCTCTTGTCGCCCGTCCGATCACTCGTCCCGTCCCGCCTCGTCTCGTCGGCTCCCGCGCGCCCGCCGCTTCGCGCATGCCGAACCGCTGGCGCCGAGTGGTCGGCTCGGGGCGCATCCGACTTCTTCTTTTATGTATGCAGCACGCGATCCGTTCCTTGCCTGCATGGACCACTGCCTCACAACAACCGTCTCGTGCGCGCCCCGGATCCTCCGCACGGCACTCAGCATGCACGCTCACCTGGCAGGGCGAGCGGTCCGGGGTCTTTCTTCCCTCTCCTTCTCGAAGCTGCCGGCAGTGGCGATGAACCGCACGCACTTGCACGCACGCACACACGGAGTGCGGGGACGGACGGACGGACGGACGGACGGCTCGAATCCGCCGGGTGCGAGTGGATACGCCACCCCTGACCGACCCGACCCGCAGCGCGGCTGCGTGGAGAAGTCGTTTCATCTCTTGACACACGTAAGACAAACTCTATCCAACTGATGGCGCCGGTGGACGGCGTGTCCTTTATTCCATGCATGTTGACGTGCGGCGGTGGACTGGGGCTGCACATGGTGTGGGACATCTGAAGCCTGTGCGAAAAACCCCACACTTTTGGCGGAGACCTCGCCTCCACCAACAACAATAACAACACCCGGTTGCAGGAAAGAAGACCATAGATTGGTAGAGCTGAGCCAGGAGATAAGTGGTGTGTATGTATGGCGGGCTTTTGTCCCGAACCGGGGCGGCCGATCTACAGAAGAATTTTACGGAGGAATCTTGAAACCAATCATTGTGTCTGTCCTTGTTTAGCGCATAAATCGCCCCATTCGGCATTAGTTAGCGCTGCGGACTTCGGTCACACAAGCTTTGCTATCGGGAAATTAGGGGACATTCGGTCCAAAATGCCAATAAATTACCCCAAAAGATTTTTTTTTGCGAAGTTAAAATGTATCTATGCATATTATATTTCCTCTTTCGTATTTAATTCGACGTACTCCGAATGTCGTGTCCCCCCACCATACCTTCTGCACAGCGACCTGCTCCACATCTAAGTAACGGACCGGACGGACGGACGACGCGGTTTGCACTGTGCGTGGGTGGAGCACATAGCTAGATATTCGAAACACGGCTTTCTTCCTCCCTTTCTTTCTCTGCTTCCACTTTTGCCGGGCGGACGGCGAATCGTGATTACTGTGCGGCCGCCGGGATATCGCGCCAACCCAACTGCAGTACGGAGTGGGCGGCGGCGATGCGAACGGAAGGGAAACAAAACGAGTGCAGAGGCTGAGTGTTTCGGTGCCTACACACTTGTGTTGTATAAATATGCACAGTGTGGATGTGGGGGTAACTGTACTCGGTAACTAGCGTATGTATACACGAGGGGACAGAGCTATCGCGTCAGGGGGTGGAAAGACCGACTTGCATCGCAAGCATATGTCCAGTCAACGGAGTCACACATACAATGTATGCACCATCCATCACTCCCCACGTGCTCGAATATCGTACGGTCGAACCGACTCGGCTCTGCAATCCGACAATGCGAGACCGCACGATGCCGCCATGCTTGGCAAGTTGCCTCTCTTCTGTCTATCCGTCTCCAGACTCCCAGCCGAGTGCTGTACCATGTCCGCCATCCCCCAGACACGACGCACCGTGGCGGCTGCACATACGTACGCACGCATGTGTGCGGGATACCGCAGTGCCGCCGCCCGCCCGCCCGCCCGCCTTCCCTTTCCGGCTCGGAGGAAACTTCGAATCGAAGCGGAGTAGGAGAGGCAGACGCCGCCGCCCCGCACTGCAGCGGCTTTGACGGACGCCACGAGGGGGGGTGCTATGTTGCACTGCCGCATCCGTACGCACATCGCTCTGCTGTCAAGTATATGTACCGCTGTGCGTCGCCCCACGATACGTATTGTCGATACATCTTGACGCCGCCTGCACCGGTACTGCGGCGGGCCGCAGTATGGCCGCTCCGCTCGGTACTCGGTACCTCTGGGCATCCCCCCCCCCCCCCCCCCGGCTTAAATATCTGTTCGTATGTCTCCATCCCTCCCCTCCCCTCCACCGTCGCCCACCGTCCTCCAGCACGAGCACTCCGTTCCCCTCCCTCCGCCAGTCCGCTGCTGGCCGGCCGTCGTTTCACCAGTGCGGGGTCCCTGTCCCGTTCTCTCTTGCCGTCGGCAGCAGGTGGGTGTTCGGCTGCTCGCTCTCGTGCAGGGAGCAGGCCCGCGGCCATCGGTGGCTGGAGCGCTGGCTGGCTACCTGCCTGCCTGCCTGCCTGCCTGCCTGTCTGGAGATGGAGGATGGGGATGGAGAGTGCCGCGTGTCGGATACAGTGCGGGCCAACCACCCAGCCGTCGATCTCGCTATATCTCGCCCGCGGAGCATGTCCGATGGCTCCCCAACGGCGACGGAACTGGCGTGGCCGGGGCCGGATTTGCTCCCTTTTCCCCGTTTCTGCGATCCGCCCCCTCCTGCCCAATCTCACTCGCCACCCACTCGCACTTGCTCACGCAGCGAGAGGGGGAACGAGTGGCGGTCCGGTAGTTGACTGCTACTCCTAACGACTGGTGGCATGCATGTACCGAGTTTCTGAGTGACCGGCCCCCAAACTCGTGGCGCTCCGAAGCGCTCGCGGAAGCCATCGGATGTGGGCGGCTGACCCGAGAAAGCTGAGAAGAGGATTTGCGGCTGCTGCAGTGATCCTGGCTTTTCGTGCGGACGCATTATCTTCCGTTCCATTGCTGCTGCTGGCGAGGACTGCCCACCTGTCGAGCTCGTTTCGAGTGAGTATAGATGTCCCTTATGTCGCCTGTAGGGGGGAGGCGCGGTGACTGGACCCAGTACCAGGCTGCGTTCGGGCTGGTAACGCTCTCGGCTGGCTGGCTGGCCGGCTGGCCGGCTGACTGGTTTCTCTCCGCGTCTCCGCAAATAGATATGCGGAGACTGTGAGGGGAGGCGATCACTTGGCTTACTGCCCTTCATGGGATATCACCCTGCTCGATCCGTCGTTGGCGCGACGATATGCTCGCCCGCGCTCGGCCGGTCTGCCAACGCCTCCAGCGGCCCGTCGACGGGCAGGGACGAGACGTGGGACGGTCAAGACTTCACCGAATTCTCTGGATGGGGGGCGTGTGTGTCCGTCCAACCAGCTCGCCCGTTCCTGCGTGCTCATCCGCACCGTCCACCCGACCGTAGGACCGCACGAGATGACCGAAGCTGTGTGCGTGTGCGGCCCGTCCGCGGGGTCGCGTTTGTTCCGTCTCTCTCTCTTGCTTTTTTTTTTTGCTTAGTTAATCATTGATTGCGTGCAACCCGTTATTTAGATCATGGCAATATACACACAGTTCCAGTTCCCGCCCACTACCCAATCCCAGCCCCGATCCGTCCGCAGGCAGCTCGTTGCGGCCCCCAAATCGTGGATCCGGGCGGTGAATATTTGTGGGCCGAGGGTGCTCGACAGTGAAGCTGCGCGTCGAGATCCAATCGGGTTAGGTGTTTGTTTTTCCTGGTTCGTGGAGATGACGATCATGACGATCATGATGACAGGTGAGCCCGTCTGTCTGCCATTGCGGTCAACTGCTGAGCGGAAAGAGCGAAAGGAAGCTTGGGCGAGTGGGGAACTCTCCCCAATCGCTGCGTCTGCTGCTCGCTGAAGATCTCGATCGCGAGACACCCATTCGGCAAGCCCCTTGTGACACCAACATTGCTCCGCGCTCTGTGGAGAGATAACGACGTATAGGCAGATACTTACATACTTGATATCTTCGCCCTTCTTGACTCAACCCCCCGCTCCAAACTGGAGCTCCCACTCAAGCTGCTGCTGCTGCTCCATAACCTGCACCTGCACTGCACCTACACCCGTCATATCTAAGTACTTGCATAAGTTACTTTCTCACACCGCCCACCACCGAGCAAAAACAAATAATACGCTGCGAAGTAGGTACCCAAGCACTTATTTACCAACGGCCCACTCGCACTCGCACTCGCACTCGCACTCGTCATCGTAATACACGCCCGTCCTCCCGCGCCTAGCCACACGTCTGCTAGATACCTTATCGTTGCGAGGCGGGTCCGGGAAGCGGGGTAATCGGTATCTCAAACACCCCCGAACTCGCTCTCTCTCCGGGTTTCAATCCCCCTCCCCTCCCCCCCCACCCTACCACCACCACCACCACCACCACCACCACCACCACCACCACCACCACCACCACCACCCGCAGACAAGCCCTACCTGCAGCCCGCAATGTCGCCGTCGGACGCCCCCCGCCAACCGTCGCCAGCCGCCTACGGGTCGCCGCCGAGCTTGACGTCGCGCCCAAGCACGGGAAGCCTGCGCGGAGCTCCACCGCCGCCCTCTCCGCGCCTGCCCACGCGCCACCTCTCGATCGTGCAACACTCGATGGCCGACCTCCTCTCGACCCCGCCGCTACCGAAGCAGGAGGGTGAAGGAGCCCTTCCGAGAGACTGGCGGACCGTGTCGGCCGGGGAGTTGATTGATCGCCAGGTGCTTCGGTTCGTAGAGCTCGACACCCCCGTAGAAACTGCATGCCAGGTAAGACGCCGCCCCCGCGGTTGCTTGGGAAACCAGTGGCGCGCTCCCCCAGCGGCGCCCCGCATCGACCGCGCAAGGCTTACCGACCGTGCAGATGCTCATCGACCATGGGTTGTCATCCCTACCCATTCGTACCTCTCCGGACGACGAGAGCGTGTGCGGAACGTTCGATTACACCGATCTGAACGCTTTCCTGCTGCTGATCATGGGACTCTACCAGCCGGAAGAAGACGAAGACCTCTCCTCGTTCGAGGAGCTGGCCAGGAAAGCCCGCGCCGGAGGATCGATCCCCGTCAAGCTCGTAAAGGACCTGGGAAAGAAGGATCCCTTCATCACGGTGCCGGAATCGGCACCGCTGACCAAGGTCGTCGAGGTCCTCGGAAGCGGCGTGCACCGCATCGCCGTGGTTCGGGAAGGCACCAATCAGGTCATCGGGATCATAAGCCAGCTCCGTCTGATCCGATACTTCTGGGACTACGGCAGGTGCTTCTCCAGCATAGAAGCTCTGTATCCGTGCAGTCTGCGCGAGCTTGGAATCGGGTCCTCCACCGTCATATCCATAAAGTAACAATCCCCACGAGATCTCGGGCCTGTACAATGGCTGACCGTCGCAGTGGCGACAAGATGGCCCTGGACGCCCTCGAGCTCATGAATTCGGAAGGAGTCTCGTCGCTGGCTGTCGTCGACAGCCAGTGCAATGTCATGGGAAACATTTCGACGGCCGATGTCAAGGTGCGCTGCCACTCTCCGGACCGCCCCCGTTCACGCACTGACCGGATGTCGCGCTCTAGTACCTCACAAGATCCAGCTCGATCCCTCTGCTGAAAGCCTCGTGCTTTCACTTCCTCACCGTGATCTTGACCGACAGGGGATTGAACGACGGCAAGGATTCATACCCCGTTTTCCACGTCAACCCCCAATCCTCTCTGGCCCACACCGTCGCGAAGATTGTGGCTACCCAGGCACACAGGTAAGGAAGCGGCGGAATCGCGCCATCGATCTCTCGTTTACTGATCTGGATGTAGGATGTGGGTCGTCGAGACTCCGAGCCCGGCATCGAGTGCACCTCCAACGCCCACCATCACACCGGCCATTGCCATACCACCCCCTGCAGCCATACCCACGCACGCCTTTCCGCCCTCGTCGTTCGCGGCTCCTGGAGCTTCTGGCCTCCCGGGCATGAGGTTGAGCGGCAGACTGACCGGGGTTGTTTCCCTCACTGACATTCTCCATCTTATCGCAAAGAGTGCGGGCCTCGCGCCTGACGACCCTAACCAGGCTAGACGCCAGAGACGCCGCAGCTCGTCCAGTTCCATGAGGGCTAGTTTCGATCAGGGCAGGGGATCGATCGATTTGCGCGAGCTCCGTGAGCACCGTGGATCCTTTGAGATCCGCAGATGATGGCTAGGTCCGGACGAACGTTTTGTGGTTGGGAATGACGAACAATTCACGTTAGGGGTAATTGCCGGGCTTGTTATCCCTTTGTAATTCTACATACTTTGCTATGGTCGGTTTCAATGGTTGTGCCCATTTCCGTTGCTTTCTCTCCTTTTCTGTGGAACACGATCAGGGGTTTTTTTTTTCCTTTTTTTTTTTCCTTTTTTTTTTTAATTCTCTATCGAAGTAGGGCGTGGATGTGATCGAATTGCGCGTGGTGAAACAAGAAAACAAAAACTATATCATAAGTACATATATCTTGTCCGAGAGCATCGGACTGTGCAGAAACTCGGTGTTTTAAAGGTTTGCCGAGAAATCCTGGTGCAACATCAAAACGTCGTGACCCGCCATAGGCGGAGCATTGGCAATCAACCTCCAACCCCCCCGCCACGCACACCATACGCCATGATCATCAGGAGAGCGCTTCTCAGAGGGAGTACGCGACTATTCCCCCCCTGCACCGCAAATCCGGAAACTACAGATATTGACAATGCCGGCTTCGAACCTGCAGGCCGATTGGCGTCGCTGTCGTCCTCCCCCGCCACGGGCCGCCGCCGCCACGTCTCAACCCACCCCAAAACCGACCTCTCGCAGGGCCAGCACCCCCCCGAGCACCCGCAGCAGGCGCCCGCCAACGGCTACAAGAAGCGGCCGCTGGACTGGGAATCGCCCATGGGTCTCAAGGACGACTTCGACCTGCTGCAGCGGTTCCGTGCGTGCATCCGACCGGCGGAGCCCCCCGCTCCCCCTCTTTCCTCTCTCCTCTCTCCTCCCGACTGACCCGCGGCGCGCGCAGGCTCGACGAGCGGCATGTTCGGCACCAGCATCTCGCCGCAGTACAAGCCGCACCGGGCGGTGACGTCGCCGCCGCGGCCGAAGGACATCACGCTGGAGCTGCTGCTGGCGTCGGGCGCGCACCTGGGCCACTCGACGGCGCTGTGGCACCCGGGCAACCAGCGCTACATCTTCGGCGTGCGCCAGGGGATCCACATCATCTCGCTCGAGCAGACGGCGGCGCACTTGCGGCGCGCCGCCCGGGTGGTCGAGGGCGTCGCGCGCAACGGCGGGCTCGTGCTCTTCGTCGGCAGCCGCCAGGGCCACGACCGCTGCGTCGTCGGGGCCGCGCGCATGGCCGCCGGCTGCCATCTCTTCGGCAAGTGGGTCCCCGGCACCATCACCAACGGCACCCGCATCGTCGGCCACGGCGCCGTCGTCGAGAAGGACTTCGCCGACAGGATCAGCCCCGACGGCCCCCTCGTCGGCCAGGACCCGCTCAGACCCGACCTCGTCGTCTGCCTGAACCCGCTCGAGAACTACACCATGCTGCACGAGTGCGGCCTCTACGGCATCCCGACCATCGGCGTCATCGACACGGATGCGAATCCCACCTGGGTCACGTATCCCATCCCCGCGAACGACGACAGGTTTGCCGGATCCCTTTTTTTCTCTTTTCTTCTCCCTTTCCCAGTCGGTAGGGCTAACCAGGGGGGGTTGGCGCAGCTTGCGGTGCATCCAGCTGATCGCAGGCGTCCTCGGAAGGGCCGGCGAGAGCGGAAAGAACCAGAGGATCCGGAAGACCCGCGACGACGAGGAAAGGGCGGCTCGCATGGCCACGGTTACGGAACTGGAATTGGAGTCCGGGTGATATCATGGCGGTACATACTTACTTAGGAAGGACAAATAAATAAATAAATAAAAAAGGATAGACAAAAAAAAGAGAGGCGAGAGTTGGGAAAACGTTCTCTCGTAACATGGCATTCACCGAGTCACACGCTCCATGTGTACATGGCCCCATCGCTTCTAATCTACATACCGTCGGTGGTCCCGCAATCACAGGATATCACTCTAGTTTTTCGTGTTCTTGCTCCGAACTTGCTGCAGCCAGGCGAGCTCTGGACCCCCCCCCCCCCGGCTCGAGAACAAACTCGGAGCGAGGTGTCGGAGGGGGGGAGATCCGGGAACGGGAAGGGGAGGGCGGAGAAAATCACAGCAGGACAGGGATGAGGTTAGGAGGGAGAGGGAGGCGTTGATGCAGTAGATCCTATCGCTGGGGACAGCTCGGGGGGGGGGGGCGGAGGATGGGGCCGCCCGCTGACTGGCCGAGGTCGGGGTTGGACAGTGGACGGCAACTGGTGGGTGTGCATCACCATGATTTAGATAGGTCGCATGCGATTGATGACTAACTAAATAAATAAATAAAACGTAAAAGCCCCCCCCAATTCGCTGCATCGTCATGTGCCCACTAGTAGATCAACCTCATCGTCATCTCGACGCTGTCCCACGGTCAGTCACTGCCGTCCGTTGATTGGGGAGGAGAGCCGTACACGAAGAAAGTGCCCGCCGAAACCGGCATGGCCCTCATCAGAGTCGGAGCCAATCCCCTCCAGAAGCCCACGACCCCCTCCTTGGCCCAGACCTTCCTCGCGCAATCGATGGCGCCGCTGTACTGCTGCTCGCCCGTGCGGAGGCCGTCGGTCTGCAGCTTGCTCTTGACGACGTCGAGGGGGTAGCTCGCGAGCCACAGCGCCTCGCCGGCGAGGCCTCCGTAGAGCGTGATCTTCCACCCGGGGATATCCTCGCGCTTTGTGTGCAGCATCGTCCGCTTCATGAGGTACTCGAACGCCAGGAACCAGACGCCGTACGCCTGTGCCTCTCGCAGCAGCGTGACGCCGGTGCCGCGGTAGAGCCCGCGGCCGACGCCGCCGCCGTGCGCGACCAGCTTCCGGATGCAGTCCAGCGGGCCGCCGTACAGCTTCGCCGCTCCGTGCGGCTGCGTCTGCAATCGGATACGGACATGTTCGATCGGGGCCGAGAGCACAGCTGTTTTTTTGTTTCCGCCCCCCCCCCACCTCTCGTCAGCGCCCAGCCCAGCCCAGCCCAGCCCAGCCCAGCCACCCATCCGTCCGATCGAGAGTACCTACTGTTCGCGACACCGGCCGTCGCTCCCGCAAGGTAGTACTGCGAGTAGGTCAGATCCCGCCTCGCCGGATGGTGCTGCCTATTCCACGCCTCGAGCCGGCGGCGCGCCTCGTGGAACGCGCCGAACTGCACCGCCACGCACGCGCCGATTCCGACCAGCGGCGTCAGCGAGCCCTTGTAGAAGGCCAGCGGCCCCTCGTGCACGTAGATCTTGCGCGCCGCATCGAGCGCGCCGCCGTACGCGCTCGTCGTCTGCAGCCGGACCTTGATTATGTCTGGATGGCGAAGGGGGTTAGGGGTTAGGGGGGGTCTGTGCGGGGGAGCAGGAAGGGGCAAGGGGACTTGCCGAATGGTTGGCCTGTGCGGGAACACGGTTAGTTGCTGCCAGATACTGGTAGGGGAGAGCGAGAGAGCATGTGGGATGTTTTGGGGGGGGGAGGGAACTCACCAATTAAAACTTGTGCGACTCCCCCAGCTGCACCAGCGAAGATGTCCTTCAGCGTCCGAGATAAGCCGTCGTAGTTGTCGCCGCCCATAGTTCGATCAATGTGCTTGATCAGATGGCGAGTGTTCGAGAGCAAATCACACGGACAGCGAGGAGCGAAGAATTGTTTTTTTCCCTCTTGCTGGCTTGGCCGAGAGCTCGATGGAAGAGGCGGAAGAGGCGGAGGAGGAGGAGGAGGGAGGAGGAGGAAAAAAGGTCGGATTCGCCCGCAGAGGGGGGGCGATATGCGGAGAGTTTGAGCTTAGGGACGTCTGGGGGTGTAGAGTTACGGTGGTGGCTTGCTTGTGTTTCCCCGTCCCCGTCGATGCGTGCGCGATAGATATGTAGAGTAGGTAGCAGAGTGTCCCTCTCCATTGCTCTCCATGTAGATAGCTATCCGTGGCCACCGATGGCGCAATTCGACAAATTTTCAATGCCAGCGGCAGCGGCAGCGGCTATTTTTGTCGCAGCGCTCGCTTCCCTCCAAGACGGTCACGGGAACGCGCGCCGTTGCGGGCCGGCCGATTTCGCGTGTTGAAGCCATATGGAGACTACATAGTAGTGGTAATAGTAGTAAGTTCGCCGCCGTAGCAGCGGGGAAAGGATGAGAGACAAGGTGGATCACGTGCGCAGCTAGTTATGTATGTACCAGGACAGTGGCGGCGGCGAACGGGTTCGTGATCGGTTGGTATGTAGGCCAGCGATCCAAAAACGGCCGATTGCGCTGCATGCGGGCAACACAAACATGCAGCATGGTCTAGAGTTTACCGTGGTACACGGGTTATCTGTGCACACGAAGTCCGGAGAGTTTTGTGATGCGATAGGTACACATCCACGGGGAATCGGCAGCTGTCGAAGCCTGCAGCTCACGGCTGTACCCACCAATAACCGGACGATGGGCTCACCAAGCGGAGGTCTCGTCCCAGCGTAAGAAGCCTCCGCCTGCCCATAGGCAGGCACTCTAAGCACTAATACGCACATTTCGAACCCAGCGGCCCCCCAGTGTTGGCCACCATCCGTTGTTCCCAGCGCCCGAAAACGAGACAGAATGGCCGCCGCCGCGGCTGGCGAGCAGCACGGTTGCTCGTTTGCGGTGGGGGGAGGGGGAGAAACACACCAGGAGACTCGGCGCAGTTAATCGCCGCTCGCCACCACCGCTCATTGGAATTGGTGCAAGCTCGAAGCACTGTGGGAGCGAAGACACGAAACCTAGCCGCCAGCAGTCGATAGCCGAGGCGCGGGTTGTCTTCCAATGCGCCGCCGCAGCGCAGCCGCCGGTGGGTCCGCGAGACACATGTATGTATGTAGATGGTGCATGGGAGACGCCGTGCAGCGGCCGCGGATGGACATGCCGGCCAGCAAGATACCTCACATGTACAATGCATGTATGCAAGCACTGTGCTTACGTAAGTGTTTACCTACTCTGCTCTGCTCAACGTGCCCGCTGCGTCTCGACACTGCCACTCGCAGCTGTGCAGGCAGACAATCGGAGAGGACGGCTCACCACACCACCACCACCACCACAGCACTCCTTGGCTACGTCTAACTACGTGCAAACGCAGCAGAACAGAACAGAACTCGACGCATTCGTCTCCGGCTCCGGCGGTCCGAATACATACATCCTTCCACTGCGTGTGGCTGGAAAGGCAGGCCAGGCGTGCATGCTTTCTTTTTGCTCTCGCCCTCCCGCGGATCGTGCGATTCATTGCGGAAATCCGAAACGCTGCGTGTGACTGGCGCCACGCCATTGCGGAAAACGGCGCACAGCTTCGACTCGTCGGGACCGACGGCCCGCTCGATCGACGTCGACTCCAAGGGAGGGCGGGGAAGGAGGGTGGAGATGGTTCGATTGTGTGGACTGGCCGTGCAGGACGGACATTGCGAGCGGTGTATCCATTCCACCCAGCCGTCGGGGAGATATGGTGTTGATTCGTGCCAGATACAGACGCCCGGAGGTGCTTCATATGAGGCCTGCCTCTCGGTTTGCTCGATCCGGAGCCGGCAGACTCTCTCCATGCCGGCGGTCGAATCGAATGGATGCACTCTATGCAAATGCGAGCAGAACCGGATTTCCCGCGAATCAGCGGCCACGGACATCGCGATGCGTCCTGTCTGTTTGCTTTGCTTGCGTGTCCGATTTGTTTGCTCTGCATGAGTGTTCATTTATGTATGTACTTGGATGCGTATATCACCGGTCCGGGCTGTTTGCCACTTGCCCTTCCGCTCAGCCTACCCTCCTCCTCCTCCTCCTCCTCCTCCTCCTCCTCCTCCTCCTCCTCCTCTTCCTCTCTCCTTTCCTCGTCCGCCACTCAAGCGCTGGAGGACTGCAGCAACGCCGAATTCACAACGGCAAGCCCGCATATGGGGTGGGTATCCCGCCTACATACCGGCCGAAGATATCTCGGTCCATCCGTCCTGCACCCGCGAAGTGCTGTTGAAACAAAGAATGGGGGATGGCGGGGGCTGGGAGCGAGGGAAACAAAGAACCACGGATAGAATATTCCGACGGCGGTTTCTTTCTGGCTCACGACAGTCTGTCCACGGGGGGTGTTTCGTACGGAATGCGCGTTGATTCCCCTCGCCCCCGCTCTAGCGGTGCGGGGTTGTGGCCCCGGGCGGCAACCTCCCCCCCCCATCGCGAGATCCCCGTGTCCGTGACCCTTGGCTCGACGGCGGGCCTACCTGTGATCCATCCATCCATCCATCCACCTATATAGTCCTCAGGAAATTGGAACCATGATGTGGGATTGCAGGTCCGCGACTGTTGTGACGTCCGAGCACACCCCCCCCCCCCTTCCCCCTAGCTTTATATAAGGACGGCCCCCTCCCAGGGAAGCGGGATCCCTTCATACCCACCAATCCCCCTGCTCCTCATCCGTGGTACCCCATACACATACATTATATACATGAACATAACACCCATCGTCCATCACGTCTATTCGCCTTCGCAATAGGGTCTTAGGTGAGTGCTGCTGGGTACGGGTCTTCGTTTTGCATTCCCCTTCTATCTATCCTCTTCGTATGCAATGTGTGCATGTATCTATGTATCCACTTCTCCACGCCCAATCGATCGCTGCGTGTATATATGTACGTCTTCTTAAACGCGTGAGACGGAAGGCTGACCGACTCCTTGCCCGTTAGTAGGCCGCGAGCAGGGAAGTGGTGGTACGGGAGAACGCCGATATCTAGTCTGGACATCCCGTCTTGAAACCTTCTGGAAAAGAGGAAAAAAAGAAACCGCTATCTGATATCATTCCCACTTCATATATACCGTATCGTCCATCGGGGAACGCGTCTTTCGCCGCGTTGCGTCGAGAGCAGCGAACAGAGACACAACGTGACGGAAGGAGAGAGATATAGCAGGGGCGAGAAATACCAATCGCGTCCACCGGTGAAGCAGCATCGACGTCGTCGTCGACGGCTTCACGACAAAAAAAAACGACCCCCAAACACCACACACAACTTAACCCTGCATACCACCGCGTTCCACCGTTGCTCTTTTGCAGCTGTCACCCGGTACTCTTTTGACTCCACGACGCCAGATAAAAAGCCCCCGCCCACACCCCCCTCTCCCTTCTTTTTTCTTATCCTCATCATCCTCATCATCCATCCTCTCGTCCCCGCCCTCGTCCTCTGCTTCTAACTACTAACCCTACCTCCTTCTCTACCTCCTCCTTCTCTACCTCCACCTTCCCTACCTTCTCCTTCCCTACCTCTTTCCCTACTTCCTCTCCTCTACCTACCCTTCTACCCCAACTTCCAACCTCTCCCTCATCAAAGATGGCGTCCAAACTCCGTAAGTTCCCTCCCCCATATCCCTGCTGCTTGTCTACCCTCTCCTTTCTTCCCTTTGGCAAGATATCTATATGGTATCCTGTCTATTTTGCTGCTTGGCGATGCATGTTTTCGACCCTTGGAGTTTCCTCCATACAGGGTCGAACATGTATCGCCAATTTGCATGCTCTCGCTTCACTCTCGACTGAGGATATGACGAACACCAGCGCCATTGGTTGTCGCTTATCGTTCTTATCGTTATCCTTTCGTCTCAAGCTGCTGCTATCCATGGGCACACCCCCCCCGCTGACGTTTCTTACAGCTCCCGGTAGACTGCATCCCGACGAGGACTTCATCCCTCCGATGGACCCTATCATCAAGAATTGGGTCATTCCGAAGCGTCCTAGCTTCGGAACCAAGGGCGCCGCTGCCAAGGTGGCTGTCAACGCCTACCCGGTGATCCGATTCCCGTCCGCCAAGATCCATCAGTACGATGTGGGTTGTCCTTCGTGCTTCGTTTCACTTGCTATTGTGTACTGACTCGTTGGCTGGCTGCAGTTGACTCTTGGTGCCGATGGATCCAAGAGGGCTCTGATAAACAAGCTATGGAACCACCCAAAGCTCCAAGAGAAGTTTGGCAATGCGAAGGGCCATATTATCTTTGATGGAAGCAAACTGGCCTGGTCGATCACCGAATTGCCCATCCAGGAACAGCTCACAATGGTCATCGATCTGGATGATGGTAAGTTAATTGATGTTTCCCTCCTGACTGTGAATGCGCTAACATCCTTAAAGATCAACCCAGGAGGCCTTCGATGAGCGGCAGGCCTCCACGAGACAACACGCACCGAATCGTCATTCGCAAGGCCGGTGTTGTGCCGATGCAGATCTTGGATGCGTACCTTCAGGGAAAGACCGATTACGATCCCTCGATCCTTGCCTGCGTCAACTTCTTGGATCATCTCGTCCGTGAAACTCCTGCCAAGAAGTACGTTGCCATCAAGCGTTCGTTCTTCGCGCGCACGGGAAACCGTGAGTTGGAAGGAGGTGTGGAGGCTTGGAAGGGAATTTTCCAGAGCATCCGTTGTGCCCAGGGAGGTCGGATGATCATGAACGTCGATGTTGCTACCTCATGCTTCTGGAAGGAGGGCACTCTCATGGAACTCGCCCTGCTCGTATCCAGAGTTCGTAAGTCGTCACCGATTGACCCTCGTTTAATTGATGGTCTACTGACACGGTAATTACAGCGACTATCGACCAGCTGGCGAATGCACTGACTCACCAGGGCTTCAAGGGGCCTATCATGAAGGCTCTTCGGCGCCTGAAGAAGGTCCAATTCTTCTGCCGTCACCGTAAGAATGATGGGGAGAGGAATACCCGAAAAATCTACACCATTGAGGGGTACGAGGAGAAATCTGCTTCGAACTACACCTTCGAACTGAATCGCCGAGACGCCGATGGCAACCCGTCTGTACAGAAGATATCAGTCCAGGAGTACTACGCCACGAGGTACAACATAGTTCTCAAGCATCCCGGACTCCCCTTGGTTCGCACCAAGAAGAAGAGCGAGTTCTACCCCATGGAGCTCTGCTTCGTTGCTCCCGCCCAGCGCTATCCGTTCAAATTGAACGAGAAGCAAACCGCAGACATGATCAAGTTCACGGTTCAGCGCCCCACCGACCGTATCAATTCGATCAAGAGCAACGTCATTGCGCTCGATTGGGCCAAGGATCCCGTCCTTCGTGGCTACGGTCTGGAGGTGGATCCCAACATGTGCAAGACTCAGGCTCGCATCCTCCCTGCGCCTCAGATCCAGTATGGAGCTGGTTCCCAGGATGCCAAATTCGTTCCGAGGGACGGCCGTTGGGACCTACGGGGAAAGCGCTTCGCGGATTGGGGTCCCATCTCTTCTGCCAATGGTGGAGGCTTGAAGGGCTGGGGAGTCATGATATTTGGCAATCCACGCTTCGTTCCCGAGAGCGGCGTTAGGGCATTCTTCCGTGAATTGATCAAGTCGATCAACACCCACGGCGGACACGTGGTCAACAAGGAACCTACCGTCATGTACGCTGATGCTTCGAAGGCGGCCAGCAACAATGTGTTCGAGCTGTACAAGAAGGCTGGAAACAGATTCAACATGAAGCCGCAGATACTGTTTTTCGTGTTGACCTCCAAGTCACCCCAGCCATACGGCGACATCAAGGCGTACTGTGACATCCAGCTCGGTGTCCCTTCGCAGTGCTTGCAGTCGAAGCATGTTGAGCAGGCAAAGGGGCAGTATTGCTCGAACGTGTGCATGAAGATCAACGGAAAGATGGGCGGATACTCATGCGACCTGGTCACGAGCTGCCATCCCCTCGCTGGCGGTCCTGCGACCATGCTGCTTGGAGCGGATGTGTCGCATTCGTCACCAGCCAATCCGAATGCTTCATACGCCTCCATGGTTGGCTCGACCAATTTGCAAGGCACCCGATTTGCGGCGATCGCGAATACGAACGGGATGCAAAATGAGATGATTTCGCCGCAGAACATCTTCAGGTTCATCACCACTCTGCTGAGGGCCTTCCACAGCACCACTCGCAGAAAGCCCGAGCGTATCCTGTACTTCCGTGACGGAGTCTCCGAAGGCCAGTACGAGAAGGTCGTTTACACGGAGCTGGAGTGTATCAAGGCGGCTTGCAGGAAGATGGACCCGACCTTCGACCCCAATTTCACGGTCGTCATCTGCTCGAAGCGTCACCACTTCCGCTTTTTCCCGATCGACAGACACGCCGCGGACAGGAACAGCAACCCCGTCCCGGGTACTATCATTGAGCGGGATATCACGCACTATGACCAGTACGATTTCTATTTGAACTCTCACCAGGCGATCCAAGGAACCGCGCGTCCGGTCCACTACCAGGTGATCTTTGATGAGAACAAGATTCCGGTCGACGTCCTCCAAGCGCTCATCTACAATACGTGCTACACGTACATCCGTGCCACGTGTTCGGTGTCCTTGATTCCCGTCACCTACTACGCCCACGTTGCTTCGGCTCGTGCCCGCGTTCACGAGAACGAGACGGAGGATCATCTGCCCTCGGGGCCCTCTTCGGAGGAGGATCCTGTTCAGTCGATGAGGAGGCTCGCCTGGAGCATGGGCAAGGCTGCGCCACTCCGGTCTATCCACACGGACTTGACCTTCAAGATGTGGTATATCTAATCGTCATAGCGAAGGGGAAAAGGTTAATATGGGAGCAGTGAATGGTGGATGAAGGGAATCGGGAGGGGGGGATATCTTCGGGCTCATTTTTCTCTTCTTGTTTCCATGTCTGCCTGGCCTGTCTCTTTCGTTTTTCTTCACTTTCCTCCTTGTTTTGAACGTTTCTTTAACCGCCATTTGGGCTCGATGTTTGCCGTATCTTGTGTTTTGCCGCTTGAAAACGATGGGACGTGGCCGTACGGGGAGAGGGTCTGTTTTACTGTGACTGGTGGACGAACACGACTACTTTCGGAGAAAATAAAACCCCGTAAAACGTGCTCTTTTACTGTGATCTGTCGTGTGGTTACAGATATGCTAAATAATCTAGATGGCGTAAGTGAAGCGCTGCCCAGCATATGAGGTCCGAGAAGGTGTAGGTGCATAGTTAAGACAGTGCCAGGGCGAAGTTGTGTAGAGAAATGGAATGAATATTTAGCGTTCCGCAAGCCATCCGCCTGTGTGTAGTGCATGTTAACGGATGAGGTAGACCCATAGGAGCACACGGCGGCGGTGGACACTGTATAGTTCCGGGGGTGGTGGTAAAAAAACGTTTCCTAATAGCGCTACCTACCACCCACTCCTTGAACAACTTATAATACTTCTCAAGTATGTACATACCTCCCTCCCATGTCACTCGAAATTATTTATCTATCCATCCATTTCCCGTCAGATAACTGCATTATCTGCTCTGTAGTATTCTGGGTTCTCCATCTCCAGAGATAAGCACAGATAATATAGGTACTTGGGTATGTATTCGGCGTCAACAGTCATGACTCCGGGCTCATGATTCACACGAGTGTGGTGCGCAACTTACTAGGCGACTAACTAGGGACTGAATAGCCCCAGGAGATGGAGTAAATAGATGTGACAAAAAAAGCTCGGAGATTTATGTAGGAGATGGTGAAGATGACGAGCAGAGAGAGAGAAAAGAAAGAAACCCCAGTACAGACGACTCGTTTGATTCGGGGGGCATTCCACGGAAACAGAAACAAAAAAAAAGAAAAAGAAACAGTCCCCCTCCCCTCTCACTCTCGAGATATTAATCCCCCCAAATTCCGGGCACAATCACGTCGTTCAAAAGGGGAATATATTATTGTGGAAAACCCCCCAGAAAAAAAAAAGAATGAAAAGAAGGGGAAAAAAAACTCCCCTCACAATAAGATCGAGCAAGAGAAAAAAAAAAGAATGAAGGAAAGAAAGATCTCAATGAAATGATTCTCTAGCTAGCAAGCCGGGCGGCAAGCTTATGGCATCATGAGTCCTCCAGCCGGCCTCTTCCACAGTCCCACACTAACCTTCTGTTCATCATTATCCTTCTGTGTTTCGGGGACGATGCTGAGAGCGCCGTCCATGGCGCCGCCCTCGCGCAGTTTCCTGACGGCCCTGACGGCGTCGATCGCGGCGATGAGGTTCCGTCTGGCGTTGAAGTTCTTCCTGACGGTGGGCAGAAGGTCCTCCTTGAGGCCGCGGTGACTCTCGGCCAGGAAGGGGTGCTCGAGCGCTTCATGGGCCGTCATTCGCGCCGCGGGATCGACCGTGAGACACTTGCGGATGAAGTCCTTCGCTGTCTCCGACACCGACGACCAGTAGTCCGGATCGAACTTGTAGTCCGCGTTCAGGATCGCCTGCATCTCTTCTACGGCATTGTCGCGGTCGAACGGCGTCATGCCGCAGAGGAGAAAGTAGGTTATCACGCCGGTGGCCCAGATATCGCTGCCGGTTTTTTTTTCCCCCAACGTCAGTTAGGCGCGCGCGGGGGATGGGGAGGGAGGGGGAAGTACACCGGCTTTCCGTGGCCCGTCTTCTTGAAGATTTCTGGCGCCATGTATCCAGGTGTTCCGCAGGTGGTGGTCAGCACGTGGAACTGATCCTCGTCTATGATTCTCGAAAGCCCAAAGTCCGCAATCAGCAGATCCGAATTTTCATCGGATGTGCGGAAGAGGAGATTCTCCGGCTTTAGATCTGTATGTACATCCTCGGATCAGCTGTACGGACTTCGGCGCACGTGACGCGGGGGGGAAGTACCGCGGTGGACGATCCCGTTGTCGTGGAGATAGGCGACGGCGCTCAGCGTCGCGCGGATCAGTTCGCTCGTGTCGGATTCGTAGTAGCTTCCTTTACGACATATCCGATCGAAGAGCTCACCGCCGAGAGCTAAATCCGTAACAAGATAAACTGTCCACCATTCTCAGACATCAGCCAGCTGCTTCTTCCCCTGCCCCTGCTCCTTCTCTCGCACAAGGACAAATACGGTTATTCATTGTCTCAAAATAGTCCACCAGAGTGAGAATGTTCTGGTGCCCCATGGACACCCTCTTCAGTACAGCGATTTCATTCCGAACCTGTATGTTTCCCCTTCGTCAGTTCCCGTCCGTCCATCCATTCCTCTCTCTCTCTCTCTCTCTCTCCTGGAGTAGGACCACCCACTACTCACCATGTGTTCCCGGCCAACCATGAGACTCTTGGTGATGACCTTCGCAGCGTAATACCTGCCGGTATCGATGTGTATACACTCGCGCACGGTGCTGTAAGAGCCGCTGCCGAGCGTCTTGCCCGTTTTGTAGCGGCAGGGCTGAACCTGCGGCTTCGGAGGGGGAGGAGGTAGATCCATCGTTATCGTCGTCGCTGAGCTGGGAGGAACTGGCCGTCAGCTGTGTGGGCATAGAGGGGTTCGGCCGGCGGGGCGATGGTTACCGGCGGGTACGAATGGAGTTCGCTTGGTTTTTCCTTTCGTCTCGTCGTTTACCGCCTTTGTCTTTGTCGTCGTGGACGTAGTGTCGACGCAATGAAACAACGGAGAGTTCTGAGGAGCGGAGAGGTTGGCGATGAGTGATGGGAGGTATACACTCAACCCCGCGCTCAGGTGAGGCGAGGGTCGCAGCCTCGGGCCAGCCCAACATGCAGGGATGGCCCCCCTTCCCCACCCGCCCTGAATATTCAGCGTAGCAAACGATGCCTCAGCCTGTATCATACCCTACATGATTATACAATGCAGTTCTATGATTACTGGTGGTTAGCGACAGACGGCTACAGTTATCCCCAACTGTATTCCAAAGCGCCTGGGAATGGGACGAACTGATGGCATCACTGGACGGACGGGAATACACGTGGGAGTCGATGACCATCACAGGTCTGTACCGAACGAACTTTTCTTTTCTTCATGTAGTTACATCTCGTTTCCTATCCGCGGAAGTCTCCAGACCCGTGGTCACGCGCAAGCACGCCCCCGCGACCCTGTGGACACCTCCCATGCCTACTTACTTCTGCACATGCACCGAGAACGACAGCTCACCTGCCAGGCAGATAGGAGACGTGCGATCAGTCAGCCCTACAGTCCCTTCAAGAGGGGTCTCTATCCGTGAAAGGTGCGTGCTCGGCCACCGTGGACAACCCACGCTCGCTCCTCACGCGGCTAATACAAGCCCAGCGTCTATCGCATCGCTCCGTTCCTTGCGGCTGCACCACCTCCGAAGGGAATGCTCTGTGCCGAATCACTGGTCGTGTCCAGCTAGAAGTGAGCACCGAAGGGGTAGAGCGTAAGAACTGGTGTGCATATCGACCGTGACAGTTCAGAGGGGGGGGTGAACTGAGGAGTAGCTGGGTTCCTATAGCGGTCTGTGAGCGGAACAGGCTAGTGTCCAATAAGAGAGGTGCTGTGACATTCATTAAACCGACCTTTCGCCCCCGAAACGTCCCCACAGGTGTCTTCAGACACTGCGTCCCAGCAAGACACATCTCCGTCCCCATCCGATACCGCCACTGCCCGCATCGTCGTCGCAGCTCGGCGCGAAAGCTGGCAGCCATATGCACAGATAACTCATCCTCGCCCCATACAGCCTTGGCTCCCGTCTTTCCCTCCCGCCGTGGACACAAGTCATCACTCGTCATCCGCAGCCTCGCGCCCCGTACCTCCCTCCCGCACTCGCCGCCTCCATCATAGCCAGCCGGGAGAGCCCCATGGCCCGAACTACACCGCGCTTGCAGTCCCATCTCGGTTGGCCTTCCAAATCTCAAGCTTAACTGAGGGGGCTGGAAAACGGTGTATGTGTTCATGTCGTCCATCGAGATCACTCTCGATCGCGATCGATCACGGACACAGTTAACTACTAGGCTAACCCCCCCCCTCTTTTCCCCCATAATCGAACTTCAAAACCTTGTGCATAATCATCTCCCTCGGGCTTCTCTCTTCACGGCGACGCAAAGCATCGGCTAGATCGTATCTCCTCCCCCTCGTTAACCAGTCATGCGCCCATCTATTTGCAACATGAAAGCGGATTATATAGTGTGCATCCGTAAAAAACAAGGAAACTGGAAGCGTATGGGAGGGAGCATATATAGCATGTAACACGTAGAATCCCATAAATCTCAGAAACTGCCCCCCCCCCCCCTTGCCACCGTATATATCGGTCCCTAAAAGCCCCCAAGAGCGCTCCTTTCCCTAGCCCATCCCTCCCATCTCTTCATGAACGCCGCCATATTAGCCGCCACCAGCAGGTCCAGCATCTCTTGGCCGGGGCCATGGACAATGAGCATTCCCATCTTCGCCTTCTGTTTATCCCCATGATGGTGGTGGTGGTGGTGATGATGGGTGGAGGAGGTGGAGTGCGACCGTTTGTGCTGGTTGAACATGCCCAGTTTGAACTCGAGCACCGACAGCAGCGTTGACTTCTCCGGCTCGGGGGGCCGCAGGTGGTGGTAGCCCGAGCCGGCCGCGGAGGAGGGCGGAGCGGGATAGTATTTGCACTGGTTTCATCCTCATCGTCAGCTTGCTTCTAACCGCAACATCCGCAAGAATATGCATGCGTACCTTCAGATACTTCCCCGCGCTTTCGTCCTTAAACTCGCAGCGTCCAACACTAACCCCGCGCGCATCGCTCCATAGCCCGTCGAAGACATAATCGCGCTTCTTCTTCTTCCTCGCCGGCACGCCTCCAGCCACGTCCTCGATCCGCTCATCACTCTTCTTCCGTCGACTCTTGAGTCTATGCCAGAACCCCTCGCCCTCGATCCTCATCGTCCTGACGAGCGGCGGGAGTTCTTGCGGCGGCGGTGGGGGGAGTTGTGGAGCTGAGTCGGGGACCGGCTTCCGACTTATTCTTGGTCCTCCGCCGCTACCTGCCGACATCACTTTGCCACCACCGCCACCGCCACCGCAACCACTTTCACCGCCAGCGGCGAGCCTCCGATACCCGTGCCCTAACATCTCCAACACGACCTCCTCGCCGCCGTGCTCTGGTTCGCAGATGTTTGCGACATTCCACTGCTCTTCGGTGGCCGGCACACGGCGTATCAGCGTGGCCCTGACGCCCGTGCTCGCGGTGCTGGTGTCGTGTTGGAGATGCAGGTAGTACATGCTCGCGGCGATATCCGCAACCGTGGCCGAAGTCGCGCCGCGGGCGGGCGTGAGTGGTGTCAGGATCATATCTGGTCGGTCGCTCTGTTAGCGAAGAGCGCGCGGGGGGGGGGGGGGGGGGGGGGGCGAGGGCGGGGGGGGGGCGGGGGGGGGGGGGGGGG
>Ga0307508_10001670_pt1 | contig 24662 bp, 23 predicted proteins | sample 9_EM_MG_FD_203089 | JGI IMG/M metagenome (GOLD analysis project Ga0307508, IMG submission 203089) | Populus trichocarpa ectomycorrhiza microbial communities from riparian zone in the Pacific Northwest, United States - 9_EM | ecosystem: Host-associated > Plants > Roots > Unclassified | place... | reverse complement strand
GATCCGGCCCAGATCGACGCCGAGCTGACCGGCTGGCTCAAGGATGCCTACGATCTTTCCGCCTAGGGTCGCAAGGGTCGTTTGACCGCGATGGACGCAAACCGGTGGTCGAACATCCTGCGGCTGGAGCAGGGGTATGCCGCGGGGCTGGCGCGGGTGGCCGCCCGGCCGCTGGAGGCGTATGTCGAGGTGGCGGCGCGCTGCAACCTGCGGTGCGAGATGTGCCCGATCATCGTCGATCCCCGCTATCAGCCGGCGTCGGGGCGGCCGGGGCTGCTCGCGGCCGAGGTGTTCGATCGCCTGGAGCCGGTCTTTTCGACCCTCACCCGTGTCTATCTGTTCGGCCTCGGCGAGCCGGTGCTCCATCCCGACCTCGTGCCGATGACCGAGCGCCTGACCGGCGCCGGAGTGGAGGTGTGGATCACCACCAACGCGACGCTGATCGACGACGAGCTCGCCGACTCCCTCTCCCGCGCCGGCCTGCACCGGATCACCGTGTCGATCGACGGCGCGACGGCCGAGACGTACGAGCGCATCCGCAAGCGCGGTAAGTTCGAAGACGTGGTGCGCGGTCTGCGCGCGCTCGGCGCGGCGCGGCGGCGGCACGGCAAGCCGCTCCTCTATCTCTCGCTCGTCGGCATGGCGTCGAACCTCGCCGAGCTGCCGGACCTGGTCGATCTCTGCGCCGAGGTGGGTGGCGACGGCGTGTTCCTGGAGGGGCTCTACCCGTATCCACACCCGGTCATCGAGGAGTTCTTCCACCGCGAGCATCTCGGGCACCTCGGCCGCGAACGGGTGGTCGAGCTGGTCGAGGCGGCGCGCCTGCGGGCGGCGTTCCTGGGCGTTGACTTCATCACCCGGATGGAAGAGCTGGCGTCGTTCGGACCAGAGGAGGAGGCGACATCTCCGGACGAGTCGCAGCCGCCGCTGGTTCCGGTGAACGCCGAGGCGGACGCTCCGGCGCATGGACATCCGGAGGAGCTCCGTCTCCCCTGGGCCTGCTCCGAGCCGTGGATGACGATCAACGTCAACGCTTCCGGCGAAGTGCGGCCGTGCTGCTTCAATGACGACATCCTGGGCAACCTGCACGAGCAGACGATGGAGGAGATCTGGAACGGTCCCGGCTACACGGCGCTGCGGACGGATCAGGCGGCCGGCGTCGTCTCCTCGGGGTGCGAAGTCTGCGTGCGCAACGGCCGGGTGAAGCAGTCACCGTGGGTCGTGCCGCGGGAGCCGGTGCCTGAAGGGATGGCGGCGCCGCTCGTGCTGGAGACGCCTGCCGACGGCGAGCTGGTCTCCGGACCGCTGGTGCTCATCGGCCGCCGCGCGAACGGCCGCCGCGGACCGCTCGAACGCGACGAGCTGCCGGAAGTCTGGCTCGATCACCAGCGGATCGCCCTGGCGCGCGACTTCGCGCTGATCGACGGCGATGCGTTCGCGGCGGTCATCCCCATCGACTACGTCTCCGCCGGCAGCCACCGGCTGGTGCTGCGCGCGCCTGGCGGGGGAGAGAGCAGTGCTTTCGCGCACCGGCAGATCCAGACCGGCGCCCTCGATGACGGCCTGGCGACGGTGTCGCGCCTGGCGGTGACGGTCGATCTCAAGACCCACGAGCCGCGGCCCGTGCTGCGTCTCGACGGCAGCACGCATCCGCTGGAGCGCTGGCTCTGCGGGCCTTATGGACGCGGCTTTCTGGGCGTCGCGCTGCTCGACGTTCACGCCCTTTCCCCGGGCGGCCACGATCTGGATCTGTTCTTCACGCAGCACCCGCGTTATCACGAGCGGGTGGTCCGTCTGGGCTGAAAAATCCCTCTTTCGTGGTAGTAGGTGTAGACTCTGAGCTCCCAGAGAAGGTTCCCCCCTGGCGGGGCCTGCCTCGGTGTACCGGGAAATCCTGAAACAAAATGGAGGTTTGATCAAGAAAATGGCAAGACAAAGAGAGCTACTGTCCCTTGTGGACATTGCTGACGAAACAGGAATCTCGTATGCAACGCTGCGTAATTACGCGTTGAAATATGGTGATGAAATTCCTTCTGAAGGATCCGGCAGAAACACGCGCTATCCGCGTCCGGCGGTCAAAGTGTTTCAAAGGTTGAGGAAAGAGAGCAAACCCGGCCGCAAGCCGGCGAGCGCAACGTTGCCGACATTGCCGCAAGCGGCTCCGGTTTCGACGCCAGCTCCGGTGCCGGTTCGCCAGGAGACGCTGCTGTCGCGGCTGCGGTTCCCGGTCCCGGCTCCGGTGGCAGCAGCGCCGGCAATAGCGTCGACAGCATCGCCGACAACATCGCCGGCCGTGGTGGTCGACAACAGCGGCCTGGAGAAAGAGCTCGCCGCGATCCGTGGCTATCTCGCCAACATCGCGGATAGCCTGAAGCGGCTGGCGACGGCTGCGGAGACGAGCGCGGCACCGGCCGCGGCTCCAACTCCGGCCGAGACGCCGGCTTCTGCGCCGACCGCGATGACCTCGTCGGCTCCGATGGCTACACCGGCTGCGGCGACTGTGCCGGCCCCGGCGACCGCTGGCAAGGATCTGATCGGCGCGGCGGTTCCTCTGCCGGAGCTTCGCGATGGCTCGAGTGGGAGCGAGAAGCCCGGCCAGCGCCGTCTTCAGTCGATGCCCAAAGTGTGGGGCCAGCGGGGCCGGCGGCCCGAGTAGGTTCGATTGGGGATGATTGAGGATCGAGGCGTGCGTTCGAGCGAACGCACGCCTCCGGATCATTCATCACTTTTCGTCAGTGCGCCACGAGCCGCATCTGCGGCTCCGGATAGCGATCGCCGGCGATCGCTCCCGGCGCGAACGCCTGATCCAGCTCCGCGATGTCGGACGGCTCCAGCTTGACGTCCAGCGCTTGCAGATTCTCATGCAGCCGCGTGCGTTTCGCGGTGCCGACGATCGGCACGATGTCCTCGCCGCGCGATAGCACCCAGGCGATGGCGAGCTGCGACGCGGTGCAGCCTTTGCGCGCCGCGATGGCTTTGAGCGTGGCGACCCGTTCCAGGTTGTGCGCCAGGTTCTGGCCGGTGAAGCGCGGCGCATGCGCGCGGAAATCGCCAGGCGTGAGCTTGCCGTCGAACGTGTCGGAAAGCAGACCGCGGGAGAGCGCTCCATACGCCACCACGCCGATGCCGAGCTCCCGCGCGGCCGGCAGGATCTCCCCTTCGATCAAACGCGTGGCGAGCGAGTATTCGATCTGCAACGCAGTCACCGGATGCACTGCGTGAGCGCGCCGCATCTGCTCCGTGGTGGCTTCGGAGATCCCCAGGAAACGCACCTTGCCTTCGCGGATCAGGTCGGCGACCGCACCGATCGTCTCTTCATAGGGCACGGCGGGATCGACCCGCGCCGGCTGATACAGGTCGATCACGTCGACGCCGAGGCGTTGCAGTGAATAAGCGGCGAAATTCTTCACCGCGGCCGGGCGCCCGTCGACGCCCAGAAACGCTCCGGAGGGTGACCGGAGCGCGCCGAACTTGACGCTCAGAAAGACTGAATCGCGCCGGCCGGCGATCGCCTTGGCGACCAGCGCCTCGTTGTGGCCCATGCCGTAGAAGTCGCCCGTGTCGAGCAGAGTGATGCCGAGATCGAGCGCCTCGGTGATCGTCGCGAGGCTCTCCGCATCGTCGCGGCCGGCCTTCGAGCTGTAGAAATCCGACATGCCCATGCAGCCGAGGCCGAGGGCGGAGACAGCGGGTCCGTGGGTTCCGAGATGTCTGGTCTGCATGGACACAGAGTATGTGACTTCCGTGAGCTGTCAAGAAGCGCATAGAGTAGTGCCCGTGGACCGCTACCTCGTCAATGAGATCTTCTACAGCTTGCAGGGGGAAGGAGTCCGTGCCGGGACGCCGAACCTCTTTCTCCGCCTGTCGCGGTGCAACCTCACCTGCAAGGTGGAGACGCACGGCTTCGACTGCGACACCGAGTTCGAGTCCGGCCGCCGGCTGTCGATCCCCGAGATCCTGACTGAATTCAGGCAGCTCTCGGAGCGCTGCGACTGGGTGATCCTCACCGGCGGCGAGCCGGCGCTTCAGATCGACGCCGAGCTGATCGATGCGCTCCACACCGCGGGGTACAAGCTCGCGATCGAGACCAACGGCAGCATCGAGCTGCCGCCGGGGCTCGACTGGATCACCGTCAGCCCGAAGGTCGCCGAGCATGCTATCCGCCAGCGCACCGCGCACGAGGTCAAATACGTCCGCGGCCACGGCCAGGCGATCCCGAAGACCGTCGTCGAGGCCGAGCACTACCTGATCTCGCCCGCCTTCGACGGCGCCGAGGTCGACCCGCGCACTCTCGACTGGTGCATCCGCCTGTGCAAAGAGAATCCGCCGTGGCGGCTCTCGGTGCAGCAGCACAAGCTGTGGAAGGTGCGGTAGCCCTCCTGAAACGTTTTGCCCCCCGGGATCACCTCCTCTTGGACGGCGTTTGAGATGTAACGGAACCGCCTGATCAAACGCCTGTGAGCCAGGAGGTGATGAATTCCTCCTGCAAGCCATGAAGGAGACGCCTATGCCTGCCCACTCCAAGCCGGCCGGAGTGCTGGTCCTCTCTCGCCGATGGCGCGCGATTCTCGGCGCCGCCGCCCTCGTGCTGCTGACTGGAGCGCTACGGTCCTTCCCGCAGCCTCTCCAGACCGGTCCGCCGCCGGTCGATCTCCAGGCGGGCTGCAACGGCCGGTGCCTCAACCCGCATCCGGGTCAGCCCCAGGAGTCGAAAGGGCAGGTTGCCGGCTGCCGGGTCCAGGTGTTGCGCCGTTGGCCCGACGGCTGTGTGCAGTCCCTGTGGCGGGATTGCAAAGGCGTCTTGGAGGCCGACGCCAAGGGCGCTCCGAAGGTGACCTGGATCTGCTGCGTCCATTGACGAAGGTGACACCATGACCGGCATTCCGATCTTCATCAGCTACGCCCATCTGGACAACCGGGCGATCCCGCCGGAGGAGTCCGGGTGGATCTCCGGGTTTCATCAGGCCTTGCAGGTCCGGCTCAGCGAGCTCGTCGGCTACGACGTCGAGATCTGGCGGGACGACAGTGCGGTCCGCAACGGCGACATCTGGAAGCTCATCGAGGAGCGCCTCGCCAAGGGCGGTATAGTCGTCTCCGTCCTGACGCCTCGGTACGTGAGCTCCGAGTCCTGCCTGCGCGAGCTGGAGATGGCGCGGCGCGGCGGCGATCTCCTGGTGCTGGGCCGGTCGCGGATCTTCAAGGTCGTCAAGACTCTTTGCGCCGCCGGCAGCCTGCCGGCGGAGCTGCGCGACGTCCTGGACTACCCGTTCTTGTCGCCCGAGGGGATGTCTCTCGACCCCGACCTCGACCGGCGCGAATACCTCAAGAGGCTGTTCGACCTCGCGCACGACATCCGCGAGATGATCGGCCTCCTCGAGGAGAAGGACAAGGGCAATGGGGATTCCCCGCCAGCCGCCAAGGGAACGATCTACCTGGCCGAAACGTCGCTCGATCTCACGCCGCAGCGCGACGAGATCCGCCGCGACCTGCAGGAGCGAGGCTACGAGGTCTTGCCGTCCCGGCCGGTGCCGTGGGACACGCCGGACTTTCGGCAGTCGATCCGCGCCGATCTCGGGCGCAGCACGCTCTCCGTCCACCTGATCGGCGCCCGCGCGGGAAAAGTTCCGGACGAGGAGGAGGAGTCCATCGTGGCTCTGCAGGAGGGGCTCGCGGCGGAAGAGAGCGCGGGACGCTTCTTTCCCCGCCTGCTCTGGCTGTCCGCGAGCGAGGAGCCGAAGCAGAAGCGGCAGCAGGATTTCATCGACCGGCTGCTCAACGACCGCTCCGCTCAGCCGGGCCGGGAGCTACTCAGGACGCCGCTCGAAGAGCTGAAGACCGTCCTGCTGGAAACGCTGACCGCCAAGCCGGTGCAGGCCGAGCAGGCACCGCAACCGACGGTCTATCTGATCTGCCATGAGAGCGATCTGGAAGCGGTCGACCCGATACGCGACTATCTCTTCGAGTACGGCTGTGAGGTGGACCTGCCCCTCTTCGAGGGCGACGAGGTGAAGCGCGGCGAATACCACAAAGAGCTCCTCCAGATGAACGATGGCGTGGTCGTCTACTACGGCAACGTCGGCGATGACTGGCTCAAATTCAGGGTCCTCGACCTGAGGAAGGCGCCCGGCTACCGCGGCGCGGACAGCCCTCCGCTGGCGCGGGCCGTCTACGTGGGGAACCCGGTCACGCCGCAGAAGCAGCAGATGAAGATGCGGGACCCGCGCGTCCTGCGGTCCGACGCAGAGTGCTTGCGGACTGCCCTTGAGCCCTTCCTGGCCGATCTGGCCAACAGTAGAAGGGCTGCATGAGCTCCGCGGCGTTGGACAACCCGTTTCCCGGCCTGCGGCCGTTCGAGTCCGAGGAGAGCCACCTGTTCTTCGGCCGCGAGGGGCAGAGCGACGAGCTGCTCGCCCGGTTGCGGCGCAAGCGCTTCCTGGCTGTCATCGGCACCTCGGGCAGCGGCAAGTCGTCGCTGGTGCGCGCCGGCCTGCTGCCCGCCCTCTACGGCGGCCTGATGGCGGAGTCGACGGTGGCGGCGTGGTCCGTCGCCTGTTTCCGGCCGGGCAGCGATCCGATCGGCAATCTCGCGCACGCCCTCGCGGAGGTTCCGGGGCTCGCCTCGCTGAGCGGCGATCTCGGCATCGAGACGACTCTCCGGCGCTCCGGCCTGGGCCTCCTCGAGGCGGCGCGTCTGGCGCGCATGCCGGCCGGCCAGAGCCTGCTCGTCGTGGTCGACCAGTTCGAAGAGCTGTTCCGCTTCAAGGCGTCGGTCGAGGCCGGCCGGTCAGAGGATGCCGCGGCGTTCGTCAAGCTGCTGCTCGAGGCGACCGCACAGACGGAGGTGCCGGTCTACGTCGTCCTCACCATGCGCTCGGACTTCCTGGGCGACTGCGCGCAGTTCCGCGACCTGCCGGAACGGCTCAACGACGCCCAGTACCTGATCCCACGGATGACCCGCGACCAGCGACGCGAGGCGATCACCGGCCCGGTCCTGGTCGGCGGCGGCCGCATCGCGCCGCGGCTGGTGAACCGCCTGCTCAACGATCTCGGCGACAACCCGGACCAGCTCCCGATCCTGCAACACGCCCTGATGCGTACCTGGGACCTGTGGGCGCGCACAGCCGCTGGCGGGGAGCTCGACGTCGAGCACTACGAAGCCGTGGGAGGGATGGACACGGCCCTCTCGCGGCACGCCGACGAAGCCTTCGAGGAGCTCGATTCCCGCCAGCGCGAGATCACCGAGTCTCTGCTCAAGAACCTGACGGAAAGAGGTGCGGACAACCGGGAGATCCGGCGGCCGGCCCGCCTCGCCGAGCTCGCCGCGGTGACCGAGGCGACCGACGCCGAGGTCATCGCCGTTGTCGATGTCTTCCGCCGCGAGGGGCGCTCGTTCCTGATGCCACGCGCCGATGTACCTCTGGCAGGCGACTCGATCATCGACATCTCGCACGAGAGCCTGATCCGCGGCTGGCAGCGGCTGCGCGCCTGGGTGGAGGAGGAGGCGCAGTCCGCCCAGATGTACCGGAGGGTGGCCGAGAACGCAGCCCTTCACGCCCAGGGGCAGGCCGCCTTGTGGCGCGACCCGAACCTGACCCACGCACTGCAATGGCGCGAGAGGAGCCGGCCCAACGAGGCGTGGGCCGGGCGGTACCATGGGGATTTCGCGGCCGCGATGGCGTTCCTGGACGCCAGCCGGGAGGAGCAGAACTCCGGAGCGCGCCGCGAGAAGCGTGGGAAGCTCAACCGGAGGTTGTTGCTGCTCGCCGCGGTCCTCATCGTCGCGGTGGGCGGCTCGTTTCTGGTCGCGCAGAACCGCAGGGAGAAGCTGCTGGCGGCAAACCGCTGGTCGATGGCCGCGAATGCCTCGTCCTCCAGAAAGCTGGTGAAAGCGGCTCACCATTTCGGTCTCGACGCCGAAGAGGCGAGTGACGAGCAGCTCAGGCGCCGTAGCGCCCTGAATGCGCAACACCACCTGCGGGCGCTGCTTACCGGCGCTTTTCCGGAGACCGTCGACATGCGAGCGGAGAGCGTGGTGTTCAGCCGTGATGGGCAGCGGTTCGTCACCTGGACGCCGCAGGGAGAGCTGCGGCTCTGGGACGCGCAGGCCCGGCGTGCCGGAGATCTCCTTCACCCCGGCGTGCAGGGAGCGGTGTTCAGCAATGCAGGCGACCTGCTGCTGACCTGGAGCACGGACGGCTCCGCACGGCTCTGGCATTCCCGCGACGGCTCCCCCGCTGCGGCCGCGATGCCGCATGGAGGCGCGGTCCTGGGAGCTGTTTTTCGTCCTGACGGATCCCAGGTCTTGACCTGGAGCGAAGCGCAGGTCTCGCCCAGCCCGACCGGCTCCGCTCCCGATTCCAATACGGCGCAGGCGGTCCTGGCGACAGCCCATCTCTGGCGCACCGTGGACGGCTCTCCCGTGCCGGAGCTCCCGCCCTTGCTGCGGGAGCCGCAGGAGATCAATGGCGCTGCTTTCAACCCGGACGGGAGATCCCTCGTGGTTTGGGGCGGACAGACCATTTTTCTCTGGAATCTCAGCGTCGGCCCCTCGCCGGAACCCATCCGACTCCAGCAAGACAACTTTGTGACTGGAGTGGCATTCCGTCGCGACGGGCGTCTCCTTCTAACCTGGGGCCTGGCGCCCACGGGGGCCCTGGCGCCCAGCGTGCGCCTCTGGAGCTCGGCCGACGGCTCACCGGCCGCACCGCCGATGTGGGACGAGCAAGGCGTCATCGGCGCGAGCTTCAGCGAGGACGGAGAGCGCATCCTGATCTGGGGTGAGGATGCGGTCCGGCTCTGGAAGTTGGATGGATCGCCCCTCAAGTCGATGCCCCAGGACTCCAAGCTCCGGGGGGCGGAGCTCAGCCAGGATCAGCAAACGATCCTCACCTGGAGCGTCGATGGGACGGCACGCCTGTGGGACGCGATAGGCGGTACGGTTGAAGCCGAGCTCCCTCATGGCGAGTCGCTCGCGGTAGCGAAGCTGGTGGGAGGGAGCCGGATCTTGACCTGGGGGAACGAGGACGGGGTTCGTGTATGGAGCCTCCTCAAGAGCGGCCCGACGACGGGTCGTTTGGAGAGCGAGCCCCCCGCTGAAGAGCAAACCTACCTGCCCGAAGGAAAGGTCTCCAGCCGCGACGGCGCTTCGACCTTCAAGTGGGGGATGACCGCGTGGAGGACGAACGGGGCGCAGGTGACAACGAGGAACGGCGGACGCTCCCGAACGACGAAGTTGGCGGCGTCCCCGAAGCTGTTGATTATGGGCGCGAGTTTCAGCCACTCTGGCGACCTGCTCCTGACCTGGGGCTTCGATGGCGTTGCACGAATCTGGGAGGTCTCCACCGGGCGACCCACTCTTTCGCCGATTCGGCAGGACGATCGCGTGATGGGCGCCGCGTTCAGTCCTGACGACAGCCTGATCCTCACCTGGGACAACGACTGTGTGCACCTATGGAACACGGTTGACGGCTCTCCCGCCGCCCCACCGATGCGGCACGAGGGCAGACTCCTGAAAGCCGACTTCTCGCCGGAAGGCGACGCGGTCCTCACCGGGACCGAGGACGACGCCCACCCGCGTGCCGCGTGGCGGTGGGAAATCGGCGCCGACTATGACTTTCCGCGCCAGCAATGGACGCTCCTGGTGGAGGTGGCCACGGGTGCGACTGTGGACCCAAAGAGCGGCATCGAGAGGGCTCTCTCCGCTGGGGATTGGAAGAACAAGAGGGATGAGTACGTCAAGGTCGCCGAGGACCATCTCAAGACCTGCAAATACCCGCAGGCCAATTTCTATCGCCGGCAGAAGGAGCTCTGGTTGCTTTCTCCGAAGATGCAGATTGGCTCTATCCGGAAACCGAGTTATGCTTCCCGGTGACGAGGGGCGGCGGAAGACTCGGGTAGAATGACCGGACGGAGGCACCCCCGATGGCGATCCAGAATCCGAAACGGCTGATCTCAATTGACGACTACCACCGGATGGCGGACGACGGCCTCTTTGCGCAAGACGAGCGGACGGAGCTCATCGAGGGGGAGATCGTCGAGATGACCGCGATCGGAAACCCGCATGCGGCTGCGGTGCGGCGGCTGATCCTGAGTTTCCATCGCGCCCTGCTCAACCGGGTCATCGTCGATGTGCAGGATCCGGTCCGTCTCGGGGACTGGTCGGAGCCGCAACCGGATGTCAAGCTTCTCGCCTGGAAAGACGACCTCTACGCCGAGGCTGCTCCCGTCGCCGCAGACGTCCTGCTCCTGGTCGAGGTCGCGGATACCTCCGCCAGGTACGACCGGCGCGTCAAAGCGCCGCTCTATGCTCGGAATGGCATCCGCGAATACTGGATTCTCGATCTCCCCGGCAAGGTCCTCGAGGTCTATCGCCGTCCCGGCCCGGACGGCTACGCTGACGTCCGGCGCCTCCGCCGGGGTGATGTGATCGCTCCCGAGGCGATCCCAGATGTGGTGTTCATGGTCTCTGATCTCCTCGGTTCCGTGGGCTGATGTCCCGGCCCAATGAGCCGCAGGCACCTTGCTTGGTAGAAGGTTTGTCTCGAGAAAGGAGATCCTTATGTCCTCCAAGCTCTATCGCACCCTCCTTCTGGCCCTGGTTGTCCTCGTCCTTGCCGGTGTAGCGTCCGCCTTTGCCGATCCGGCGCCGGCGCCCGCTCCTCAGGCTCCGTCCCTGCTCAGCAACCCGGTTGGGTGCGGCGCTCCTGCTCTCGATCTCTTCGCGCCGAGCGCCGAAAGCGCCCAGTGCAAGGCGGCGACCCCGCAGGTGGTCGCTCCGCTGCAGCCGGACTTTATGGTCACCTTTCACGGCCACTGCCGTTGCAGTTGCAGCTTTACCCCGAACTGCAACACGAGCGCCGACTGCGGTGGCGCGCCCTGCCTAGGCGGCATTACCTGCTGTTAGGCGCCCTTGCCGCGTCCCCCATGGGCCGGCTACCATGCCGGCCCATGTACAGAGAACCCGATTTTTCTGATGCGCGCCTGGCTCAGGCGCCTGAATGCCACTTCGAGCCGTCGCCGGCGGACACGGTCCTGCCGGACGGCTTCATGTCGACGACGAATCATCCCACCTATGTGAAGGTCGGCGGTCAGTGGCGGATGCCGGAGCGTCCGCGCATGGATTCGCACCTGGTGTGGGATGCGGCTGCCGAACGGTTGTTGATCAAGGAGTTCCGCCTCGTCCGCCGGGGAGACCTGGTGGCGGTCGCGACGAAGGAGGACGGCTCCGAGGGGGTGCTCGTCTGGGAGCGCGGTTTTCTCGACGAGATCGATGAGACGCACGTTCCCGAGGCGTTCTCGTTCATGGCCTCGGAGGTGAGCCGCGAGAAGCCGGTCAATTATGAGGCGATCTACCGCGAGCTGATGAAGAACAGCGGCCACGGCGGGTACATCCTCTGGGTGATCGGCCCGGCGCTGGTCCACGCCCGCGGCCGGATGGCCATGGAGTGGATGATCCACCACGGCTTCTGCCACGGTGTGATCACCGGCAACGCGGTGGCGGTGCACGACGTCGAGGCCGCGCTCTATGGCACGACGCTCGGCATGCGCGCTGACGGCATGGGCACCGCCGGCGGCCATGCGACGCACATGCGGGCGATCAACGAGGTGAAGAAGGCGGGCTCGATCCAGGCTCTCGTCGAGTCCGGACGCCTCGGGAGCGGCATCATGCACGCGCTGACGGTGACCGGAGTGCCGTACGTCCTCGGCGGCTCGATTCGCGACGACGGACCGCTGCCGGAGACGATCGCCTCGGCGCTGGAGGCCCAGGAGGCGATGCGCGAGCTGACCTGCCGGGCGACCATGGTGGTGATGGTGGCGACCGCGCTCCACGCCATCGCCGCGGGCAACATGCTGCCCACCTATTGCCACCGTCCCGACGGCTCGATCTCCGAGATCACCACCGTCTGTGTGGACCAGACGGAGTTCGTGGTGAACAAGCTCAAGGACCGCGGCACCCATCAGGCGTTCGGCGTGGTCACCAACGCGCAGGACTTCATGCGCCTGGTGCAGCTCGAGCTGCAGAGCCGCCTCTCGTCCTGAGGAGAAACGGTCAGCGTCGATCAGCGAAGCGCGACGCCGGGATCGTCCGGTGTCGCGGAGCCGATCCGGCAGAGCTCGTCGAGGACGGCGGCGAGGAGGTCGAAGAGCTGGCGCAGGCGGGCGACCTCCTTGAGCACGCCGTTGACCTGGAAGATCAGCTCGTCGACGCCTTCGGGGAGGCGAGAGAAGGGGCCTTCGTCGTCGCGCAGCTCGAGGTGGACCTGCGGCTGCTCTTCGATCAGCCGGCGGATCTCGGCGTTGGCGAAGAGCGTGCGCACCTTGGATTCGTCGTTTCCCTTGATGATGAAGCCCTCGTCGAAGGCGGCCGACTGGCCGACCTCGATGTCCTGCATGCCGAGCCGCTTGCCAAGCTCGCTGAACAGCCCCTTGCGATAGATCGTGAAGCGGAAACCGTCCCGGCTGACCAACGGGGCGCGCAGACGCGTGAACACGTGCGTCGTGTGGCCGGTCGAGACGGTATAGGTGTCGAGGGTGATTGTCCAGCCCTGGTGATGGGCCTGGACCTTGGAGCCCTTCCAGAAGCCGCCGTCGACGAAATCGGCGCCGATCTCCCGGCAGAGCTGCCGCCAGATCTCGTCACGGCTCGGTCCGAACAGTTTGTCTCTCAATCCCAAGGTCTGTCTCCTCTCAGCGGAAGTATCCCATGACGTCCACCACCAGATCGACCGTCCCCGCCGCCAGGGTGGCACGGGCCGTGGCCTGTCCGCCGGGGCCGAGCGGGAGGATGGCGTTGCTGGCGCGGGTCTGGCCGGCGCCGGCGTTGAGCGTGCTGGCGACGGGTAGGGGGGCCCCGGCCGGATAGAGCTGCACGAAGCCGCCGGTCGCCGGGTTGACGGCGGTGACGTTGACCGCGACCGCCGCCGCGTCGGCAGGCACCGCACAGGTGCCGCCCACCGGGAAGGTCCGCGCCGTGCCGGTGGCGAGCGACGGCCCTCCGGACGGGCCGGCGCCCAGCCGCGTGTCGAGGAGGCGGCAGGGAGCGAGAGTGTAGTAATCCGCCGCGGGTCCGGGGAGCGCGGCATGGCATTGGCCGAGCCCGCTGTCGGTGAAGGTCTGGCCGGCCTCGGGACGGAAGCGCCAGGCATAGCCGTTCGCATAGAGGGTGAGCTCGAGGACGCCGAACGTGGCGGCGTCGCGGACCTCGCTGTTCGGCTGCACCTGGACGATCGACGTGTGGTTCTTGCCGCCGGTGCCGACGACAAACTGCCGGATGCCGCGCGCCGGGTCCGCTGCGCCCGCGGGGGTTTGCGGCGCGAATCGTTCGTAGATGTGGTCGTGGCCGTTGAGAACCACATCCGCGCCCGCGGCGTAGAGATCGTCCCAGAAGGTCTGGAACGTCGCGTCGCTGCCGTGCGGCCCGGAGGAGAAGCGCGGGTGATGCCAGTAGGCGAGGGTGCAGACGCCGGAGTGAGCGGCCAGATCGCCGGCGAGCCACTGCTCCTGCGGCGAGCCGGGTCCGCAACCGCCGATGGCGGCGCAGTTGGAGTTGAGCGCGATGAAGTGCCAGCCGCCGAGGTCGAAGCTGCCCCAGCCCTTGGCCGGGTCTCCCGCCGCGGCGCCGAAATAGGAGTAATAGCCGGCCGCTCCCGGCGTGCCGTATTCGTGGTTGCCCGGCGCCGGACGGGTGATCGCTTTGAGCCGTCCCCAGGAGGGATCGTAGGAGACCTGGTATTTGGCGAGAGTGCCGTCCTCGTACTGGTTGTCGCCGAGGAGGAGCGCTGCGTCGTAGCCGGCGCCCACCAGGAGATCCGAGGTGGCTTTCATGTGGCAACCTGCCGCAGTGCCGGCACCGCCGTTGAAGTTGGCGTCGGCCGGATCGCAGGCGATGTCGCCGGCCGCTACGACAATGGCGGCGGCACCCGTCTGCGAGAATGCAGGAGGGAGCAGGGCGGCCAGAGCCAGGAACGTAAGGGCCGCCGCTGCCGTCGGCCGGCTCATGGGGAAGGCGCCAGGATCGCCAGCACGAGAAGCCGCTCGGGACCGGTGTTGCGGATGCCGTGCGGCACCGCTTCAGGAGCGATCAGCATCATGCCGGCTTCCATGGGCTCCTCGCCACCGTCGAGCAGAAAGACGCCGCGGCCGGCGAGCACATGGTAGACCTTGTCCATTCCCGCATGAGCGTGCAGCTTGTGCTCCTGCCCCGGCTCGAAGGCGTTGAGGCCGACCAGCAGGCGGTCCGATTGATAGAGCGTCGCCTTTCCCATCTTCTGCGGGTCATAGACGGCGAGGTCCGCGGGGCGGATCGGGATTGGATGGTCCATTGAACGTCCTTCCGTTACTGCTGTATCATAGGTGCGCCTCTGAATTGACCGGCTCGAGCCGGGGAGGACAGAGCCCATGGGCAAACCGACCAACATCGAAGCATATGCTCCGCAGCTTCTTCTCTTTCAGCTCGGGATCACCAAACAGAAACCAGATCAGAAATATTGGGACCTGTACAAGAAGGATATCAGAGACGGCTATGGCGCCCTCTGCAACGGCGGCAGCTTCAACCACCAGCAGATGCTGCACGCCGTCCGGCTGTGGGACGCGAGCCAGCCGGAGCCGCCGGCGGTCGCCTGGTGGGTCGGCTACTTCCAGCAGCAGCTCGGTCTTCAGACGCCGGCGAAAGGGGAGGAGACGATGGGCTTCTTCGCCGGCACGGAGCCGTTCAGTCCCAGCTACGAGCCGTTCCGCTGGGGCTCGGTGCTGGCGGTGCGCCAATGGGCTCTCGAGAAGAAGAACAACCAGCTCATGAGTCTCACCTCCGGCTATGCGCAGGTGGTCTGCACCCTCTGCGCCCTGACCGCGGTGCCGATGCCGGACAAGGTGCGGTACTGGAACCAGAACAAGAAGAAGCTCGTGTACACCGGCCCATACGTCTCGCCGGTGGGGGAGCGCTCGAACGAGCATGCGGTGTCGGACCAGAGCCCGCTCTTTGGCTGGTCGGTGGGGTGGGACTTCCAGTTGCTGTCGCCGCAGGATTGGCCGCTGCAGATCGCCGGGCTGCTCAAGGGGGACCTCGGCGTGGGCAATCCCCTGGCGAACCAGCTCCAGAAGTACGTCAAGGACAATCCGGGTGCGTTGGCACCGCTGGCCGGCGCGCTCACCAAGATCAAGGTGATGGCGGAGGAGCACGTCGTCCGCTGGAAAGAAGGGCGCCTGGTCTGGAAGCCGTCGCGGATCAATGGCAACACCCCGTGCTACCTCTATGACTGGTTCCCCTACGACACGCAGACCGCCACGCTTGCCTACCCCTGGCCTTCCGGCCGCGGTTTCAACGTCAAAGGCGCGGGACAGTGCTCGGTCGACACGTCGGGAGGAGGCCGGACGGTCCGCGCGCAGACCGACTACTGCGGCGGGGATCAGCCGGCCTGCCCCTTCCAGGCACTGCCGCCCGAGACGCCGCTCGCCGCGGTGACCATGGGGCCGCAGGGTCTGATGAAGGGGAGCGAGCACCCGGTGCCCGCTTCGCCGGCCGCTCCCACGGAGACTCCGAGCACTCCGGTGTCCGCCGGCCTCTGACCCAAGCTAGAATCCCCCCGGTTGCAATTAATTCAGCAATCGGGGGGAGGTCTCATGCGACGGATCATCTGTCTTCCGGCAGTGGCGGCGGTAGTGCTGGCGGTAGCTCTGGTGGAGGTGCCGCCGCTCGGCGCGGCGCCGCAGGCCGATCCCTCCCTGGTGGCGCGGGCGCGCAAAATCCTCGACGAAGTGCCGCTCGTCGACGGCCACAACGATCTGCCGTGGCAATACCGCGAGCGGGTGAAGAACCATCTCGACAAGATCGACCTGCGGTCGGACACCGGCCATTTCGAGAAGCCGATGCACACCGACATCCCGCGCTTGCGGAAAGGCGGCGTCGGCGGCCAGTTCTGGTCGGTCTACGTGCCCGTCGAGCTTCCCGGCCCGCAGGCCGCGGTGGCGACATTGGAGCAGATCGACGACGTCCACCGCCTCATCGCGCGCTACCCCGACGTCTTCGAGCTGGCCGGCTCGGCGGACGACGTGATGCGCATCCACAAGTCGGGCAAGATCGCCTCGCTGATCGGCGTCGAGGGCGGGCACCGCATCGCCAATTCATTGGGCACGCTGCGCCAGCTCTACGCCGTGGGCGCCCGCTACATGACGATCACCCATGAGAAGAACAACGACTGGGCGGACTCGGCGACCGACGCGCCGAAGCACAACGGCCTCACCCGTTTCGGCCAGGAGGTCATCCGCGAGATGAACCGTCTTGGCATGCTGGTCGACCTCTCGCACGTCTCGCCGCAGACCATGAAGAAGGCGCTTGAAATCACCCAGGCGCCGGTGATCTTCTCCCACTCCTCGACGCGCGCCCTCGACGGGCATCCGCGCAACGTGCCGGACGACGTGCTGGCGCTGCTCCCCAAGAACGGCGGCGTCGTGATGGTCACCTTCGTGCCCTCGTTCACCTCCGAGGAGGTGCGCGCCTGGAACGCGCAGCACGACGCGGAGGAGGCACGTCTGAAAGCCCTCCATCCCGACAGCCCGGACGCCGTGAAGAGCGATCTCGCCGCCTGGGACAAGGCGCACCCGGCGCCGCGCGCGACCGCGGCGCAGGTGGCGGACCACGTCGAGCACGTCCGCAAAGTGGCCGGGATCGATCATGTGGGCCTCGGCTCGGACTTCGACGGCATCTCCACCACGCCCGCCGACCTGACCGGCGTCGACACCTACCCGGTGCTCCTCGCCGAGCTGCTGCGCCGCGGCTGGAGCGACGACGAGATCAAGAAGCTCGCCGGCCTGAACGTGCTGCGCGCCTTGCGCCAGGCGGAGCAGGTTGCCGCCAGATTGCAAAAGGAGAGGCCGGCTTCAGACGCGCTCATCGAGGAGCTGGACGCGAAGTAGGGGCCCCTACCCCCCCACGTGCACCAGCACATTGCGCCGGCTGCTGAAGTGGCGGTGCTCCCAGAGGTAGATGCCCTGCCAGGTGCCGAGGCCGAGCTCGCCATCGAGGATGGGGATCGACAGCGACGTGGCGGTCAGGGCCGCCTTGACGTGCGACGGCATATCGTCCGGCCCCTCCTGGGTGTGGGTGTAGAGAGGGTCGTTCTCCGGCACCAGGCGGGCGAGCCAGCGTTCGAGATCGCGGCGCGCCGAAGGGTCGGCGTTCTCCTGGATGACCAGGCTGGCGGAGGTGTGCTGGATAAAGACGGTGCACAGCCCTTCCTGCACACCGCTCCCGGCGACCACCTCCGCCACTTCACGGGTGATCTCGTTCAGGCCCTGGCCGCGGATGGAGAACGAAAGCTGCTTCACCATGGCGGGCGACGATAGCACGGACCTCAGGCGCTGCGCCGGAACGAGGCGAGGATCTCGGGCGTGACGTCCTTGCCGCCGCCGGAGTTCACCACCAGGGCCTGGATGGTGTAGATCGGCCCCCAGGGGATGCCCCACCAGCCGGCGATGAGCGACAGGAGCGTGAACGGGAGCCCCTTGACGACAGCGCTCTGCCCCGGCCGGATGTAATAGATATCCGACGGGCGCTTGAAGGTCAGGATAAGGACGGAAATGCAGTAATGGAACAGCACGAACTTGGCCCCCTGCTGGACCTCCGCCTCAATCAAGCCGGCCGGCAGGCCCTCAACGCCCTGGATCTTCATCCAGTCTCCTTTCGCGAGATTGTGAGGACCTGATTATCTCATACCGGCGCGGCGGAGACGACAGCTCCTCACGCCACCCTTTCAAGAAATGAGCTACTACCCTAAAACCACCCTTCGGGGAAGGAGAGACTACCCGGAAAGATGTCTCGTTCCTGCTGAAACGCGACCATGCTGTCAACAGCGTCTGGAGAAGTTTTCCCCCTTGGGACTCCGGCTTCGACGGCTACTCAATAAGAAGGTGCTTATGGATAACTCTCAGCCCGACAATGTTCGCAAACTCATAGCTCTGGTAAAAAAGAGAAGGCGTGACCTCCGAGGCTTCGTAGATGACGCTCAGCCTACCGGTAAGCGGCTGACAAATGTCAATATCATCTTCGGAGCTCTAGCTGCGGTATTCACAATTACACCATTAATAGGGGGGAAGGCAATATTAGACGTTTTTGGTCAATCGACTTCGGGTTCACCTGCTTGGAAGTGGCTCCTCGGCCTTGCCGCGTGTTCTTCTTTGCTGTCGACCACCGCCGCTGGAATATACAAGCAGCGAGATATCGCAGCTCGTCTCGTCACGGCAGAAACCAACATCGCAAAGCTGACCGTGCTCGAAACTCAGCTCGAGCTCGAGCAATCTCCCTTCGCCCAAGCGGTCGAGGAGTATAAGAAAGTTATTAACGACACTAACTTCATCCTCCCAGACCCAGACGCAGGCCCGATAAAGGGTGAAATTAAGAAGCCGAGAGGAAGCCAAGCGGTTGACAGACGCAAAATTCGGTGCTCAGGTTCATCCAGGGGCATAGGAGAAGGGTACCATCTTTGGCTGGCCGTCGAGATCAAGAATTACATCTGGCCGAAGGGTTCCGAGATTTTTGTGGACCCCAAAAAAGGGAACTGGGAATGTGCGATTTCGGAGCCTGGAGGAGCGGAAGAATTTTCTTTGGCGCTCTATGTGGTCAATGAAGAGGCAAACGGAAAGATCGAGAAATGGCAGGAGGACTGTGATCAATTGGGGAGCTATGAAGGGCTTCGGAAATTCCCGGGCATGAACAGGATTGATTGGATTGATGGACTGCATCAGCGCGTTGCACGACATGGCATAAGATGGTGGTTGAGTAGTGCCAAACTTTCTGAGGTCCCAGCCGTCAAGGGGTAGACAAGAGGGGCTGCTTCTTTTGGCGGCAGCGGCGCCTGCCCCGTGGGCCGGGCAGCACCCACCCCAGCGGGTCTGGCTCCGCGGGGCCTCCCGCGTCACTCTCCACCGGGAGGATCGCGAGCGCTATGGAGACCATGCTGAAGGTCTGTGCCGGGGAAGCGGAATTCCTCGCCGCCTGCCCGGAGTACGATTCGACCCGGGCGCTCGACGAGCTGCGGGCCACCGAGCTGGCCCGCCTCGACCGGTTGGGGCACGTCTATCTCGACTACACCGGCGGCGGCCTGTATGGCGAGTCGCTGGTCCGCCGCCACGGCGCGCTGCTCCTCGCGGGGGTGTTCGGCAATCCGCACAGCTCGAATCCGACGTCGCGAGCGACCACCGAATGGATCGATGCCTGCCGCCGCCGGGTGCTGGGCTTTTTTCGCGCCGCGCCGGAGGAGTACGAGGTGATCTTCACCGCCAACGCCAGCCACTCTCTCAAGCTGGTCGGCGAGTCCTACCCCTTTTCTCCCGGCGACGAGTTTCTCCTCACCTTCGACAACCACAACTCGGTCAACGGCATCCGCGAGTTCGACCGCGCTCGGGGGGCACGCACCACCTACATTCCTCTGGCTCCGCCCGAGATGCGGGTGGCGGGCGGTGACCTCGACCCTTTCTTCGCCCGCGCCCGGCCGGGCGGCAACAATCTTTTCGCCTTCCCTGCGCAGTCCAACTTCTCCGGCGTGCAACACCCACTCTCCTGGATCGAGGCGGCGCAGGCGAAGGGCTGGGACGTGCTCCTAGACGCCGCGGCGTTCGTGCCCACCAACCGGCTCGACCTGTCGCGCTGGCACCCGGATTATGTGGCCCTCTCCTTCTACAAGATGTTCGGCTATCCCACCGGCATCGGCGCCCTGATCGCGCGCAAGCCGGCCCTGGCGAAGCTGCACCGGCCCTGGTTTGCGGGCGGCACGATCGGCGTCGCCTCGGTGCAGGCCGACCGCCATACCCCGGCGGCGGGCGCCGCCGCGTTCGAGGACGGCACTCCCAACTACCTCGCATTGCCCGCGGTGTCGCTCGGGCTCGACCTTCTGGACTCCGTGGGGATCGAAACCATCCATCGCCGGGTGCGCTGCCTGACCGGCTGGCTCGTCGCTCGCCTCGAAGAGCTGCGCCATGGCAATGGTGTCCCTCTCGTCGTGCTCTATGGGCCGCGCACGGACGAGATGCGCGGCGGCACGCTGGCTCTCAACTTTCGCGACGCGGGCGGCCGGCTGGTCGATCACCGTACTGTCGAGGAGAGCGCCAACCGGCACCGGATCTCGCTGCGCACCGGCTGCTTCTGCAATCCCGGCGCCGGAGAGCTCGCGCTCGGCCTCACCCGCTCCGAGCTCGTCACCTGCTTCCGGCAGAGCGGCGAAGCCATGACGTATGAGGACTTCCGGCACTGCATCCATCACGAAGGAACCGGCGCCGTGCGCGTTTCCCTCGGGCTGGCCTCCAATTTCGCCGACGTCGAGGCGTTCCTCGGCTTCGCCGAGGGCTTCGTCGAGGACTGAACGGTCCTCATCACAGACACCGCGCCAGCCCAGCCGGTTTCTCGTCCGAGGAAAATCAGTGTATGCTTAAGTGTCACTCTGGGCACTGGCGATGTGGTTTTCTTTTCGGGATTCTCTGACGTCTTCGACGCTCGCCGCCGGAACGTTCGCCTTTCTGCTGCTCGGTTCCTCCGGCTGGCTGGTGTACCACACCCAGCGGCGAGCGCAAGAGCTGCTGCCGCTCTGTGAGGCGGTCGGCCTGCAGGTCAGCGCGGCGCATATGTGGGCTGAGGACGAGATCGGCGTCAATCCGAAGATCGATGCCCGGGTCTTTGGCAACATCGACGGTGCGCTCCAGCTTCTCGCGTCGGCCCGGAAAGGCTTCGCGGTGCGCCCCGGCGTGTTCGAGAATCCGGCCGAGGCGGCTGGCCTGCGCCAGCGGCTCATCCATCTCGAGCAGCTTGTCGCCGCGTGGAGGCGGCTCACCGTCCTCCGTTTGAGCGGTGGGCCCGCCGGCGGGCCGGGGAGCTCCCTGGACTTGGACTTTGATCGAGCCTTCAAGGAGATCATCGATTTCACCCAGGTGATCTCCGGCGAGGCGCGGGCGGATGTCTCGCGTGAGCTCAGCCAGGTGCTGCTGCTCAATGGCTTGAGCGCCGGTTGTGTCTTCCTCCTCTTCGGGGTGCTCACCGTCGCTGTGCGCCGCAGCCATCGGGCGAGCGCGCTGAAAAACCAAGAGCTCGAGGCCTTCGCCGACGCGCGCACGGCCGAGCTGCGCGACAGCGAGGAGCGGCTGCGCGCCGTGGTGAGCTCCGCGGTGGATGCCATCATCACGATCGGCGAGCGCGGGACGGTCGAGTCGTTCAACCATGCCGCCGAGCGGCTCTTCGGGTATGCCGAGGCCGAGATGCTCGGTCGCAACGTTTCCCTCCTCATGCCTTCCCCCTACCAGGAGAAGCACGACGGCTACCTGGAAAACTACCGGCGCACCGGGGTGCGCAAGGTCATCGGCGGCGTCGGCCGTGAGGTCGTCGGCAGGCGCAAAGATGGCAGCGAATTTCCTCTCGAGCTTTCCGTGGGCGAGCTCCAGATTGCCGGCCGGCGGCTGTTTACCGGCATCATGCGCGATATCACCGAGATCAAGGAGAGCCGGCGTGTGCTCCTGGAGGCCAAAGAGGCGGCCGAGCGGACCGCGCAGGCGAAGAGCGACTTCCTGGCCAATATGAGCCACGAGATCCGCACGCCGCTGAACGCGGTGATCGGCATGACGGGCCTGCTGCTGGAGACAACGCTGGACCCGGAGCAGACGGAGTTCGTGGAGACGGTGCGGCTGAGCGGCGAAACCCTGCTCGCGGTGATCAACGATATCCTCGACTTTTCGAAGATCGAGGCGGGCCGCCTGGAACTCGAGCAGATGAGCTTCTCGGTGCCGCTATGCATCGAGGAGGTGCTCGACCTGGTTGCCGCGTCCGCGGCGGCCAAGGGGCTCGATCTGGTCTACGAGGTGGGCGCCGAGGTGCCGGAAGGGCTGCTCGGTGACGTGGGCCGGGTGCGCCAGGTGCTGCTCAACCTGATGAGCAACGCGGTGAAGTTCACCGCCGAGGGTGAGGTCGAGGTGATCGTCTCGGGGAAGGAGGACAAGGCAAGCAGCCTATGGCATGTGCGCTTCGCCGTGCACGATACCGGCATCGGCATTCCCTCCAACCGGATGGGCCGGCTCTTCCACTCGTTCTCCCAGGTCGACGCCTCGACCACCCGGCGCTTTGGCGGCAGCGGCCTGGGGCTCGCCATCTCCAAGCGGTTGGCGGAGGCCATGGGCGGTCTTCTGGAGGTCGAGTCGGAAGCCGGCCGTGGCTCTACGTTCCTCTTCACTCTCGCCGCCATGGCGGTGCCTCCTCCGGACGGCGCCGGCCGCCTGATGCCGCTCCCGGGGCTTGCGGGCAAGCGGCTCCTGGTGGTGGACGACAACGCGGCCAACCGGCGGATCCTTACCGCCTGGTGCGGCGGCTGGGGGCTCGTGGTCCACGCGGAGGAGTCGCCCCGGAGAGCTCTCGAGGATTTGGAAAAAGGCGCGCGTTTCGACCTCGCCCTGCTCGACATGCATATGCCGGAGATGGACGGCCTCATGCTGGCCCGCGAGATCCGCCGGCTGGACGGCCCCTCGCGGGCACTCCCGTTGGTGATGTTGAGCTCGCTCGGCGACCGGCTCCTGGGGGAGGACGCTCTTCTCTTCACCTCGCAACTGACGAAGCCGGTGCGGGCTGCGGTCCTGCATGCGGCTCTGGCCTCCTCCCTCGCCGCGCCGGCGCAACCCGGCGCGGCGGCTCACACGCCAGCCGCCACGCCCGCCGCCATGTGGCATCCTCCGGCAGGCCTGCGGATTCTCCTCGTCGAGGACAACCCGGTCAACCAGCGGGTGAGCACGCGGATTCTCGAACGCCACGGCGTCCGCGCCGACGTAGCCGCCAACGGGGTCGAGGCGCTGGAGGCGACCGCGCGCCAACCCTATGACGTGGTGCTGATGGACGTGCAGATGCCGGAGATGGACGGCTTCGAGGCGACGCGCCGCATCCGCGGCCGGGAGGACGGAGCGCAGCCCTGGATCGTCGCCATGACGGCAGGAGCGCTCGAAGGGGACCGCGAGCTCTGCCTCGCGGCCGGCATGAACGATTACCTCAGCAAACCGGTGCGGGTCGACGATCTGCTGTCCGCACTGCGCCGCTACAGCGAGGCCCACGCCGGGCCCCTTTTTCGCTAGACATCGAACGATGCGCCTGTCACTACGGTTTCTCCGGGATCCCCTGACGGCTTCGACACTCGCTGCCGGGGTGATCGCCCTGCTGCTGCTCAGCACCTCCGGCTGGCTGGTCTACGAGACCCAACGCAGAGCCGAAGAGCTGTTGCCGCTCAGCGAGGAAGTCGGCCAGCGGATCGGCGCCGCGCATCTGTGGATGGAGGAGGAAATCGGCGGCGATCCGGGGATCGACATCCAGGGTAAGGTCTTCGGCAACATCGACAGCGCCCTCCAGCTCCTCGCGGCCTCCCGGAAAGGCTCCGTGTTGCGCCCCGGCCTCTTCGAGGACCAGGCCAAAGTGGTTGCCCTGCTCCGGCGGCTCGCGCGTCTCGAGGAGCTCATCGTCGCGTTTCGGCGGATCTGGAGGCGCTGAAGGCGATGGAGCGCCAATCCTGCGACGTGGTGCTGATGGACGTGCAGATGCCGGTGATGGGTGGCCTCGAGGCGACCCGCCGCATCCGCGGCCGGGAGGGCGGAGCGCAGCCCTGGATCGTGGCCATGACGGCAGGAGCGCTCGAAGGGGACCGCGAAAGTTGCCTCGCGTCTGGCATGGACGACTATCTCAGCAAACCGGTGCGGGTCGACGATCTGTTGGCCGCTCTGCGACGCTACAGCGAGACCCACGCCGGGCCGGTGTAGGGTTCACTCCTCCGGGTCGTGCTCATGCTCCTCGCCGGTCTCTTCGCCGGCACCGAGCTCGATTTCAGCTTCGAGGTCGTGGCGCAGATCCTTCGGCTCCACCACGGCGCTGTCGCCGTCCGGGCCGGGGAAGACCGCGACGGAAATGTCGTCCTCCTCCAGAATGGGGATCAGGTCGGCCAACAGCTCGTCGAGGGCGATGGGCTGCGGCACGGCCTTCGCCCAGTCGCCCAGGGCACAGGCCGCGGCGAAGTCGGGATGGGGCCAGAGCGGCAGCGCGTCCCGTTCCTCGTCGCCGGCGAGCACCCAGCCTTCATCGTTCTTGAGCCCCCAGGTTTCGCCGCTGTCGATCGCGAGCTGGACGAAATAGCCGTAGCGCTCCCGGGCGGAGAGCGCCAGCACCACCTCCTGCTCGCCGTCCGCCAGCTCCCAGCTCACGCTTCACCATCCCGGTGGCGCGTCAGCTCCTCTTCGAGGTGGCGCCGGAAGTCGCGGGCGTCGACCACCGCCACCTGGCCCGACGGCGCCGGGAAGGCGGCGAGACGGATGGCGTCCTCTTCCAGGGCCGGCAGCAGCTCCTCGACCAGCTCCTGGAGCGCGATCGGCTCCGGAAAGCAGCCGTCCCAGCCCTCCTGGATGCAGGCCTGGGCAAAGGCCGGATGGGGCCACAGACAGAAGGCGTTGCCGTTGTCGTCGTTGATCAGCACCCAGCCCTCCTCGCTGCGCAGCCCCCAGGCCTGCTCGCTGCCGGCGATGCGGTGGACGAGATAGCTGTAGCGCTCCAGCGGAGGCAGAGCCAGGGTGGCGTCGACCTCCTGGGTATCGCCGTGGTGGTCAGTCATGGTCTCCTTGAGTTTCGGCGGCCATCGCCGCGGGCTCCGGGCTTTTCTCTTCGTTTT